>Ga0315282_10007852_pt1 | contig 17415 bp, 15 predicted proteins | sample YL17G07_20_MG_FD_203693 | JGI IMG/M metagenome (GOLD analysis project Ga0315282, IMG submission 203693) | Sediment microbial communities from Yellowstone Lake, YNP, Wyoming, USA - YL17G07_20 | ecosystem: Environmental > Aquatic > Freshwater > Lake > Sediment | place: USA: Wyoming | collected... | reverse complement strand
GGAAAGGATAAATAAGGACTTCACATAGGTGCGCGCTCTAGATAGATCTATCGAATTCCCTATTGCTAACAATTTCATGTTAACTCACCTGCGTGATTCTCCGCAATTTGAGATCATGTATTTTTGCGCACAAAGTTGTAGTGCGCTTGTCAGCACATTCACGAAGCAGAATCCAAAGAATTCATCATGACTCTCTGATCGAAAGAAAACTAGCCGCGCATTTTTTCGAAGGGTCAATCAATGAAGTATCTATTCCATAATTCGAAAGTTAGCAGTGCACATAGCTGCGTTCCCCAATTCCTCTTATTGGTCATGTGCTCATCAACCATTTTGACAACAAAGTCGTTGTTGAAATAGCCTCTGCTCAGAGTTTTTTGATCCAAAAGTATATCTTCAAAGAATCTGCGAGTCCGCGCGTCCATTCTTATCAGTTGATTAAGGTCTGGGTATCCGACATTTCGGGGTAAGCAAATCAAACCTTTCGTCTTTTCTTCGAGCTTTATCGCCAATAGCCTGTATCCTCCTTTGATTATGAAGCCAATTCTATGAGCTGCCATAGGCCATTGAGGAGGCACACCTGTTCTTTGGTAAGGGAGTCTTGCCACGTCAGGGGCCAGTCGAGTTAAGAATTGATAGTACAGCTTGTATCCGAAACGCAATTTTGTAGGAATGGTGAGCGCAAAATCAAAGAAATCCTTATCAAAACCCAAAAATCTGTCCTCTACATAATTTCTTACCATCACAAGGCTCAGATGTAATCTCGCTAATGACGCAAGTAAGAAATAATCAGTGCCACTTACAGGGTCGATCCCGCCATTTCTTTCAAAAGATTGCTTAAATGACTTGAAAGGATAATTCTTTACCATTTGATAGTAATTTGCCGAATAGAAAATCGGGGCCATCTTCGAAGAAATTAGGTTGTTCTGCACGGAAAAGAGTAGACCAAGAAAGACCTCCGAATTCGCCTTCGATACTTCACGCTCAAGAAAGATACGGGAAACGTTCTCAATTGAGCTACCACCTGCTACGCGGGAGAGATAGGTTCCTAGTAGAATATCTAGGCCTGTTCCGTGAAAAATAACATCAACATCCTCTCTAACTTTTGGAAGTAGATTCATCCACCAGATGTGAGCGCAAAGCAGCATTCCATCAGTGTAGTATATTGCTTTCTCCGCGTATTCTGCTAGAAAGTCTCTTCTGAGTCCCACAAAATGGTGTTCGGCCCCTATAGTTTTCGCAACTTTTTGAGCGATATTGGCTTCATCGCCCCCTTTGATTCCATACGTAAAAGTACTCAGTTTCTGAACCTCATTTTTCACAGCTGCTGCAACTGTTCTACTATCCAAACCTCCGCTTAGAAATATGCCCAGACGGCATTTCCCTCTAGTTCTCTTTTGTGCGGCTTTCCTGAACAAGTTCACTAGGTTATCTACATAAGAATTATGGCCGAAAGCTGAGTTGGTATTTTCTCCAAACTTGAAATCCCAGTATTTCCTTTCAGAGAGTTTTCCTTGGAACCAAATAATCATTGAACCTGGGAGCACTGCTTTTATTTCTTTGAAGAAAGTTTTTTGACCAAGTATTCCTCCGAACGCAAAAAAGTCCGCAACCGCCTCATGATCAATTTCTTTTTTAAAAGTTTTGTCTTTCAGTATAGCTTTCACTTCAGACGAGAAAATATACCTGCCATCGTTTTTTGTGAAGTACAAAGGTCTTAAGCCATGCCTATCATTAGCTACAATAATGCGACCTTTCTTAATGTCGTATATTACAAGAATAAAGGAGCCCTCAAGGTTCTCAACGAAACTCTCTCCACGGTCTTCATACAAATGCAAGCAAAATTCCGCATCGTTATTGACTCGAAATACATGTCCTTTGGATTCAAGTCTTTTCTTCTCTTTTTCATAATCGTAGATCTCACCATCCATCATAATGAAGGCAGATTTCTCCTCGTTGAAAATAGGTTGCGGTTCGGGGTTAATAATACCCAAATGCACTCGCCCTATTGCGATTGGAGATTGAACATAAAGATCATTTCGTTGCCAATCTTCATGAGTGATAGAGTCTATCATAATCCGAATTAGGGATTCATTGACTTCGTCACCTATAACAGCTACAATTCCAGGCATAATCTGCTCACCTTTTATTTGCAAATCACTTTTGAGAACTTTCATTTCAATTAGGCGATTATGGTTCGAGGCGTCTATTTTGCGTGAACATATGCTGTTTGTTTTCGTTAGTCTGACACGTTGGTCGTCCAAAGATTGAAACAGAGGGAGCAAGCATCCGCTATAAGTCTACGTGTTGCATAATCTCAGGATATTCTATCTCACGCGCGCTGCCCTGTCCCGAAATTGGTTTTAAATGGTTCTTATTCTTCTTTTGTCTGTTGGCGTTTGATTTGGGCTTGTTTGATAGGCAAATCTGGGCAGTGTTGAGGGAGATAAGTCATGGGAAAGCTCGGACAAATCCTTCGGGAAGCGGGGTTTTCCATGCCCAAACCCCCTAAAAAAGGAATAAATACCATTTTTGGCCATTTTAGGGACAAACCAGCGCGCTAAGGTGCGGTATAAGGATAAACGACAATATTGCTTTGAGTTCCGTTAACGAAGTCCATTAGACCGTTGGGGTTTCCTGAAGTGGCGTAAACATTGAAAGTATTATTTACCATGTTTGTCCATCCAGCAGCGTTATGATAAATATCAGAATGTCCGCCGCCACCACAATTCGTGAAGTTCAAGTAAAACGTGTTATTAGTGAAAACTCCTGAATCAAGATAAATCGCATTAACGCAGTTTGTGAAGTTCATGTAGACAACGTTGTTCTTGATTGTCGAGTTAGTTGCACTTGCAAAATATGTTCCTGTTCCGTTTTCAACAGTTAAGTTAAAGAAGTTGTCTGAAACATCCTGATTGTTACCGTCTGAAGTAAGAATTAAAGAAGTAACTGTACTCCCATAAATTGTTGCTTGGACGTAGTTGCCAGTACAGTTTGCAATTACAGCGTCCGTATCATAGGCTGTTCCTGTCGTAATTGGATCGGTCCAATTTCTAATGATAATATCTGTGAAGGTGTTGTTTATGGCTGGGCGCAATTTTATCGCGTTATAAGCACTTTGCCAGTTGTTTTCCATAGTACAATTTGTGAAAGTGTTATTATGAGTAGCACGTGTAGGATATACACCACTTGTATCAGCACCAGACAGATAAACACCAGTTCGTCTAACATTGTGAATCCAAAGTTTAGTGACGCGATTGAAATATGAACCATCAAAAACGGTTGAACCTCTTGTTACGGCATCGGTGCAGTCAAGATAAAAACCGCCTCTTGAAAGTGCTTGATTGTTGCCGTCAAGGTCTATGTTTGTGAAATTACAGTATTCGATGCAGCCACCCGTAAACATGCCCTGGTCTGCATAGCTTTGATCATAAGAATAAACTGAAATGTTTTCAAAAACACAATACCTTGCTCTTGAAACCTTTAAGCCTTCACCATAAAGATGCTGAAATGTTATGTTGGAAAACGTGGAGTTATAGACAGTGTAAATTTTTGCGCCACAGGCATAGCCTTGAGCATCGAAATAAGCTGTTCCGTTGCTCGTCAACGTAAAGTTTATTGTCCCATCACCTGGATTCACCAAAGGATTCACCAACCAAAACATATTGTCACCTAATGGGTCGCCACCCATACTTATTCTTTTAATTATTGTGCCATTGCCAAGTTGAAGATAGACGTTGGAAAACGAATTACTATAGAGTGGATTGCCGCCAATTGGAGTGTTAGTTTGGTAAGTATCTGGGAAAACATAGATTGATCCGCCACCAGCCACCGAACAGTTCCACAACGCGTTGTTAATCACAACAGCAGGGTCGTTGTTGTGGTCATCAACGTATCCAAAGGCATTTATGCGATAAGTGAATGTTGCATTTTGGAATACTCGGTACGTATAATTGGAAGGCGGAAATTCATAGTGCTGTAACGTGCCGTAATTTTTAATAATTAGATTGGTAGATCCCGAGCTTAGTACCATAACCGTAATACAAAGCAGAATAACAATTGTATAGCTTACAAGTAATAGCATTTTTTCCTTCGGAAACGGCATCGTCATCATCATAATAGCTCTTAAGTGATATTTGAGGCTAAACAGAAGCGGGTTTTGTATCTAATAAACATTGATGAAGAGCTGTTCAACACGTAAACACTGAATTAGCGCGGACGGTAACACGCGCTACGATACAAAACATCGATGGTGTACCATTGAAAATAGTGCATTTAGTTCAATACACTCGCAAATGATTTTTTCTCGCTGTAGTTCAGGTGTTGCTCTGAAATTAACAAGTGAAAGACCCGGCAATGGATTTACAACTCCTCAAATGCTAAAGTGCACAAGCTCCAAGCATAAAATAACTGTCGTGTTTAGGTTTGTATAAGGTACTCGTCGAAACTCTCTGCGACTTTTTCCCAAGAAAACTTTTCGTTTATGACAGTTTTGCCAAACGAACCCCATTGTTCCAACTCTCGTTTGTGACTGTACACAAACAGTATTCCTTTTGCTATGTCAGCCGGATCAGCAGAGGAAACGTAAATACCACATTTACAATTGCCCATTACGTAGAGATTCAAAGGAAGCGGAGTTGCTATAACAGGTTTCCCCATTGCAAGATATTCCAAAAGTGCTAATGAGCATTGAGATCGCCACTCAGAGCGATCAGGAAACGGTTGAAGACCAACATCACACATTGCGATAAATCTTGGAACATCTTTGTAGTCAACAGGACTATGAATGATCACTCTATCCTGAATTTCGTGTTCCTGGACTAATTCCATTATTCGTCCCGAACATTCGCCACTTCCAAGGAGAAATAACACAACATCATCAATTCTGTTTTTTAGAAGGGCAACGCTTTCAACGGTTTCTACAATGCCTCTTGAGCCAACTCCTGAGCTAACACCAAAGCTTCCATGGTACAAAAGCACTAATTTGTCTGTTAAACCAAACTTTTTCCGAAGTTCCGTCCTTTCTCTTGCGAAATTCTGTGGATTAAAAAGCTCTGTGTTGACGCCCGAAGTCCAAACTCCAATGCGTTTGGGATCTATGTTGTATTTTTTGCTAAAATCTTGCTTCATCATAGGAGTTATAGTAGTAACACCATCAAACAATTTCTTAGCCACATAGAAAGAATTGTCGAAGAAAAAATCACTAAATTTCCGAGAATTTTTAGCTTCTATAAAATGTGAAGTCCTGGCGTCAAGAATTATTTTTGGGCGTTTGGATTTTGGAAGAAGAGCAATAGGGATTAAACTAAAGGCCGTTCCATCTTGCGGTTCCACAATTATGTAGGTAGGTTCAAAACGCATAATATAAAAGGGCAAGAAAAAAAGCAATAACAAGACAAAAAGAGCGTTCGCAATGATGGGTCTTTCTTTCATAGGAAGAGAGTAAATTTTCAAATCAGAATAGTCCGTTTTGATTTTCTCGTGAGAATAAAGAGCAAGTAGGAAAACGGAATAGCCTCTCTTGGCAAGATGCCTTAGGATCTCAATCTGTGTAATCTTGTGAAGACTCTTGTCCATGAATAAGAAACTGATCCAGAGTATTCTGCGATTCAAGTCTGAGGCAGCCTCAAATGGAAGTTTTCTTTTTTTCTTGTTTGTGTTTAGTTGGTCAGACTGTTTGGTCTTGCGACACTCTTTTTCTCGCGCGCAACGCGCGGCAATAGACTTATCCAGACTACCCTCTTCTTTAGATCGTCTTACTTTTGTAAGGAATCGGCAAGCACACTGACGCGTTATGATTGTCGTGAATGCCAACGATTCGGAGTTTTTTCATTTCATTTCTCCATCACAGGGTAAGCAGATTGATCTATCACTTTTTCATACACTTTCAGATACTTTTCACTCTGGGCATCCCAATTGTGTTCCTTTTTAGCTAGAGTATGCGCGTTCTCACCAAGCCTCCTTCGCAAATCGCTGTCTGACAGTAGGATTTGCATTTTTTCACTGAGGTCATGAACGTCGCCAGGTTTAGCCATCAAACCATTGTTCATGTTTGATATTATCTCCTGAGCGAATGGAAAATTGAACATGATCACAGGTTTCTTGCATCCCATTGCTTCCAGCACAAACATGGGTTGTGCTTCAGACAGACTCGGAAAAACCACAACGTCTGACTCTTTTATCTCGGCCAGTAGTCTTTCATGAGGAATATAGCCAAAGCAACTAACACTAGCTGTCAAGTGTGATTCGGCAATGAACCTGTTTATTGTCTTCTCCAAAGGACCTTTCCCAAAAATCTTCAGGCACGCATTCGGAAAGTTTCTTTGCACGTGCTTGAAAGCTTCCAGCAGTAACATTACCCCTTTGAACCAAAACAGACGCCCTGCATAGATTATGGAAAGTTCTGCAGATTTGCCAGATGGCGAATCCGGTGTCTTTTCTATTTCATCAAAGTCTATACCATTCTGAATGACTGAAACTCTCTCCATGTTTAAGGCGCCGTAAGCTTTCAGTTCTTCAAGCAGCGAAAAACTGCACATTGTCGTGTGGTCCGCGACTCTTAGAATAGTGTTAATAGAGAATTCATGCAGAGGAAACTCTACAATGTGATATCCAAATTCACTAAACGTCCAACTTGAAATGGGCTGGTTCACAAAGGCTCTTTGACTAGCTCTCGGGCTTCCGTGAATTGTACCTACAAATGGTCTTTCCAATTTGTTTTTCAAAAGCGCAAACATAAAAGAAGCTTCCGGACTCAGACCATGTATAACGTCATAGTTCTTTAGCATTCTCAAAAGTCTGGGCAGGTTCAATGCTTGATACGAGATTGTCCTTGGAGGGAAATCAAGCATTGGCAATCGAATAACTTCGAGAGAATCTGTCCATCGTTCAATCCGAACAATCAATGCAGTTGTACTCGTGAAAACTGTGACATCAACTTCTTTCTTTGCAAGACTTCTTGCCAGTCCATAGCAAACCGAAGCGATGCCTCCGCCTTCATGAGTTATCAATGCGACCTTCATTTTGCCATGCAAATCCTGGTTCCTTACCTTACCCTTTCTGTACTTTCTGCCACTTGTGAAGCGAATTGCCTGTCAAGTATCGGATTATGCCTTCCAAGAGAATCAGTTGGTATTGGAGAAATGTCTTTGCGACATTGAATATCTTCGCACTAGTGTGCAGGGCTTGGTCGACGAGAACTGCAGAGAGAACAGCAACAAACAAGATCAACAGAATCAAGAACTGACCTGTTTGAAGAACAAACGTAACTGCAGAAGCAGCTGCAAGAACAATCATGCTCACAACCAGAAAAGGCGAAATCACGTGCATGAAAAAATTGGCAGGCATGATTGTGGAGCCAAATTTGCCATACGACCTGTTGAACATGATATCTCTGTTGTACCAAAACAGTCTGGCCAAACCTTGGCCTCTTCGCACCTTCATCCTCCTCAATGAATTGCTGCTGCTTGGCAGAGGCTCATAGAAAAGAGCGTCAGGTTCAAAGACTGACTTGTACCCTTCTCTTCTTGCCATTATTGCCAGTTGCGAATCATCAGCGTTTAGGTTCTCTCTTATCTTCTTGCCTACTATGAATTTAGTTCTGTAGGCTGAGAGTTCGCCGTCGAAGATAGGCGTTGAATCGATCAGACTCTCTCCAGTTCGCATCTTCTGGTAAAAGTCCAAGTAAGCAGATTCTGACTGCGCCTCACCAGACCGATCGGTAGGCGGCACAACCTGTTTGCCCACAACTGACCCCACCTCAGGATTTGAAAAGCGGTCAACAACCGTCTGAACCGCATTTTTATCCAGGAAAGCATTCGCATCTGTCATGAACACGATTTCGCTTTGAGCGTCAAGGCTGGACAAGGCCTTGTTAATCGCGGTAGATTTCCCTCTGCGCTTGTCTTCAACAATCAATTTCACTTTCAGCCCAGGGTGTTCCGAAAAGAATTCTTTTGCCAACTTAACAGTACCATCATTCGAAGCGCTGTCTATCATCAGTATTTCCATGAGAGCACTCGGATAAGATTGTTCGATTAGATTGAGCAGTTTATCCTTAATCGTTTGAGCGTCATTGTAAGTCGGAACAATCACCGTTATCTTCGGCTTAAAATCCGACTTTTTTTCCTCTTTCCGCTTCGTCTTTATCACGTTCGAGATGTACAGATAGTAGCCAGCGTATATCGCACCAGTAAGAACAGTCAAACTGATCGTTGCCAGCAGCAGTACTGCCCAAAGCATCATTTCGACAACCTGCCTCCTACTCGCAAAGCTGAATCTTGACTAGAAGAAACGCAACATCATTTCTTGCCTTTCTCTTTCTTCACAGCTTCATTAACTTCTTTCACTGCCCTCAGAAGAATAGTCTTGTCCGAGCAATTGATAAGCTCCTCCACGTCCTTGGGCAAGCACTTCCCATCGTACGGTCCTTTCATCGGGTCCGTGTATTCCAGAGCTGCCCTGCCTTCCGAGACCAGGGTATTCATAACCAGCCTCGGATCGACCCCATAATCCTCACATAACCTTCTGACTTCATTAGCAAAAGAAATCTTCGTAGCCGCACACGCGTTCATCACCAGCTTCATCATCACACCCGTCAGGTGATCAACATGATAAACCGGAATCTTACGGTCCTGCCAATAAAACACCTTGCTCATAACTAAATCCACATCCTTCTTCTTCCCCGCAATAACCACAATCTTGGGGCTGACAAAATCCTGCAGGCGAGCATTCTCATGCAGGAATTCCGGCATCGTGACTATCCTCAACTTCCTCTTTTCCAGTTCTTCTACAAAGTCAAGTGATAGAGTGGATTTGATGACCACCACGCCAGAGTATTTTCTTCTTTCCAACTCATCCAAGTATTCATTGATCAGCGAGCAGTCAAGGCGGCCGTTTTTCGGGTTCGTTGGCAGTGCTAGGAAAATAACGTCGCTTTGTGCTACTTCTTCGAGGGTATTCGATGGCTTGAACTTGTCGTATCCTAGCACTTCTTTGTGGTAGAATTTCAGTGCGTGGTAGACAGTTTCTCCGACTGCTCCAAGTCCAACTATTCCAATCTTCACGTTTCAATCTCCTTTTCGTTCTTCATGAATTCAAGAGCGAAGTCCTTCGCCCTCAAGACTTTTCCACCCAAACCTTTCGCATAGGCTAGTATTTCATCCAACATTTCAACAGACCTAGCTCCAACGTTTCGGTACAGATGCCACGGTACTCCTGCGACACGCGGCAAATCGCAAACATCTCGAGGATGAATGTAAAACATAACAGGATATCTGCGAGCAAAAAGCATTCTGATTCCAAACTTCACATGCAAAAGTCCAAGGTTTCTCATCCATGAAGCACTCAGGGGCAACGGAACAATCGGATTCGTTGAAACTGGGATTTCCAAGATGCTTCCCGTTTTGCAAGTGACACGGTGCGGTTTCAGATGAAACGACAATGAACCATAATACCCTGGAATCAGCATCGGCAGAAACGAAGAATCATACAAGAACCCCATCTCACTAAGAATCGCAAGAGTCGTGTCATTTGCTCTCAAGCATGGGGCTCTAAAACCAACAGGCCTTATGTGCGTAACTTCTTCAACAATGCTCCTAGACTTCTCGATTCTTGACTTCTGCTCATCCACATCTAACAGACATTCGTTTCTTTCGTGGATGAATCCATGGCATGCGACTTCATGCCCCTTCTCAGCAATTTCTTTGACTTTTGCTGGATGTCGCTGGGCCATTTCTCCCGGCACAAAAAATGTAGTTTTCACACGGGCCCGCTCAAAAAGATCTAGAAGTATATCAACCCCCTTTTCAACGTTAACTTGACGCTCTGCTTCTTCAATGTCGTGTTCAACAGAGTAGAATCTCAGGAGGCTTGACCAACTATCAACATCGACTGACATAATGAAATCATTCGGAGCCAAATTCAAGTTAGGTTTCACTTTCCAAATCTGCTGGTTAACAATCTGAAGGTTTCTTCCGCGTGTTTTTCCTTCGACACGCCCACAGCGGCTCCCTTAACGTTTGGCAAAGATGCTATGTACTCAGCAGCGTCATCGAGTCTTAAATACCCAGCCGCCAAGATGCTTATGGCGATCAGAAATGGTTCGCCAAGGCTTTTTAGAGCTTGTTCGCACTCATCCCTTGACGGATTCATTTGAAAGCCTATCTTATTGAACGGTGCCGCAACAATCATTCTTGTCAGGTCGATGTTCCAGCTCCCAAATTTATCCACCAAATAAGCGAAATTGCACGTATTGAAACCAGGCGTATATTTGCGCTTTTTCATGAATTCGATGTAAGCTTTGAAAAACCATTCCAAATCCAGAGCCAGAGCCATGTCAACTATCACTTCATGAAGCAGTACTGACTCAATCTTCGCATTCTTTCCCGCTGACGACTTTGTCCTGCCTATCTCATAAGTCAAGTAGGCTTCCAGAAGCGAAACAGGATGAGCCCTTAACAATCCGCCCGCTCCAACCGCCATGGCTTTGAAATTGCCTGACGAAGCAAGCTTTCTTGAGAATACTTTGGCCAGACCTAGGATTCCGCCAGTCTGAGCGGCCAACCTGACATATTCATAAGCGTACGGAACAATCGCATAAAGAGTCAAGTCCTTGCTCCTTCCTTCCTTGCGGATTTTGTCAAGAATTGAAAGCGTTGTTTCACTAACCGAAAACATGAAGCCATTTGCACCATTGTCAAGCGACGTCATCACAAGCTCAGCTGCGTACGCTGGGTTGACCACCGATCGATCTCTAAGCCTAGTTCGATCCTGAGAAAGGTGACTTATGTTGTGAAAGGGGTTGTCTCCCACAAGCCAGACTTTTTCACTCTTGTCGGTTATCTTCTCTGCCTCCCCTTTCTATCTGACAAATTAATTTATCAACTTCCGCTGCCGAACGGAAATCAGGTTCTTCACCATGCTGGCTGACAACAGAATCGATGAAGAGAGCGTCTTCACGGTAGTATTCCGGCAACCCTAGACAGAATGGGACATTATCATTAAGGTCATGCCTATACCAGACCGAAGGTTTACCTTTTGCCGATCTGAATTCCACCCTGTCATCATTTACCACAATTTCTCCATCAGTACCCTTGATCAGAAAGCCGACTTCAGGCATTCGATAATCGGGCATGTACGGTGAAACTTCCAGATGACCGACCAGTCCGCTTGCACTCTTCATTTCAAATTCGACAGAACCCTTCTGTCTGTAATGACCCGGTGAAGTCTCCCCTCCTGAAACGTTGAGTTTACCAAAATACCACAATGACAAGTCAATTGCGTAGCAACCTAGATCCCTTAGGACCCCTCCCCTAGACGCAAGCACCTGCGATACTTCTTTCGCACCGCAGAAGTCAGCGGAGTAAGCATATGCCTCAAAAGATGACGGAACACCAATCGCTTCTTGTGACAGCAGATCCTTAGCTTTTTGGAATGTAACATAGAACCTCCTCAAATACCCCACCATGTTGACCCCGCCAGATTTCATGGCCATTTTAGTCAACTGGGTGGCTTGTTCAAAATTCTGCGCCAGAGTTTTCTCAATAAAAACGTTCCGGACTATCTCATTTGAATACAAGACATTTGCAACTGAGAAATGAGAAGGTATGGGTGTCGTTATGCATGCAGCATCAAGGTCGAACTCGGCAAGCTTGGATGCGTCATCTACTACCTGCACTCCCTTGAACAGTTTCTTCGCGAATCGTCGTATCAAGCCACTTTTTTCGCATACTGCTGCAATCTGAACATTGGGCAGAACACTCAATATACAACTATGAACCAGCCCCATCTTGCCTAGTCCTATAACGGCAACTCTCAGCTTTTCGCTCGTCAATTCTCTTCAACCATCCGTGGTTGCGCATTTCTTGCTTGATCTCAAGACTGATCTCAGAGTCTCTGATCCTTCGCATACCATTTGACGAGTTCCTCTATGCCTTCTTCAAAAGAGAAGCTTGGAGCAAAGTTCAGTATTCTTTTTGCTTTGCTTGTGTCTGCGTAGCCATGCTTAGCGTCACCGGGCCGAGGATCCGTGTAGACATTCTTGATTTCTCTCTTGTTGACCGCGTCCTTCAACATTTCCGCAAGCTTGTTTACGCTTATCCTCGTGCCGCTAGCAACATTGAAGAACTCTCCCGCGGCCTCTTTACAGGTCATTGCAAGCAAGTTTGCCTTGACAACATCCTTCACGTATACAAAATCTCTCGTCTGCTCCCCGTCACCATAAACAATCGGCGACATATCTCTCAACAGCCTGTTTAAGAAAAGAGTAATCACGCCACCATACTGAGCTTGAAGATCACAGGTCTGTCTCGGACCGTACACGTTGAAATACCGCAAAGAAACAGTCTCAAGACTATAGAATTCGTAGAAAAACCGCGCATAGTACTCTCCAACCAGTTTTGAAATGCCGTAAGGTGACCTTGGATAAGAAACGTCATCCTCTCTCTTCTTTGGATCACGAGTTCCACCATACACCGCCGCAGAGGATGCAAAAACAAAGCGCTTGACGCCCAGGCCCGCAGCAGCTTTCAGCAGATTCAAAGTCCCCGACACGTTGATCTCTTCCGTGAGCAGGGGCTCCTTAATCGAAGCAGGAACACTCACAAAGGCCGCTTCATGAAAGACGGCATCCACCTCTTTCATCACTTCATTCACCGTGTGCTGATCTCGAATATCACCCTTCACAAAATGAAAGTCCTTGTTGTCTTTACTATGAGCCAAGTTTTCCATCTTTCCAGACCGCAGGTTGTCAATGACTGTAACCTCAAAACCGTCCTTCAGCAGGCCATCGACCAAGTGGCTTCCTATGAAACCAGCACCGCCCGTCACAAGAATTCTTGAGAATCTCTTGGTCATCACTTCATCCTCCATCACGAGTTCTTACCGCAAAAACACACGCCTTCAACTACCCGCTGTGCTTCTTTCTCATTCATCCCAGCATGCATCGGCAAAGTTATCGTGCGCGCAAGAACATCTTCAGAGGTCGACAAACTCCCTCTTAACTTGTTGATCTTGCCTTTCCTGTAAAAAGATTGCATGTGACACGGCGGATAGAAAACATTTCCTGTTTCAACTCCATACTCATTATACAAGAGCTCAGTGAATTTCGCCTTGTTCACCTTTCTGTCAAGTGTCAACGGATACTTGTAATAACTGCACTTAGCATTCTTACCACATTTTATCGTTTTCACAAAGTCCAGTTTGTCCAGCTCTTCATTGTAGATGTCCGCAATTTTATTTCTCTTCGCAAGGAATTCCTCCGCTCTTCTCAACTGGTAAATTCCCATTATCGCTGATATCTCCGGAAGCACCATATGCCTACCGAGATTCACAAACTCGGTATTGTTTCGTCCACACCCGTAGAATCTGAATCTTCTAGCTTCCTCATTCAGCTTAGAGTCGTTCGTCACAAGCATGCCGCCTTCACCCGTAGTCAGAACCTTGGTCGGCGTAAAAGCAAACACTGCCGCCTTTCCAAAAGTTCCCATCTTCTTCCCATCAAACGTTGCACCCACCGCATGCGTTGCGTCTTCAATCAAGAAGAGGTCATGCTCATCGCAAATCTCCATGATCTCCTTCAGATCAGGATTGGGAAAACCTGCAATGTGCGTTATCACCACAGCGCAAGTCTTGTCCGAGATACACTTCTCAAGACTCTCAGGATCCATCGAAAGACTTTCAGCCCTGATATCCGAAAAGACAACTTTCCCACCCGCATACACAACACTATTCGGCATGGAGATGAAACTGTTGGTGCAAACCACAACCTCCCTACCCTCAGCACCATAGTACCGCAAAGCCGTTTCAAGAGCATCCCCATCAGAATCAAAAGCCACAGCATTCTTCACGCCAATGTACTCGGCAAACATCCGCTCAAACTCAAGCAGATTCTTGCCATTCCTAAGCTTGCCTGTCTCCAAAGCTTCACGAATATCGACCAGTAGTCTATCTATGTCCTCCTTCGGAAAATATGGCCTCGAGGATCGTACGTACTTCTCGCTCATAACGTCACCATACGTGAATTAAAACTCGTAGCGAACCGTAAAAAGATGCAACGTCTCGTCAAGAATCGCATGCAGTATCTGCCAGTCAGACGTGCGATAGAGACGATGAAAAACAAACCCAAGCCGAACCCTGAACTGCTTCCCGTCGCCAAGGGACTTAACATAAAGCTTGCCGCCACGTTTAAGGACAGTCCACTTGTGCACTTCCTCGCCGTACATGATTTCATTGAACCATGATGGACACTGAATGTAGCCATGCTCTGAAACACGCTTCAACTCCTTGAACATACTACCCGGATCGTCAACATGTTCAATCAGATAGTAGCTAGTGACAAAGCCGAACGCCTTATCCTTGAACGGCAGAAACCGGCAGTCGCAAAGCACAAAAGGCTTTCCTTCAGTCTCCAACTGTTTCATGCTTCTGTCAGGAACTCGGTTCAGATGCAAATCGCACAGAACGTGAGCATTTGGAAATGGTTTCGCTCCGCATGCTACGTCAAGGCAGAGCGGCGGTTCCTTCCCTTCAAAGCTTGCTATCGCAAGGTACGCCTTCTTGCCAAACTTGAACCTGTCAAGCTCAGACTTGCGCACAGGAAAACGCCCAAGAACGGCATCAGATCTCAAGCCAAACCTCCCCTGACAGAGGCCAAATCCATCAAAATGAGCGGTGCAAAGCATTAGAGACGTATTCTACGTCTTTCTTCCCTAGACCCGCATGCATAGGCAGGCATATGACTCTCTTTAGAATTCTCTCTGATGTCGGCACGTCGCCTTCCTTTGTCCTAAAATTCTCCCTGTAGAAAGGATGCAGGTGGCAAGGCGGATAGTAGATGTTTCCCGTCTCAATCCCATACTCATTCTTCAGAATCGAAGCAAGTTCTTCGGCATCAATGTCGTCCTTGACCTTTAATGCATATTTGTAGTAGCTGTGCCTGATGTTAGCAGGCGTTTTGAACAGCGAGACTTCTTTGATGTCAGCAAGCAAACGCTCGTACAGTCTCGCTATTTCGTTTCGCTTGCGCACAAAAGCTTCCAGATTACTCAACTGGTGTCTCCCCATTATCGCAGCGATTTCGCCCATCCGCCAGTTGTGACCGAGCATCACCATTCTTCTGTTAGAGTCTTGGCCGTGGTTGCGCATGCAGAGTGCAGCTTCAGTCAACTCCTTATTATTAGTCGTGATCATTCCACCCTCGCCTGTCGTCATGACCTTTGTCGAATAGAAAGAAAAACAACCCACATCTCCCAGTGAACCTGCCTTCTCGCCGTCTATGGTTGCTCCATGAGCGTGAGCCGCATCCTCAAGGAGAAACAGATCATTGTCTTCGCAGAACTTGCGCAACTCTCCGATCTGCGGACACACTAGGCCGGCAACGTGAACAACGATGATTCCTGCAGTTCTGGACGATATCTTCTTCTCAACATCTTCTGGGTCAATGCATAGCGTGTCTCCTCTGATATCTGAGAAAACAGGTTTGCCGCCAGCAAATATGACCGAGTTGGGTGTAGCCACAAACGTGTTTGTCGGAACGATTACTTCTCGCCCTCTAAGCTTGTAGTGTCTGAGCGCAATTTCGAGGGCAGAAGTTCCCGAGTTAACGGCTACTGCATGTTTCACTCCAACATAATTGGAGAACTCTTCTTCAAAGGCTTTGACATTAGGCCCATCGGTTAGGACCCCGCTTCTTAATGTCGCCTTGAAGTCCTTTAGAATCGCCTTTAGGTTTGGCTCGTCGAAATATGGAAAGGCTGAAGAGACTCTTTTCGCTGCTAGTCAACTCCGATTGTTCCGTCGGCTCTTCTCCACATCTTACTTCCCGCACAAAAGAGGTAGTCAACCACAGAAAGGTCAGGCACGAACGCTCCGTGAAGCTGAGGATACACTGGATACCGGAAATCCTGAAAAACCACTTCCACCCCTTCCTCCTTGAACCTTTCAAGGTTAAGATAATCTTTTGCACCGACTCCCGCCAAGAGCGTGCTCGCGTCGAGGACTTTGCATTGAGCCAAAACCTTCTCGCTTCCCTTTTCCGAAACGTTCAGGCTTGAGGACATGACCAACGGAGTCTTCAAGTACAAAAACTGCATTATCCCCTTAATCAAATGCATGTTCAAATCGATAAGCCTCGTCCACTCCTGCTTCAACGTCTCCTCAAAAAAGCCACTGAACTTCTCCCAGTACGGCGCTCTGCAATAGTTATACTTCAACGTCAGCCAATGACGCTTCGCCCAGTCTGGCTCAGCCCTGTTCGCAATCTTAACCTCACTGATCGGCATCAACCCCCCCGCATGCTCTATCGGGACGGTCAGCCACTTGACCCCGTTAAGTGTCTTGACTCTGTTCCTGTTCTGAAAACCCTGCAACTCAAACTGAACATTATCCTCAATTATGAACAGATCGCATTGCAGCATCTTGTCAAAGAAACCTAGCCACGGCAGATAGTTCGGCTGATGCCCCGAAACGACAAGTCTTTTCTTCTCAGGCACTTTCCAGTCAACGTTTTTCAACGTATTTCACGACTTCAAAAGCTTCAGCAGCAGGGAGATTGACCTGCCTGCCTCTGAATGACGCTAGGTTCACCATCGACTCGTAAGTCAGATATCTCTTGGTCTCTTGGGAAAGGTGACACTTCAGCGCTTTCCATTTTGAGTCGACACAGCCCGAGATGTCAACGAAGTAATTGGGCGAAAAGCTTGAAGAGACTCTCGGAGTTTCATATGCAAGTATTCTCGGCAGATTCCTGAAAGCCGAAATCGAAAGCCATCCCACTTGTCGGTGATCCTGATGCACATCATTAACCGTGTGAGTGAGCACTATGTCAGGTTTATACTTGATGTAAAACTGCTCCAGAAAGTCTACCGCTCTACGCGTACTGGGAATGTCCGCATCAGGAAAATCGCCAAAAAAAACCTCCTTCACGCCAAGAACACGCAAAGCGTCTGTACTCTCTTTCACCCTGACTTCAGCAACGCCGCTCTGCTCGCCCTTGGTCAAGAAGACCGCGATGACTCTCTTTCCAGCTTCAACGGCAGCACGCAAAGTCCCCCCACAACCCAGTTCAATATCATCAGGATGTGCGCCTACTGCAAGAATGACCTCAGACTTGAAAACCATCTAAAGACGCCTCTCACCTTAACAGTTGGCTGTTCAGGAAATAAACAATTGCTGTTCGGTCATGAATATGTCTGGTTTCGGAATATACGCTCGGAAAAACCTGCTAAATCGTCATGTTAAGCCGAAGGCTTACGAAACGCTCATGATACTGAAACTCACTAATGTCTCTATTGTATATCCAAAGCTCAAACAATTCACACTTAACGCAGGCTTTGATTCGTGGTACACCGTTCATTTTTGGTTAAACATTTATATTTGGCATTTCACAATATTTTGGTGGAGACAGTTAAATTGGTGGAA
>Ga0315282_10007851_pt1 | contig 17415 bp, 14 predicted proteins | sample YL17G07_20_MG_FD_203693 | JGI IMG/M metagenome (GOLD analysis project Ga0315282, IMG submission 203693) | Sediment microbial communities from Yellowstone Lake, YNP, Wyoming, USA - YL17G07_20 | ecosystem: Environmental > Aquatic > Freshwater > Lake > Sediment | place: USA: Wyoming | collected... | reverse complement strand
GTTCCGGCGTGAGCTTGTCGATGCCGATGCCCATGGCGTCGAGCTTGAGCCGCGCCACTTCGCGATCGATCTCGGCGGGCACGGGATAAACCTTTGGCTCGAGTTTCTTGGCGTTCTTCACCATGTACTCGGCGGAGAGCGCTTGGTTGGCGAAGCTCATGTCCATCACCACGGCGGGGTGGCCTTCCGCCGCCGCCAGGTTGATAAGCCGGCCCTCGCCGAGCAGATAGATTTTCCGGCCGTCGCGCAGCGTGTACTCATCTACGAACTCGCGCGTCGCACGTTTCGAAAGCGCCATCTTTTCAAGCGCCGGGATATCAATTTCCACGTTGAAGTGGCCGGAGTTGCAGACCACCGCGCCATCCTTCATGAGCTTGAAGTGTTCTTCCCGCAGGATCGACTTGTCGCCGGTCACGGTGATGAAGACGTCGCCGATTTTGGCCGCTTCCGCCATGGGCATGACGCGGTAGCCGTCCATTACCGCTTCGAGCGCCCGCGTGGGAACAACCTCGGTGACAATTACGTCGGAGCCGAAGCCGCGCGCGCGCATCGCCACGCCGCGCCCGCACCAACCGTAGCCGCTCACCACCACCTTCAGCCCGGCAAACAGCAGGTTGGTCGAGCGCAAAATACCGTCAATGGTGGATTGCCCCGTGCCGTAGCGGTTGTCGAAGAGGTGTTTGGTGTCCGCGTCGTTCACGGAGATGATGGGGAACTTCAGCACGCCCTCTTTCGCCATGCTGCGCAGTCGAATCACACCGGTCGTCGTCTCTTCAGTTCCGCCGACAATGCCGGGGATCAAATCCTGTCGCTTGCTCAGGATCGTCGTCACCAAATCAGCACCGTCATCCATGGTGATCTGAGGCCTGTGGTCGAGCGCGGCAACGATGTGGGCGTAATAGGTGTTCTTGTCTTCGCGCTTGATCGCGAAGACAGGAATATTGAAGTCTTTGACGAGCGAGGCCGCCACGTCGTCCTGCGTGCTCAGCGGATTGGACGCGCAGACGACCACGTTGGCACCGCCATCGCGCAGCGTGATGGCCAGGTTCGCTGTCTCCGTCGTCACGTGGAGGCATGCCGAGAGTTTGACGCCCTCAAGCGGACGCTCCTTAATGAAGCGCTTACGAATGAGCCTGAGCACCGGCATCCACTGGCCGGCCCACTCAATCCGCAGCTTGCCTTTCGCGGCCAGATTGAGGTCTTTGACATCACAAGCAATTTTCTGTGCGGTCGCCATCTAGAGCCCTGCCTCCTGCCGCAATGCCGCGGCCTTGTCCGTCCGCTCCCACGTGAACTCGGGCTCCGGTCTGCCGAAGTGCCCGTAAGCCGCGGATTTCTTGTAGATCGGCCGGAGCAGGTCCAGCGACTCGATGATGCCTTTCGGCGTCAGCCTGAAATGCTTGTGGATCAGGTTCACGAGGGTGCAATCGTCGACCTTGCCGGTGCCAAAGGTGTTCACCATCACCGAAACCGGTTCCGCCACGCCGATGGCGTAAGCCACCTGGACCTCGGCGCGGCTGGCGAGTCCTGCCGCCACAACGTTCTTCGCGATGTAGCGGGCCATGTACGTGGCGGAGCGGTCCACTTTCGTCGGATCTTTTCCCGAGAAGCAGCCGCCACCGTGGTGAGCCGTGCCGCCGTAGGTGTCCACGATGATCTTGCGCCCGGTCAGCCCGGAGTCCCCGACCGGCCCGCCGGTCACGAAGCGCCCGGTGGGATTGATGTGATACTTGGTGTTCTGGTCGAGCATGTGCGCGGGGATGACCGGTTTGATGACGCACTGCAGCACACCTTCGCGCAACGTCTGGTTCGAGACCTCCGGCGTATGCTGCGTCGAGACCACGACCGTATCTACGCGTACCGGCTTGAAGCCTTCGTATTCCACGGTGACCTGAGATTTGCCGTCGGGACGGATGAAATCGAGGATTTTCTTGCGGCGGACTTCCGCCAAGCGCAGGCAGAGCTTGTGCGCCATCATGATAGGAAACGGCATGAGCTCCGGCGTCTCGTCGCAGGCGAAGCCGAACATCAGCCCCTGATCGCCCGCCCCGCCTGTATCCACGCCCTGGGCGATGTCGGGACTCTGGCGGGTCAGGTTCACCGCGACCTGGCAGGTGTCGGCGCTGAATCCAGCCGCTGGGTCGGTGTAGCCTATGCCGCGTACCGTCTCGCGCACCAGCTTTTCGATGTCGGGGGAGGCCGAAGTGGTGATCTCCCCCATCACGTAAACGGTCTGGTCCTTTGCCATCGTCTCGCAGGCGACGCGCCCGTGCGGGTCGGCGGCGAGCACCGCGTCGAGGACGGCGTCGGAAATCTGGTCGCAGACTTTATCGGGGTGGCCCTCGGTTACCGACTCTGAGCTAAACAGGTAACGCTGGTTTGGCCCGGACACGCGGCCTCCTTCGAAATTGAAAATCCAGGGGTTCTGCCGGTTGTCAGAAGAAACCCATCAGCGCAGCGCAAACTTTAGACGCTAACATACGCCTTCAAAAACTGTCAACGATTTCGCGCCGCGCGCTCAACTCGCAGCAGCCGATGGCGCTAAATGCGACCTCAGGCGTGTCTCGGACGCGTCCACGTACGCGATCCGCGCTGGTTAGCGTTATCCTTCTCATGCCTCCAAAGAAGATTGTGCAGACCTCCACTAGCACCGACTCCGAATGGTGTGCGCTGGCCGCCGGTCCCGGAGTGAGTGTCCTCGAAAAGGGTATCAGTCTTCTTGCGGGGGATTCCCCGCGCTCGCGGCGGGGTTGTAGCCGAGGCGATGGGAAATCTCGCGGCTGGACTCCGCGACCAGGCGGGCGAGTTCCTGCATGCGCTCGGGTGCCATTCGGGTCGAGGGCCCCGCAACGCTGAACGCCGCGACCACCCGGCCGAGATGATCAAGGAGAGGAGCGGCCACGCAACGCAGGCCCACCACCGCCTCTTCCTGATCAAAGGCGTAGCCCTGCTCGCGAATCCTGGCGAGTTCCTTCTTGAGCTGGGGCAGCGCGGTGATGGTGTGCGCGGTGTGGCGATCCAGCGCCAGGTTGTGGAGGATCTCGCCGAGGGCGTCGTCCGTCTGGTATGCCAGCAGCGTCTTGCCCACCCCCGTACAGTGCAGAGGTATCTGTCCGCCCAGCCGCGCGTCGAGGCCCACGGGCTGAGGACTATCAAACTTCTCGATGGAAATCGCGCGGTCGCCCTGAAGAATCGCCAGATGCACGGTTTCCTGGGTCTGCTGGTTCAATTCGCGCAGCAGCGGCAGCGCCACGCGTCGGTAATCCAGCCGGTCCAGCACGCGCAGCCCCATACGCAGCACTCGGAAGCCCAGATGATAGCCGCCCGTGGCCGGGTCCACCCCGACGAAGCCCTGCCGCAGCAGATTCACCATCAGCCGGTGGACCGTGCTGACGTGGAGGTGCAACCGGCGACTGAGCTCAGTGAGCGTAAACGTCGTTTGCTCGTCTTCCGCCAGGCACTCGAGGATGCGCAGCGCCTTGACCAGCGCCTTGACCGTGTAGGCGCCGGACGAGCCCGACGGCGTCGGCCTGAGGCTTTTCATAGCATGCAACCTATTGCGAAGTGGTCGCCGTGTCAAGAAGGTGTACTGTTTAGATTTACCATTTAACTAACACTCCAAGTGTCCGGTGCTGTCGGGCCAGGGTGTTTCATCGCGCTCGACTAATGGTGCCGCTCGATGTTTCGCGCTCCGGACTCGATCAAGGCGATTTCCTCCTGGGCGCGCGACTGCGCTGCGCCTCCCACCCGGCGGAAGTATTCGATGGCCGCCTCCAGGTCGCCTCGCTGTGTGGCCGCGTAGCCGCGGATCAAATTCCTCTCGTCTTCAGAAGGCACGTTGGTAATCGGAAAATCGGGCGGCAGAGGGTCCGCCGGGCGCAGGCTGAGCATGAAGTTGAGGTTGTCATACACGGTGGTCTGCGGCAGCGAGTTCCCTTTCGGCGTCTGGTACTCGAGGTAGGGGCGGAAATCCGTTGACACAAAATCCGGCGGCCGCCCCGAGAAGCGCGGCAACTGCGCGAGCGCCCGTCGCATGGAATCGCCATAGAGCATCATTTCGCCCAGCAGGCCGAACGTGCTGGGCGTGTTGATGGCAGCAAGCTCTTCGTGGACCTTCGGGTCGCGGTCGTATCTTTCGAGCTGACGATAATCGCACTGGAGCGGAGACGCCGAAGCGATCAGGACGCCCTGCTCGGGTCCGAGGAAGAAGGCTACGTGAGGGAACACGTGGGCGGCGGTATTGAGGATCACCAGGAAATCCTCCGTCCGCATGTGATGGATCTGCACCCATTGCTGCAGGACTCCGTGCTCCTTCAGGTGGCCTCGGCAGAGCCCGTAAAACTCCTTGTTGTACAGGTCCGCCTCGCCGCTGATCCAGATTGAGGTGATTTCGATGGTAATCAGGTCGTAGTGCTCGCGAGAAAGGAGCAGGAAGTTGCGGCCGTCGGCGACCGTCAGGCGCACGCGCGGGTCACGGTCGAAAACGCGCCCGTTCACCTCCTCGAACCACCGCCGCGCCGCCTCCACGATGTGCGGCGCGATTTCCACCGTGTCGAGCTGCCGGAAGGGGAAACTCGCCACCGTGCGTAGCGTGCTTCCCGTCCCCAGGCCGATGACCAGCGCGCGGTCAAATTCTTTCGTAAAAAGAATGGGAATCAGCGCGAAGCGGACCTGCGCGCCGACTTCTCCGGAGTTGTTGCCCTGGAATTTGCCGTTGGAAAGCAGGACGTTCGTCTGCCCGACCTCGACGACAGAGGTCAGACCGCCCTCGACGTCTTCGGCATGATAGAGAACCCGGTCGATCGGCCAGCCCTGGTCGAAGTACACGTAGGAGCCGCGCGACATGCGGCGGGCGTCCCAGTTTCCGATGCCGGCCCAGGCGACCGCCGCCACGACCACGCACGCTGCGGCCAGCAGCAGTTTCCGCGCCGACGTCATCTTCACCAACGCGCCGGCGAAAGCCAGCCCGAGCAGCAGGTTGAGCGAGGCCGAAGCCTTCAGGCTGGCGAGCGATCCCCAGCGCGGCAGCAGAATAAATCCGGTCAGAACCGACCCCAGAATCGCTCCCAACGTGTTGGCAGCGTAAATACCGCCGACGCTCCCGCCCACTCGCCGGGCGCCGTGACTCGCGAGATTGAGCAAAAGAGGAAAGCTCAAGCCCAGCAAAACCGCAGGAACGATCAACAGATAAAACGCGCAGAAGAAACGCAGCAATTCTGCCGTGACGAAATAGGTGGCTTCATACTTCCAGAGGAACCCCGTGTCGACCGCCATGAGGCAGACGAGCAATGCCGCCTCGACGCCGAGTTCCACCGCCGCGCTCCGGGGGAATCCCGATGCCCGCGCTCGGCGGCGAATCTTCACGCCGACCCAGATCATGCGGGCGAGCAGGAGGAAAACAACACTGAGGAAATTAAATTCAAAAGCCTTGGTGAGCCCACGGGCGAAAACGTCGGGAATACGATTCCACAGGGGAAGCGTAAGAAAAATGGCCAGAGCAAGCAGCAGTTGCGAAGCCGCGAGTGCCCCTGCCCACGAATCCGGACGGCGCAGGCGGCGCGCCACCACTTGGGCGCCGATGCCCAGGCCGCACAAGAAACTGAAGAGCATCACCCCGAAGGCGTAAACGGTGTTACCAATCAGGAAGGCCAGCACGTGCGTCCAAATCACTTCGTAGGCGAGCGCGACGGCGCCCGTGAGCAACGCGCCGAGCAAGAGAAGCGTCGTGATCATGCGTGGAGCGGGCGATGCGTTGATTGCCTTGTCTTGAGAAACAGCCCATTGCTCGACGGGAGCTGGTGAGCGCCGCGAAGCCAGGATTGCGGCTGCGAAAAATATGACGAAATTCGTCGTGCAGGCCAGACCCAGCGTCCCGCGCACGCCGAGGTAAGGCATCAGAGCATAGATGGAGGCCAGCGTGCCGAGCGCGGCACCCAACGTGTTCCACGCATAGAGCCGGCTGACATCTGCCTCGAAGTCGCGGCGTCCCGCGGAGACTACGCGCGCCAGAGCCGGCAGCGTCCCGCCCATCAGGATGGTGGGCACCAGGATGACCACCACCGCCAGAACGAAACGCGTGCTGGTTAGTGCTGCGGGGCCGAGCTGGAAGCGGTGGTAGAGCGCCACATAAGCCTGCGTCAGGAGCGAAAAGAGGTTGGGGACGAAGAGGCAGTAAACGCCCACCAGCAACTCGAGCGTCCCATAAATCCAGAGCGATGGCGGCCGGCGGTCGACCCATCGCCCGAAGAGAAACGCGCCGAGCGCCAAGCCGCCGAGGAAAGCGGCGAGCACGGTGCTGGTCGCATGTGCGGTGTTGCCGAAGGTGTAAGTGAGTAGGCGCGTGAAGATCGTCTCAAAGACCAGGCTCGACGCTCCCGACAAAAAGAAAAGTACCGGGAGGATTGCGAAAATTGGGGTGCTTGTGGAAGAGGGTGTCTGGATGCGTGGCGCGACCGAAAGAGTCTCGTCGAAAACATTCTCCAAGCGACGGCTCCCTTGTCCTGCCAGCTTCACGACCGGTCGAGACTTATAGCTGATTTGGCCGCCGAAGAAAACCGGAAAACCACACGCTTCCGGGATCTCGCCCGGAAGCCGCACAAAAGACTTCGGGAGAGGGGTATAATCGCCGGGGCGAAATCATCAGGATCCGGCAAGGAAATCATTCGGGCGAATTTGTGATGGGACGAAGGCCAAAGCACGCGCTGATAGGGCTGGGAATCTTGGCGGCAGGCTTCCTGGTGACCTCTGCCACCAGCGGCGTGCTCCGCAGCATTGATTTCCGCACTGACTTCGAAAGCGGCGACCTCTCCAACTGGCAGTTTCCCTACCCCGAGGACTGGGTGATCCTCACCGAAGGGCCGAATCATTACCTGCACATGCAGCGCAATCGCGCGCCGGGCGTGCCGCGGCGCCCGCTGCAGTTCGCGCGGCTCAAGAAGGCCAACGTGGGCAGCTTCGCGCTCGAGACTCGCCTCCGACGCGAAGGAAAATCCATGATCATCGTGTTCGACTGCGTGGACACGCTGCACTTTTATTACGCCCATCTCTCCGCGGACCGGGGGACCGCGCAGCCGGTTCACAACGGCATTTTCGTCGTCAACGGCGAGCCGCGCAAACGCATCGCGGGGACGGAGGCCGACCCTGCCCTTCCTGACCGCGAGTGGCACACGGTGCGCCTCCGGAGGGATGTCCCTTCGGGCTCGATTGAGGTCTTTGCCGACCAGCGCAAAGAACCGCTCTTTAAGGTCATCGACCACACGTTCACCTGCGGCGAGATCGGAGTCGGATCGTTTGACGAAACAGGTGATTTCGACGACATCCGGCTGAGCTCTCCGGATGCCGGGTGTGAACCGGGCAGTTACCTCCGGCCCGCCAAGACAAATTGAACAAGCCCGCGGCGGAGCGGGCCAATCCGCACAAGGAGTCGCTATGAGCCAAGACGTTACGCGCCGAAGATTCCTGGAGAAGTTGGCCCTCGGAACCGCCGCCGGAGCAAGCCTGCCCCTCCTCGCGGACGTGGCGCGAGCCACGCCGGCCGCGGCCTCGCCCATTCCTCACCGCACTCTCGGCCGCACGGGAGCGAGCGTCTCGGTTCTCGCCTTCGGATGCGGCAGTCGCTTCCTGATGTATGAGGACGAGGAAAAGGCACTCGCCGCCCTCAACCACGCGATCGACCTGGGCATCAATTATCTCGACACGGCATACGCCTACGGCGACGGGAAGAGCGAAACGCGCGTCGGCAAGGTGATGGCCACGCGCCGCAAAGAAGTCTTCCTCGCTACCAAGATCCCCGACCGCACGCGCGATGAATTCCTGCGGCGCCTGGAAGGCAGCCTGAAACGCTTGCAGGTGGACCACGTGGACCTCGTGCACCTCCACAGCCTTGGTCACGCCGACGACCTCGCCAAGCTGGAGGCTCCGGACGGGGCGCTCAAGGGGCTGCTCGAAGCCCGCGAGCAAAAGATGGCACGCTTCATCGGCATGACCAGCCACACCGACGGCGCAGTGATGGCGCAGGCCATCGAACGGCATGACCTCAACTGCGTGCAGATGGCGCTCAACGCCTCGCGCAACGGCCGCTTCGAAGAACTCGCCCTGCCCGCGGCGAACAAAAAGAAACTCGGCGTCATCGCCATGAAAGTGACCGGGCAGGAATTCCTCGTTGGGGCCGGCGAAGGCAGGGCCGATATCGATATCTCTTCTGCGATACTCAATGAGTCTGCCCGTGACCACGGCCGTGGTGGGCATGCCGCGCGTCGAGTACATCGAGCACAACGTGGAAGTGGCGCGCGCCTTCAAACCGCTCGACCCGGTGGAGGTTGAATCGCTGCAGAAGAACCTGGGTCCCGTCCGCGACGCGCTCGAGAAGCGGCTGGTCGGCCACCTGGACGGGCCAACGAATACACCCGAAATCTTCTACGCCTAAGGTGTGAAGGACGGGGCGGGCTTTTGAAAACTCTAACAACGCCGCAGCCGCGTGTGCGCGTCCGTCGGGTCAGGTTGCGCGACGCGAAGCGGATCGCCGCGCTCGCCGGACAACTCGGGTACCCCTCAACATCCGCACAGGTCAGGCGTCGCATCGAGCGCATCCGGCGCGACCCTAGCCACCGCGCCCTGGTCGCAGAGAACGACGACGGCCAGGTCGTCGGCTGGGTTCACATTTTCATTTCCCGGTTACTCGAAAGCGACCCTTGCGCTGAGATCGGCGGCCTCGTCGTCGACGAGCGCCATCGCTCGAGCGGCATCGGGAGATTGCTGATGCGCCGCGCCGAAAGCTGGGCGCGCGCCCGACGTTGCCGAACGGTCCGCCTGCGCTCCAACGTCATCCGCAAAGAAGCGCACGCCTTTTACCTCCACCTGGGTTACCGCATTATCAAGACGCAACACGCCTTCGAGAAAAAGTTACCGCTCAACAGCAGGAGAGCGTCAACAGGTGCGAGGATCTAGACCCGTGCGGGCACTAGACGCCCTGCTTCGCCGCCATCTTCTTGAGGGATGCGAACGACTCGCGGTACTGCTCGTCGATGTCCGGCACCCCGCCCACATCGATAGCCAAGTAGCCTGAGAACTTGTATTTCTTCAGCCCCTGGAAGACGCCGTCCCAATCGACTGTGCCGCGCCCGGCGGCGACGTGGTCGTCGTTATCGGCCGCGTGAGCCGCGACCTATGCATTCCAACAGGCGCGCGGCGACCTCGGCCGCAAAGACGTCGTCGTTGAGGTGAGCGTCCACCTCGACGAGCGTAATCTTCGGATCAAGGCTTCGTTTCAAAGCCTGCAAATATGCGGCATCAGCCTGGGGAGAATAGAAAGGCATTCCGGGAGCGTCGATCGCCGAGACACCCCGGAGCGGCATGACGAAGGTCGCGGGCCCCTTCGCCACGTTCAACTTCTCGGCAGTGATCCGTCCCAACACGGCGCATTCCTCCGGGGTGGTGCGCATCAACGTAACATTGGGATTGTGCGCGTAAAGCTGGCGATGCCTGAACTTCTCCGGCACGGAGTCCATGGGGCCGAAATTGACCATATCGATGGCGCCCGGGCAGACGACTTGGGGAACGCCGGCGGCGCCGGCGGCGGTCAAGCGGTCGGGGCCGGCGCTCAGAATCCCCCCCACCAACTCATCGGCTAGTTCTGTGGTCGTGATATCGAGTACGGCGCTGATGAGGCCATCGCCAATCAAGCTTTCCATCGCCTGGCCTCCCGTGCCCGTGGCGTGAAAGACCAGGACTTCGAGACCTCGCTCCTCGAGAATCCGTCGCGCGCGTGAAACGCAGGGCGTCGTGACGCCGAACATGGTGGCTGCCACCACCGGTTTGTCCGGTCGTGACTCCAGGTGTACCTGCAGGACCATCCCAACGATGGCCGCTGCGGCATTGCGGAGGATGCGCCGGGAGATGAAATTCAATCCGGCAATGTCCAACACCGAGTGAAACATCACGATGTCCTTGGTCCCGACGTAGGGTCGCGTGTTTCCCGAGGCGAGCGTCGAAACCATCACCTTGGGAAAGCCCACCGGCAGTGCGCGCATGGCGGCGGTTCCGATGGTAGTACCTGCGGAGCCGCCCAGAGAAATCAGTCCGTGGATCTTGCCCTCGTCATACATCCGGCGAATCAACAAGGCGGCGCCTTTCGCCATGACCTCGATGCTCTTCCCCCTATCCTTTTCGGCGAGTAACTGGTCGAGTGTTGTCCCGCCCGCGAGGGCCATTTCCGCTCGTGAAATGTCGTGCTCAAAAGGTGGCGGGTCGAGCACTCCGGCGTCCATGACCAGAGTTGACAACCCTGCCCCTTGGATCTGCCGGCGCAGGAAGTCGAATTCCACTCCTTTCGTGTCGAGCGTCCCGACCAGAGCTATGGTTTTCTCTGCCATGCGCTCATGCTCGCCTTCGCTGCGGCCAAATCTCGACGAAGAGGAATTCAGGGCCGGCTCGGCAATTCGCCGGGTGGAAGCACCTGACATCCGGGCAGGGTCTTGAGGAAGGCTTCGGGCCCGGGCGGGCTATAGATGGCGACCATTTTGAGCGGCTCCCAGCCCGTGTTGATGGTGGCGTGGAAAACGTCAGGCGGAATATGCACCAGATCTCCAGGCCCGATGGGCTCCCAGGTCTCGCCGCCCTCTTCGATCATTTGCTTCCCGTGCCCGGAGACAACGTAGAGGATTTCCTCAACGCCCGGATGATTGTGCCGCGCGTGACCTTTCCCAGGCTCCAGCAGAACCACGCCCGCGCTGAAGCGTTCGGCATTGGTGACGCGTGGTTCGCTGAGCCATTTGATGGTTCCCCAATCGAAGACTTGGGTCTCAACTTCCGCGGGCTTCACAAACCGCTTGCCTTGATGTTCAGGCATGATTCCTCCTCCGTTCGTCCCTGGGCCGTGTTATTTGGCTGAAATCGCCTTAAATCGTTTCACCTGTTCGGTGATCGCAACCTCGGTGGGGAGCCGCTCCATGCTGGAGGCTCCGAAGAATCCCGCAATCCCTTGCGTGTGGCGCAACACGTACGCCGCGTCCTCCGGCTCGGCGATCGGCCCGCCGTGGCACAGGACGAGAACGTCGGGCTTGACCGCCACCGCGGCATCGCGCATGGCCTGCGTGCGGGCCACCGCTTCGTCCAGAGTGATTGCCGTCTTGGCTCCGATCGTTCCTTTTGTCGTGAGACCCATGTGAGCGACAATCACATCGGCTCCGGCTCCCGCCATCGACCTAGCCTCATCTTCATTGAAGACATAGGGACAAGTCAGCAGGCCCAAGCGGTTTGCGGTGCGGATCATTTCGACTTCCAGACCGTAACCCATTCCGGTCTCCTCCAGGTTGGCGCGGAGGACACCGTCCATCAGGCCGACCGTCGGAAAGTTCTGCACGCCGGAGAAGCCCATCGCCTTGAGCTCGCGCAGAAAAACATCCATCAAACGGAAAGGGTCGGTCCCGCAGACGCCCGCGAGCACGGGTGTGCTCTTAACGACGGGCAAGACCTCGCGCGCCATTTCGACCACAATCGCATTGGCATCGCCGTAAGGGAGAAGTCCGGCCAGCGAGCCCCTTCCCGCCATGCGGTAGCGTCCGGAGTTGTAGATGATGATGAGATCGACTCCGCCCGCCTCCGCGCACTTGGCAGAAAGACCCGTGCCCGCTCCAGCACCAATAATGGGTCGCCCCGCACTGACCGCTCCGCGCAGGCGTGCCAGACATTCTTCGCGGCTGATAGCCATCCTGCCCTCACCCTGAAGGGGAGCATACTACCACCGCTCAATTCTGACTGCTACACTGCCGGGAGATACGGCGTAGAACCTGGGGCCGCATAGGGAGACAGGTCATGGCCATTCCGATCGTCCAGGTCGATGCGTTCACGAATAAACCCTTTGCAGGAAATCCCGCCGCCGTGTGCCTGCTCCCGGAGCCGCGCGAAGAGCGCTGGATGCAGGACGTGGCCCGGGAGATGAACCTGTCGGAAACAGCGTTCCTCGTCGGCCAGGGCGAGGGCTACAACCTGCGGTGGTTCACCCCGACGGTTGAAGTGGAACTCTGCGGTCACGCGACGCTCGCCAGCGCCCACGCCCTCTGGGAAGGTGGACATCTGCGGCCCGATGACCAGGCGCGCTTCTACACCAAAAGCGGCCCGCTCACTGCCGCACGACACGGCGACTGGATCGAAATGGATTTCCCGGCCAAGCCCGAGGAACCCGCGGCCCCGCCGGAAGGACTGGGCCGCGCGCTTGGTGCCGAGATGAAGTACGTTGGCAGGAGCCAGTTCGATTACCTCATCGAGCTGGACTCCGAAAAAACCGTGCGCGAGTTGAAGCCGGATTTCACCCTGCTGAAAACTGTTCCGGCGCGAGGCACCATGGTGACCAGCCGCGCCACGACGGAAGGGTTCGATTTCGTCTCGCGCTTCTTCGCGCCCGCCAGCGGAGTCGATGAAGACCCCGTCACAGGTTCGGCACACTGCACGCTTGGTCCCTTCTGGAAGAAACACCTCGGGAAGGATGAGTTCCTCGCCTACCAGGCTTCTGCGCGCGGCGGCGTGGTACGAGTGCGCGTGGCCGGCGAGCGCGTGATTCTGGGCGGGCAGGCCGTCACGGTTCTGCGTGGCGAACTTGTCTAGCGCTTGACACGAGTGCACCCGCGACTGAAGATAAGTGGCCCAAGAGATCCAATTCGAGGAAACGAATTTGTCCTACGATCCGCGCGAGCATCTCGCCCGCATTGCCCGTCTCGTCTTCGCCCGCCGGCTGACCGACGCGAGCGGAGGAAACCTCAGCCTCCGCCACGGCGACCGGGTGTACATGACCCCAGCGAAGGCGGGAAGCAAACAGCAATGGCAGATCGAGCCGAGCGACGTCGTAGCGCTCGATTTCCAGGGGAACCTCGTCGAAGGCCCGGACCGGCGGACGCGCGAGTGGCAGTTTCACCTCGGGATCTATCGCGCCTTTGAGCGCGCGGGTGGGATTATCCACGCGCAGGGCGGCCACTTCATGGCCTTTGTGGCGGCGGGAAAGCCCCTGCCGCCGGTGCTCGAACACACGCAGAAATTTGGCGCCATCGGCCTGACCCGGTCGGCGCCTGCGCACAGTGCCGACCTAGCGGCCCACGTGCTCGAAGCGCTGAAGCCGCAGGCGGCGGCGCTCGGAAAGCACGCCATCGCCACGCTGGTGCCCCAACACGGAATCATCGTCGTGGGCCGCGACCTCGACGACGCATTCGACACGCTCGACCGGCTGGAGACCAACGCGCAGGCCTCTCTCTTTGGAAAGCTGCTTGAACGCTAGCGCGTCCGGTGATTTTGGATTTTAGATTTCGGATTTTGGATTAAGGATCCGCGAGGTTGAGTTTCGGGGTTCGGAGTTGGGGCTTCGGTTTTCGGTCTTCGATTTTCGAGATTCGATTTTCGATTTTCAAATATCCAGTTTCGGTATTCGACTTCCGACTTCTGGCCTTTGACCTGCCGTGATCCTCACCGTCACTCCCAACACCGCGATTGACGAAGTGCTCGAGGTCGAGCACTACGTCCCCGGCGGGCGGCTCCCCATCATTCGGCAGACGGAGTGCATCAGCGGCAAAGGCACTCTCGCCTCGGCGTTCGCCGTGGACCTGGGCGCGCAGTCGGTGTCGCTGGCGTTTGCCGCGGGGGAAAACGGTCGAACGCTGGCGCGGCTGCTGCGCGAGCGCGGCGTCCGCGCGGACTTCAGCCCGGCGCGTGGAGAGACGCGCCGGATTCTGGTCATCGTCGATGAGAAACGGCAGGTGCAGACCTGGCTCGTCCCGGAAGCCCTTCGGGTGATGCGCTCGGGCGAACGCGACCTCGAAAAGCGCGCCGCGCGCTGGCTGCCCAAGGCTTCCTGGCTGGCGCTCTGCGGCAGTCTACCGGCAGGTTGTTCGCCTCACCTTTACCTCTGCCTCACGCAGCGGGCGCACGCGAACGGCGTCCCGGTACTCATCGACTCTCGCGGCGCGCCCCTCGCCCACGCGCTGGCCGCTCAGCCGGAAGTGGTGCGACTGAACAAAACCGAACTCGAACAGACGCTCGGTCAGCCGATTCCCAATCTCCCTGCGGTTCTTGCCGCCCTGCGCCGGCTGCTTGCGGAAGGGGTTCAACTGGCCGTCTGCTCGCTGGGTGCCGATGGGGCCGTCGCGGTCACGAACGAAGGAGGCTGGCGCTCGGTGCCGCCCACCATCCGGCAGCGAAGCTCCGCCGGCTCGGGCGATGCCTTCACCGCCGCACTGGTCGTCTGGCGCGAAAGGGGCGCCGACTGGCCGGAAGCCCTGCGCTGGGCCGTGGCCGCCGGGACTGTGAAAGCCCAGGACGCCCGCACCGATCACCCGCTTAGAATCTCCCAGGTCCGTGAAATTCACCATCAGGTCAAGCTGAGCAGACTGTAACCGCAATCGACGTGACTCAGAGTGTCAGGCTCGCGAGCAGGGAGCTGTTATGCTTTGCCCGTCCGTTCGAATTCCGCTACTGCCTTCTGCCCTAGCTGCTCCGACGTTGTTGCTCGTCACGTGTCACTCGCCCCTTCTTCCGGGCCTTCTGCCTCCCGCACCCGCGCTCCCATCGTTGACAGTCTCTGTCCAACCGATATAATGCCCTGGCATGCTCCAGAGCCCGGGTTCGCGGCGTCCCGAGTCTCGCTTCCTCATTACCGGCGCCAAGGGTTTCATCGGCGCGTGGATTGTCAAACACCTGGTCGAGCGCGGTGACCGCCCCGTCATCTTTGACGTAGACACGGAGGCGCACCGCCTGCGTGCCCTGCTCACGAATGAGCAACTGGAGCGCGTGGAATTTGTTCGCGGGGACGTGACAAGCTTTGACGGCCTCGACCGCAGTGTCGCTGAGCACGGCATCACGCATCTGATTCATCTTGCGGCGCTGCAGGTTCCCGCCTGCGCGGCCGATCCTCTCCTCGGCGCCCGGATTAATGTTCTGGGGACGCTGAACATTTTTGAAATTGCCCGCCGCCGGCGCGACCTAGTCAAGCGCATCGTCTATGCCAGTTCCGCCGCCGTATTCGGACCGGAGGAATTCTACGGCACCAGCACGGTCTCCGAAGGCGCGGAGCTCCATCCCAGCACGCACTACGGGGTTTTCAAGCAGTGCAATGAAGGCAACGCCCGCGTCTATTTCGCGAACGACGGCATTCCGAGCGTGGGCTTGCGCGCCTGGGCGGTCTACGGGGTGGGCCGCGATCAGGGAATCACCTCGGGGCCGACCAAGGCTATCAAGGCCGCCTTGGTCGGGCGCCCGTATACGATTGGCTTCACGGGTCAGATCGACCTGCAATACGTGGACGACTGCGCGCGGATCTTCCTGCGCTGCGCCGAAGAGGATTTTTCCGGGGCGCGTGTCTATACTCTGCGGGGCGCCGTGATTCCGGTCGAGCAATTCATCCGGACACTGGAACAGGTCTATCCCCTCGCCCGCGGATTGATCCGCGCTGAAGGCAAACACCTGCCCATCGCTTCAGACCTCGATGACAGCGCGCTGGTCCGCGACTTGGGGAGCGTGCCGCGCACACCGCTCGACGAGGGGATTCGCCAGACCATCGAGATCTTCCAGCGCCTGCAGCGCGACGGGCAACTGGATACGAGAGATCTCGACACTTAGTTTGACATCCACGTGCACGGCAGTTCACGGGTTTCGATTTTCGCTTCTCCCATTTCGCCCGTGCCATGGCATTATTGATGGCCAATCCGAGCCCCAATGTCGGCTTCTTCGTCCGCTCTCCCGAGCCCGACGCCCTGAATGTGGCGCTCGTCGCGGGCCCGATGTATGACCCGCTCTATGAACTCCTCCCGGAATTCGAGGCGAAGTCCGGCCGCCGCGTGCACGTTGCCGCGCGCCTCGTTCATCCGGAACTGAATGCCCACCTGGAAGAGGTCTACCGCTCCGGGAAAGGCCCCTACGACCTCATCTCTACACACAACAAGTACGCGCCTTCGCAGAAGCATTTTCTCCGCCCGCTCGACGACTGGTTCCTGGAGACGGAACTGAGCGAATTCATCCCTTCGGTGCTGGAGATGGGCCGGGTGGAGGGCTGGCTGCTGAGTGTTCCGCGCAACATCGACGTCCGGCTCCTTTACTATCGTCGCGATCTCTTCGAGGACCCTTCGGAACAGGAGAAGTACCGCGCGCTCACCGGGTTGGAATTGCGGGTTCCGGAAACCTGGGAAGAGCTCGCCCAGATCGCGAAATTCTTCGCGCGCCCACCGGATCTCTACGGCTTCGCGTTCCCCGGCCGCGACAGCGGGCTATTCGGAACTTTCTTCGAACTGGTGGCCATGGCTGGCGGAAAGCTGTTCCATCCGGATCTGCGGCCCGCCTTCGTGGATGCGGCCGGACGATGGGCGCTGGGATTTCTCCACCGCCTGTACACTGAGGATCGAGTTGCCCCGTCCGAACTTCCTCTCATGCGTTATGATGAAGTGTCGAACCTTTTCCTCGAAGGCCGCTGCGCGATGGTGGCGGACTGGCCGGGCGGCTTTTACCGTTATCGCGATCCCGCGCAGTCAAAGGTGGCGGGGGGCTTTGGGTTGGCGCTCTATCCCACCGGCCCGGCCGGCGAGCGGTGGGTTTACTCGGGCGGTCATTGTTTCGCAGTGCCGACCGGCGTTCGGGATGAGGAGGGTGCGCGCGCGCTCCTCAAGTTCCTAACCTCTGCGGATGCTCAATGGCACGAAGCGCAGCACGGCGCGCTGCCGGTTCTGAAAAGCGTACAGAACCGCCTTCGGGCAGAGACGGATACCGCGGCGCTCGAGGGTCACCGGTTGGCGCTGCTCGAACAGACGGTCAGTTCGCATATGCTGTTGCCGCCGCGATTTCCCCTTTATCCGTCGGTTGAAGAGGCGTTGTGGACATCCCTGCAAAAGGGCATCACCGGTGAGTGGAATGTGGACGACGCACTCCACCACGCCGCGTCGGAGATGGAAAGGATCCTGGGAATTCAGGCCGGAAGCGATCAGTAGCCAGTTGCCAGCAGCAGAGAAACAATTCGGCATCGGCTTGTCACCTGTGACTTTTGACATTTGACCCTTGACTTTTGATTTGTTCTCCCGATGAAAGCTGCCGTCCTCGAAGACGTAAAAAAGCTGGTCGTGCGCGATGTCCCGGACCCAGAGGTTCCGCCGCGCGACGTGGTTCTGCGCGTAAAGGCGGTAGGTGTCTGCGGAACGGACCTGCACCTGTTCGGTGGCCACGCCAACTACAACCTGGACGCGAAGGGTCGTCCGGTGCCGCTCGCCGAACAGCCACAGATTCTCGGGCACGAATTTGCGGGTGAAGTGGTCGAGGTCGGCCGCGAGGTCAAGGACCTGAAGCCCGGCGACCGCGTGCTGTGCGATCAGGGCCGAAACTGCTACAGCCAGGGCCGCCGCCCGCTCTGTTCCTACTGCGCGAGCGGCGATTCGCACCAGTGCGAATTCTATG
>Ga0315282_10007850_pt1 | contig 17415 bp, 19 predicted proteins | sample YL17G07_20_MG_FD_203693 | JGI IMG/M metagenome (GOLD analysis project Ga0315282, IMG submission 203693) | Sediment microbial communities from Yellowstone Lake, YNP, Wyoming, USA - YL17G07_20 | ecosystem: Environmental > Aquatic > Freshwater > Lake > Sediment | place: USA: Wyoming | collected... | reverse complement strand
CGGACTATTCCGCGGTTGAGTTTTTGGAGAAATTGAGAAAAGGATATCGGGTCCATCTGAAAGATCGGAAATCCGGCCATCGCTGGAAGACCGACGTGCTGTTGGAGAAGAAGCTCTATAAATATTTTGATTCCCTTCAGCCCGCCGCGTAGTGTATAAAATAGGGGTAAAACTTAGGTAATTAGCCACCGGCCGCAGGCGATCTTTCCCCTGATGATCAAAAGATGTCGATCGTTCTCGCAAGAACGGCTTTCCCCCGATAATCGGGCAATAACATCGGCGTTCTTCGGTTTGTCTTTATCCCGGAAGACTTCAGGTCTCGAATATGTTTTTTAACGTGTCGTAAACCCAGAGTGCCGATTTTAACCCCCGTCTTCACGTATTCCGCCGAGTGCATGCCGGCCCGCCGGCCGTACACCATGCAATCAAGTGTCGAGTTGCCCATGAGCCTGTTCTTGCCGTGCACTCCTCCTGAAACTTCCCCCGCGACGAACAGACCTCTGATATTGGTCGCACCCTGAGGATCCGTCTCCACCCCGCCATTTTGATAATGGAGGGTCGGGAAGACCAGAACCGGGTCCTTGATCATATCGATGCCGAACCTTTTGAACATCCTGACCATGGCTGGGAAGGCTTTTTCCGTGCTCCCCTTTCCTTTGATCATGTCGATGAGCGGCGTGTCCAGCCAGATGCCTTTCATGCCTGTCGGCGTGGCTATTCCGTTGTCCCTTATGTAGCATTCTCGAATAAACGAGGCCGCTTCCACATCGCGTGGCTCAAGGGGGAAAACAAACTCTTCTCCGTGCTTATTGAGCGGTTGGGCGCCGCTCGTCCTCAATTTTTCTGTCAGGAGGAGCCCGATGATCTGCTGCGGATAGGCCGCACCTGTGGGATGGTATTGAACCGTGTCGGTATCTCTCAATCTCGCGCCCGCCCTGTAGGCGATGACAGGACCGTCATAGGTCGCGCCGTAGTGATTGGTCGTCGGGAATCCCCGGATATGAAGCCTGCCGAACCCGCCTGTCGCGAGGATCGTGGCCTTGGACTTGACGATCTTATACTCGTCTGTTTCCATATTCCATAAGACGGCTCCGGCGACTTTCCCCTCTTCGTCGGTGAGGAGTTCGATGGCCGGACAGAATTCGAGGATGGGGATCTTTCTATTCCTGAATTCGTCCCTCAGCACCCGGAGCTCTTCCATCCCTGTGTAGTCGGAACAAGCATGCATTCTTTTCCTGGAAGTCCCGCCGCCCGTCAATTCGACAAATTCGCCGGTGTCGTTCTTGTCGAAAATCGCGCCCAGGTCTTCCAGCCAACGGATAACCCCGGGGGCATCCTCCACGAGCCTTCGCACAACATCGGGCTTGTTCGTGAAATGACCGCCGCCCATCGCGTCGATGTAGTGAAGCACCGGCGAATCATTGGGCCTGTCCGCGGCCTGAGTCCCGCCTTGAGCCATCATAGAATTCGCATCACCGTGGCGCAGCTTGTTCGTAAGCAGGATCTTGTGAGCGGGAATTCCATGGTCGTTGGCCAGAAGCGCGGCGCTGGTCCCGGCGAGACCGCCGCCGATGATCAGGATGTCGGTTTCATAATCGACTTGGCTCAGATCGATCTTGTCGGGCTTGATCAACGGATAGGCCTCTAGCAGGTCCGCGACTTCGTTGGGAGCAAGATCCCCGCGATTGGGGCCCATTTTCAACGTTCTTTTGCCGCCGGGCGCATAGTCCGGATGGCAAAGATTGAGGATATCCTCTCTTTCCTGAGGTGTCATCTGAGGAAGCAATTTCCCAATCCTCTGCGGACGCGTCCTTTCAACGAGCGCGATCGATGCCCGCATGTATTCCGGATATCCTTCGATAAACTTCAGCTCGGCCATTCTCCAGCCTCCTTAATAGACTTCTCTGGTGTTTTGCTGTTTGGTATAAATGTCCCTGAGCTCAGCCACGCTCAACCCCATGACGCGGTCAAATTCTTCATTGAACTTGCCCTCTTTGATTTCTCCCACTCTGTTCTCCACATTCTTGTCCCTTTTGCTCCCGTGCCTCCCGTACATCCTCCTCGCGAACTGGGCCATGTGATACTGCACGATCTCCGCGGGACACCTGATGGCGCAGAGCCCGCATTGAATGCACTCAAAAGACCCCTCCGCGATCCCACGAAAATCGCCCTTGAGCGCGGCCTGGACGTAATCCATCACCTGAAGGTCTTGCGGACAGCTCTTCGTACAGGTGTTGCAACTCACGCATCGGGCGACATCCGGAAAATATTTCAGCAGGACGGACGAATCGTATTTCTCTTCCCTGATATCGTAAAGGGGCTTCTCCGCGGGCGAAAAAGGGATCTGGACGAGCATCATCCCGTCCTCAACCCGTGTCTGGCAGGCCATGGCCCCCTGGAGTTTGTATTCGCCCTTCCGGCGAAATATCGTTGAGCAGGCGCCGCAGAAGCCGGCCCGGCAACCACAGCTTCGCATCAAGCGATAGCCGGCGTACTCGATCGCCTGCATGATGGTCAGATCGGCCGGGACTTGATAGGCTTTGCCCATGATATGAATGTCCACCCAGTGTTCGATATCTTTGTCATCAACGCCGGTGACAACCGCCTTACTGGCCTCCCGCACACGCTCCATCACGTTGATCTTCTTTTCTTTCATGATGCTCCTCAGGTTGAAAGACCTTTCTCTCGCAGCAGCGGTCGCGGGTCCACGACATTTTGGTCGAATCCGCAAACGCTCTCGTCAAGTCCGAAAGCCAAGGCCATCAATTGGGTGAAATATAGCACCGGCATGGGTGCAAATTCCGGGTGTTTTTCCATGACTTCTTTTTGCCTGTCCGCGAGATTGAACATGCAGAGCGGGCAACTTGTCGTAACGCAGTCGGCGCCTTCTGTTCTCGCCCGCGAGAGGATGTCGAAGGTGAGCTCGGCAACGGCGGCCTTATCGCACACCGTCTGATAACTGCCGCAACATCTGGTCTTGAACGGATTGTTGATCACCTCGGCGCCCAGCGCCTCAAGGAGATGGGACAGTATGACGGGGTCTTCCGGGTCGTCGATGGCCGCTTCCTTGGGCCGCAGCAGCAGACAGCCGTAATATGGAGAGACCTTCAGCCCGGCGAGCGGCCGCTCGACCGTTTTCTGAATCTTGGGGAATCCGATGTCCCGCAGCAATTCTAAAAAGTGGAGCACGCTCACCTTGCCTTGGTAATCGTTCTCCAGATACATCAGGTTATTGATCTTCTCCAGCTCTCCGGGATTTTGCATGACGCGCAAATGCGCCCGTTTCAAGACATGAAAACACATGGAACACAGCGCGACCAATCGGTACTCCTGATAGATCTCGCCCATGGTGTTCATGTCTTCGACGCGGACGAGGTCCCGTATGGGAGCGACGTGATGAATGAGATCGTCGCTGGTCAGGGACGTGACGGTTCCGCAACAATTCCACCGCGGCAGCTCGATCAAGTCGATGCCCAGGCATCTCGCGACCCGTAACGCGGACGTCTCAAATATCTTCGCTTTCGTCTTCAGCGTACAGCCCGGGAAATAGGGGATCATCGTCCCTTTGGCTTGGTTGTCGTCAACGGGATCCGTTTTTCCCTTTTCTTGTTCGGGGCTCATCGTCTATCCTGTGAATTTGCGACAGCCGCTCACCAAGGCGATCTGGGGCAGCCTTTCGATCTCATCTTCCGGGATGCTCTTGATGTCGATGTGATCGATGGCCTGCCGCAACAAGATCTGCCTCAAGGCTTCGGCGACTTTCGATAGATCCGAACCCCGCGGGCACCTGACCGTGCAGGCGAAACAGGACGCACAAACCCACATGGCCTTCGACTCCAGCACTTCCCGTCGGCCAAGCTGGACCAGCCGCATCATTTGTGATGGCGTGATATCCATGCCGTCCACCATGGGGCAGCTTGCCGAACAGGTGCCGCACTGATCGCATTTGGTGACGATTTGACCGCTGAGTTCACTGACCTTTTTCAAGAAATCGACATGATCCGAGGTCAAAACAATCTTAGGAATCATGATCTCCCCCGAACAGCTTCTTGTCCATGTCCTGGCTCAAGCGCCGCAATGGCCCAGCCGGGATCGGGCCCAGGCTGCGAGCAATTTCTGACAGGCGGTTGATGTTGTTGACAAAACCGGCCAACATCACGGTGACGAATTGAACGAAATGGATCCTGTCTTGCTCGATATCGACTTGTCCTAGAATGTCCTTGGCTTTCGAGACATGGGACATGATCGTCGGCACGCTGTGAGGGTAAGGGTTGGAATTTTTTTCGCTTTCGCACAGTATAATGCCGTCAGCCCCGAACACGAAAGCCTGCAGCATCAGCTTCGGCGTCACCCGGCTGCAGCTCGGAACCCTGATGATCCTGGAGTCAAAGGAATAGGACATCTTGGCCGTCCCCACATTATCGGCTAGCCGATAGCCTGTCATATCATCGGCAAAGATCAGCGTACGGACGTCCGTATCCTTTTTATCCGTCAGGGCGGCCTGGACCTGGGCAAGCATCTGGTCATTGGTGTAACAGTGAAGGTCCAGGGCGTCCTTGGGGCAATGAGCGATGCAGCTTCCGCAACCTTTACAGAGCGCTTCATTGATGACGGCGACGTTCGCGACGAGCGAGATGGCCTGCGAGGGGCACCGGTCAACGCAAAGCCCGCATCCATCGCAAGATTCGACATGAACGAACGCCGTCACGGGATCGACATCGTATTCCCCCCTGTTCATCAACCGTATCGCCCGGGAAGACGCCGCGCTCGCCTGAGCAACCGTATCCGGAATATCCTTGGGCCCCTGAACAGTCCCCGCCAGGAACACCCCGTCGGTCAGCGTGTCCACAGGCCTGAACTTGGGATGCGCTTCCTGGAGAAACCCATCCGGGCTCTTGCCCAGCCTTAGCAGCTTGGCGATGATATCCGTGCCTTCGTTGGGCCGCAATCCGACCGATAGCACGACGAGGTCAAATTCCGACTCGATGATATTCCGGCTCAGCGTATCCTCTGCCCTTAAAGTGATCTTTTTGGTCTTGGGATCTTCAACGAGTTCCGCCGGCCGTCCCCGTATGAACTTGACGCCGTCACCCTGCGCCCGTTTGTAATATTCCTCGAATCCCTTCCCGTAGGCCCTCAGGTCCGTATAAAAAACATAGATGTCTCTCGAGGGATCGGAACGCTTGAGCAATTGAGAAAGCTTGGTAGCATACATGCAGCAGATCCTCGAACAGGCCTCGTTTCCGACCTGCTCGTCTCTGGATCCGACGCATTGAATGAAAGCAATCCTTTTCCCCATGGGGCGCATGGGATTGCCCTCTGCGGAATGAACGACCATCCGCTCCATGTCCAGCGCGGTGACCACATTCTCATACTTTCCAAAACCATAGACCTTTTTCTGGCCGGCATCGAAGATGTCATAACCCGTGGCGACGATGATCGTATCGACCGTGAACCGAACCAATTCGGGTCGCATGCTGAAATCAACGGCGCCGGGATCACAGACCTCCTTGCACTTGCCACAGGCGATAGGCAGGAGTCCTAGGCAGGCTTCGGCGTCCAGGACATAGGCATGGGGGACGGCGATCGGAGAGGGAAGGTAGATCGCCTTCCTTGACAGAAGTCCCTCCTCGAGTTCATTAGGAACGACAGCTGGACAGACACCCACGCAATCGCCGCAGCAGGTGCACTTGTCCGGATCGACATAGGTCGGCTTTTTCTTGACCGTGACCTCATAGTGGCCCAGGTATCCCTCGATATTCTCGATTTCCGAATAGGTCAGCATATGGATATTGCGATTGGCGGCCACGTCCGCCATTTTCGGCGAGAGGATGCAGGCCGCGCAATCTTCCGTGGGGAACGTACGGGAAAGCTGCATCATCTTGCCGCCGATGGAGGGGTCTTTTTCGACAAGATAAACGTTAAATCCCGCATCGCCCAGATCCAAAGAAGCCTGGATTCCCGCGATACCCCCTCCTATCACCAGAACCCTCCGGCCGATCGGAAACGTCATTTTTTTGAGGAATTCATCCAGCCTGACTTTCGCTACGGCCATGCCGACGAGCGACATCGCCTTCTTTGTAGCTTCCTCAGGGAAGCCGAAATGCGGCCAGGCACACTGCTCACGGATATTGGCCATCTCCAAAACGTACGGAGACAGGCCCGCCTTCTCCAAAGTCGCCTTGAACGTGGGGCCCTGAAACTGGGGAGAACAGGCGGCGATGACCACCCTATCCAATCGGTGCTCCTTGATGTCATGGATCACGAGGTTTTGTCCCGTCTCGGAGCACATGTGTTCATGAGTTTTTGCGAGCACAACATCTGGCTGCCCGCCAACGGATTCGGCCACTCTTTTGACGTCCACAACCTCTGATATATTGCCGCCGCAATGACACACATACACGCCTGTTCTCTTCATCTGCAACCGTTTCCCTTAAGTGAATCTCATTGAGTAAATGGGAATAACCAGGTCGTCATGAGGCGCTCCGGATCAATTCCTGATGAAGGCCTCCATTTCGCCCTTCGGCGTACTCCATATGACGAATTCGGGACAGATCAACTGACACAAACCGCAGTTTACGCATCTCTCCGGTTTGGCAATGATCGGGGGATGATAACCTTTCGCGTTAAATTCATCCGATCTGATCAGGACGTCGTTGGGGCAGTATTCGATGCAGAAACCGCATCCCTTGCAGCGCTCTTTGATGATGTGAACTTCTCCCTTGGGAATCTTGATCTTCCGGAGATCATAGGGAGTCCTGACAACGCTCATGGCTCACCTCCGCGAGCTTCGACATTCGCCGGCAATCAAACGCTTTCCGCGTCCTCCCTGCAGGGACGTCTTGACCGTCAGAAGATTTTTTCGGGAGACCGGAGCCGCTCATTTGGCCGAATCCCAGTCTTCATTGCTTTTCAGTGCGCCCAGGACAGACCGGATCAGCTTTGGATTTATCAAATAGTAGCATTTCCTTTTGCCCTTCTGATGCCAATTGACGATGTCGTTGGACCGCAGCAAGAACAGGTGTTGAGAGACATTGGGCTGTTTCAACCTGGTCAGCTCTTGGATATCCGCGACGCATTTTTCGCCCCCCAGCAGTTCCGTGACGATCTCGAGTCGCGTCGGATGAGAAAGGGCGCCAAAAAACCCGGAGATTTTCTTAGACCTGGTATTTTCTATATGCATTTCCTTAGATGCTCACATTCGAATATATATATACCATAGGGAGAAGGGAAATGCCAACCGGCGAATCGCGTTATTTAAAATCTTACTATTGCTGGACGTGGTTGGGGGACTCTCTTTGCCCTGGCCCTCTTTTGGAAGGAGGTTGGGCGGTGGATTTACAGATGCGCGTGATCCTCAAGGAAGCAATGTGGAAACGATATCGAAAAGCGCCCAAAAAGATTAAAATTTAAATTGGACGAACGGTGTAAGCCGCGACGGGCTATCATCGCCGGTACGCCTCGCCGAAGAGGCCGTCCAGATCTTGGGCGGGTATGGCTACTGCAAGGATTATCCGGTCGAGAAGTTCTGGCGCGACTCCAAGCTGTGCACGATCGGAGAGGGCACGAGTGAGATCCAGCGCCTGGTGATCGCCCGGGAGGTTATCGGGGAATAATGACGCGTCATCCGGCGCGGCGATAGACGATCGCCACGACTGTTTTGTCGTTTCCGCCCATGTTGATGGAAAGCGCATAGGGGCGGTCCGACGATATCGGGATTTGCCAATTCCCCGCTTTCCCCGTCAGCTGCCGCCAGACAGTCACGGCTTGCCGCACGCCGGTGCCGCCGGTAGGGTGTCCCCAGCCGATCAATCCGCCGGACGTGTTGAAAGGCAACGTTCCCTGCCGCGAGGTGTTCCCGGCCAGAATATAGTCGGGTCCTTCGCCTTGCCCGGCCAACCCGATCGCCTTTACGGAGAGAAGCCCGGAAATCGTGAAGCAGTCATGGCATTCCACGGTTCCGAGTTCCCGGAGGGAAATCCCGGTGTTTTCCAGGGCTTTTCCCACGGCCCGGGCCGTCGTCTCGAGCCGGGTCGGATTTTCCGGAGGAATCGTCAGGTCCGCTTCCACCTGCCCCCAATCGAGGATTTCGACAGCTTCGGATTCGGGGATTCCGATCCGATGCAAGCCGCTTTCGGAAACGATCGCGACGGCGGCCCCCGCATCGGAAACTTTGGAGCAGTCATAAACATTCAGGTGATCGACGAACGTCCGGGGATTCGGTTCCGTCAAGGCCAATGTTTCCAGGTCTTCCACGGTATTGTGGAATTCCTGGGCGGTTTCGCAGAGGCGGGCGTTTTCGACGGCGTTCCGGTACCAGCGGGCGAAGGCCCGCCGCGTTTTCTCCCGGCCGTACTTTTCGAAATAGGCGCCCGCCCGGTCGCTGAAGGACGCCGGAAAGAAATAAGCGTGGCCCTTTTTTGCGATCGCCTTTGAACCATCCGGCGCCGGCCAGGATATCCGCGCCGTAGATGGCCTTGACGGTGTTCTGGACCTCCACGCCGATCGCCAGGACGACCTCGGCCGTTTCGGCGAGCACGGATTTAATCCCGTTGATCAGGGCCAGCCCGCCCGATCCGCAGGCCCCTTCCACCCGGCAACACAGCTTCCATTGGAGGTCCTCATCCACAGAGGGAATCAGGGCGGCCAGGTTGCCCTGTTTATTGAAGCGGGCGGCCATGAAATTGTCGATCACCCCTTCGTTGACGTTTTTCCCTCCGCCGATTTGCTTCAAGGTCCCCCGGCCCGCTTCCCGGATGTATTCCTCAAGCCCCGGCCGGGGCTTTTTGGGATGGAATTCCTTCCGGCCCGTTCCCGGGGAGACGGTCTCGTACCCCGCCGTGAGAAAGACTCGGCTTCGGTTTTTTTTCATGATCTAACCTCGTCATCAAAATAATCGTTGATCGGGCCGTAGGCATGGAAAAAACCTGTCAGCAATACGGTGTTGACGTCTTCCTCGCGATCGGCGGCTTTCCCGCTCACGAGCCCGAGGCCGATGGTCTTGGAGTTCCGCCCGTATCGTTCGGCCAAATCCGCGCCCAGGGTGATCATGCTTTTCAGCCGGTGAAAATAATCCGCCAGGTATTTGGCTTTGTCGGGATATTGGATGACGCTTTTCCACGGCTTGGCTTGGTCCGGCGGGGCGCCCAATGCCTGATGACAGGGTTCGGCGATTTCCGAGAAGGATACGTAAGCCCGTTGTTCGGGGTCATAGACGCCGCCGGGACGTCCCTTTTCATATTTCAGGAATCCGTCCTTCTGGGATCCGTCGGCGTATTGACCGCCGGCAATCCCCAGGGAGATCAACCTGTCGATGAGAGGGCTGCGGAGCCGGCCGCCGGGGAGGCGGTCGTTCATCACGCCGAGGATGCATTGACAGACGTCGAGACCCACGTAATCGATCAGTTGGAAAATCCCCATGGGCCGGATCAGATATCCTGGCTGACTTTGTTCACCATGTAGATCGCCTTGACCAAGCCGAACTCCCCGGCCAGCCGTTCGACCTCGGAGACGGCGTACAAGGCGTCCCTCATGAAGTGTCCGTTGCCGATGAATCCCGCGACGTCATGGGAAGGGACGATGGTTTTCGACCAAGAAGGAATTTCCTTTTCCCGTGCGGCATGGGATCGCCGGCTTCGGGCTCAGAATCAACCCTTCCCCTCACAAAATAAGGATATCCCGGCCCCGGACAGGTGTCAAGAACTTAGAATCCGGAGGGCCGGAATTCCGACGGACGGATTATCGGTTAGGACGGCCGGAAACCGCCCGAACCTGGACAGTCCCTCCCCTTGGCATCACTCTCTATTCGTAATCCCCGCTCTCCTCGGCCGCACTCATGGAGCCGCGAACGCGTCTCCATGAGTACAGGCCGAAGCGGCCGCCATCAGGGCGACCTGTTTGAAGATCTGGGCGGGCGGCGGCTTCTCCGCGACAAAGGTCAGCTTCAGATGCTCCATAATCCGATCCACGACGGCATACTCCGTGAGGAAGGCGACGACCTTCATCCTCCCGCCGCACCGGGGGCAGACTAGCGGGTCCACTTCATAGACCTTCCGGATCATTTCAGCGCTTCGCAGTCCTATGCGACGTTTCGGAGCTAGGGCGGCCCAGCCCTTGGAGGGAACGGGCCTCGGCTCCTCCTCGATCATCCCCAGGAGGACGGGAACACGGTCCGACCCTCCCGTGGGCTGAAAAATGGTTCACTCATAATGTAATTCATAAAAAACTGGCTGGCCGAATGGATCGAAATCTGGGAATCAGAAACCGGTATGACACGGGCGTGGCGCGGCGCGTGGGGAAAGACTTGTATTTGTCTGTGCCCAGGCCTAAAATATCCATTCAATGCTTATGTGCGTTCGATGGAGGTCAATGTGTCAAAAATGGTTCTAGCCCTAGTCAGCAGCGGAATGGAGAAGCTGACCGCCGGAGGAATCATGCTCAGCGGCGCCGTCGCCCAGGACATGGAAGTCAAGATCTTCCTGCTGCTCGGAGGCGCCTACGCGTTCCGGAAGGGGACTGCCGAGAACATGAAGGAAGTCGGGGACTTTCAACAGGCCAAGGATCAGTTCCTCGCCGGTCTGCAGAAAGCCAACGTCCCCTATTGGCTGGACTTTTATAAAAAAGCCAAGGGAATGGGCAAGGTCACGATCTACCTGTGCGGGACAGCCGGGAAGATCTGGGGTTCCGATAAGCTCGAAGACTACGTGGACATCGTCGATACGGTTTGCGGCATCGGCGAATACATTTCTTCCGCCGAGGAAGCGGACCTCAGCATCACTCTCTAGGCCGGGCCGGAAAGGAGCTTGTCTTGACAGAAGAAGAACTCAAAGAGCTGCACGCGGATAAGGTCGTGGACGCGCGGGGCACCTCCTGTCCCGGCCCCCTCCTGGCGGCCAAGCGGTCCATCACCGAAGTCTCCATCGGCGGCATCATGGAGCTGCTCTCTTCCGATACGGGAACGAAGAGGGACATCCCCCGCTGGGCCGAAAAAATGGGGCACGGTTTTCTAGGCGTTATCGACGAAGCCGGCTATTCGCGGATTTTCGTCAAGAGGACGAAGTGACAGGGGCCGGCCCGGACGAACAAAAACCCAAGATCCTCGTTTTTGCGACCAACACGATCTCCGATCCGGGGATCGATCTGGCCGGAAGCTCCCACCTGCATTATCCCCCGGGTGTCCGGGTCGTGACAATTCCCTGTTCGAGCGGCATCAAGCCCCAGTGGATCGTGTACGCGATCGAACGGGGGTTTGACGGCGTCTTCATCGCTTCCGACGGGACCGATTGCCCCTACCTTCCGGACTGCACCGACCGGACGGCCCGTATCGCCGACCAGGCCCAGGAGCTTCTCAAGAGCCGGGGAGGAGACCCCCAAAGGATCAAGCTGGCCGCCATCTGCTCGGTCTGTGCCGAGCCGTTCGTCAATCACATGAAGAATTTTTCGGAGTCCCTCGCCCAATTGGGCCCGCAAAAGAAGGAGTCGTGACCTTGGACTACGATGCCCTGGTCATCGGCGGCGGCATCGCCGGGATGGAATGCGCCCTGAACCTGGGCGATATGGGCTATTCCGTCCTGCTCGTCGAGAAAGAGGCTAGCCTCGGCGGGAAGATGATCCTGCTGAGCAAGGTCTTCCCGACCCTGGACTGTGCCAGCTGCATCTCCACTCCCAAAACGGCCGCCGCCTTTCACCATCCCCGGATCACTCTCCGAGCCTACAGCGAGGTTAAGGAGATTCGGCGGGGGAAGGAGGGGCGGTTCCACGTCAGGATCCTGAAGAAACCGACGTTCGTCCACCAGGCCAAATGCACAGGCTGCCAGGAGTGTGAACTGGCCTGTACGGTCGCCCTCCCCGACCAATTCAACGAAGGGCTCGTTGCCCGGAGAGCGGCTTACATTCCCTTCCCCCAGGCCGTGCCGAAGAAGGCCCTCATCGACCGCGTCGGGACGTCTCCCTGTACCTTCCACTGCCCGGCCGGGATCAAGGCCCACGGCTACATCTCCCTGGTGCGCAGCGGGCGCTACGAAGAAGCCTACCGGCTCATCATGGAGGATTCCCCCCTGGTGGGCAGCCTGGGGCGGGCCTGCTACGCACCATGCGAGCGGGAGTGCACCCGCGCCGATCTCGAAGGCCCGCTGGCCATCCGGCGGATCAAGCGCTTTGTCGCCGACACGCATTTTCGCCTGCATCCCGATAGCCTGCCCGCCGCGGCTCCGGAGAAAAAAGGGAACAGAGTCGCCGTCATCGGCGGCGGACCGGCGGGGCTATCGGCGGCCTACTTCCTGGCCAGGAAAGGCTACGGGGTCACGATCTTCGAGAAAGAACGGGAGGCGGGGGGGATGCTCCTGACCGCCATCCCGGCCTTTCGCCTGCCCAAGGACGTCGTCCGGAAGGACATTGAGGAGATCACCGCCCTGGGCGTCGAGATCCGGACGGGCGCGGAAATCCGGGACCTCGGTTCGCTCAGGGAGCAGGGTTACCAGGCCGTTTTCCTGGGCCTGGGCACGGCCCAATCCATGAAGATGGGCATCGAGGGTGAAGACCTGGAAAACATCCATCCCTGCATGACTTACCTGAAGCGGGCCAACTTCGGGGAGGAGATGGGTTTCGCCGGCAAAACCGTCCTGCTCGTGGGCGGGGGCAATGTCTGCCTGGACGTAGCCCGGCTCGCTCCCCGCTTGGGCGCGCGGAAAGTCATCATCCAGTACCGGAGGAGCCGGGACGAGATGCCCGCCTTCGATTGGGAGATAAGGGCGGCTGAGGAGGAAGGGATCGAGTTCCAGTACCTCTGCGCCCCCGTCAGGTTCATCGCCCGGGAGGGAAAAGTCGCCGAGGCGGAGAGCATCCGGATGAAGCTTGGCGAGCCGGATTCGAGCGGCCGGCGGAGGCCCGTTCCGATCAAGAGGAGCGAGTTCCGGACCGCGGTGGACCACGTCGTCGTGTCCATCGGTCTCTTTCCGGAGACAGCCCATTTCAAGGGCGAGCTGGAGCTCGAGAAGAACGGGACGATCAAGGTCGATCCGGAGACGCTCCAAACCTCTCTGCCCCACGTCTTCGCCGGCGGGGACGTCGTGACGGGCCCGTCGCTGATCGTCAATGCCATCGGCCAAGGCAAGAGGGCGGCATTTTATATCGACCGCTACCTGAACGGCCAGGACCTCAAAGGCGTTCTTTTTGAAACGCCTATGCCCGTCATCGACAAGAAAGAAGTGATCGAACGTCAAAAAACGCATTCCCGGCTCGAGCCGGTGGAAGCCCGCGGGCTCGACCCCGCGGAACGGGCCAGGGATTTTCGCGAGATCGAATCGCCGCTCAGCGAGGAGGAAGCGCGCGCCAGCGCCTCGCGCTGCCTGGACTGCGGGCTGTGCTCCGAGTGCCGCCGCTGCCTGGCCGCCTGTCCCGCCGGGGCCATCGATTTTTCGATGCGGGCCGAGGAAGAGTCGCTGGCCGTGTCCGCGGTCGTCCTGTCCACGGGTTTTCATCTCTTCGAGCCGGAGAGGAAGACGGAGTACGGCGCCGGCCGGTTCTGGAACGTCATCACCTCCATGCAAATGGACAGGCTCCTGGCTCCCACGCGGCCGTTCAATACGATCCTCCGGCCGTCCGACGGCAGGGTCCCGGGCAACATCGCTTACGTGCTCTGCGCCGGGTCCCGGGATCACACCTCCGAAAACCCCATCTGTTCCCAGGTCTGCTGCATGTATTCCATCAAACAGGCCCAGTTGCTTATGGGGGCCCTTCCCCTGGCCGATATCACCCTTTACTACATCGACATCCGGGCCTTCGGCAAAGGGTTCGAGGAGTTCTTCCAGCAGGCCAAGGCGATGGGCGCTTCTTTCGTCAAGGGCAAAATCGCAAAGATCGAGGAGAAGGATAGCGGTAACCTCGTCGTCCGCTACGAGGACATCGATAACGGCGGCGTCGTCAAAGAGGCCGAACATGACCTGGTCGTTCTCTCCCTGGGGCTTCTCCCCAACGCCGGGGCCGCGGGGATCTTCCCGGACGAGGACCTCCTCTCCGACGATTTCCGGTTCATCAGTCAGGTGGACGAGGATCTCTCGCCGGGAAAAACGAGCCTGGAGGGAGTCTTCGTCGCCGGGACAGCCTCCGGACCGATGGATATCCCCGACTCGGTCCTCCACGCCGGGGCGGCCGCCGTCCAGGCGGCGGCCCACATTGAACGCTCGAGGAAACGGCGATGAGCGGGCGGAAGATCGGCGTCTACATCTGCCACTGCGGGGGCAACATCTCCGATCACGTCGACGTGGACGAGGTCCGCAAGGCGGTCCAAGACATCGAGGGCGTTTCCGTGGTCAAGACGACCCTTTTCGCCTGCTCGGACGCCTCACAGGAAGAGATGATCGCCGATATCAAGGACAAACACCTGGACGGCCTGGTCGTCGCTTCCTGCTCTCCAAAACTCCACCTCTACACGTTCCGCGGCGTCGCCGAACGGGCCGGCCTCAACCCCTACGAGTACGTCCAGGTGAACATCCGCGAGCAGGACTCCTGGGCCCACACCGACGATCCGCGGGCCGCTACGGACAAAGCCAGCGGCCTCGTGCGCGCCGGTATCGCCAAGGCCAAGCTCACCCGGCCCCTGGAGCCGATGCGGCTGGAAACGATCAAAAAGGTGCTGGTTGTCGGGGCCGGAGTCGCCGGGCTCCGGGCGGCCATCACCCTGGCCGACCTCGGGCTGCACGTATTTCTCCTGGAGCGCGAAGCTGAGGCGGGAGGCTGGGTCAAGAGTTTCGGGAGGTTCTATCCTCACGACCGCAACGGGAAGGAGGCCGTCGCCGAGCTCCTGGACAAGGTCAAAGCGAGGGAGAATATCACGATTTTCACCCGCGCCGAGCTCGTGGGCAAATCGGGCGCCGTGGGCGATTTCAAGGTCAAGGTCAGGGCCGCGGGCGAGGACATCTCCCTGAACGTGGGGGCGATCATCGTCCTGACCGGCTTCGATGTCTACGAGCCCCGGACTGGCGAATTCGGCTACGGCGCTCCGGGCGTCCTGACCCTGCCGCGGTTCAAGGAGCTGGTCGAGTCTTCCGCGGGGGGACGCCTGGAATACGAGGGCCGTCCGGTCCGGGACATCTCCTACATCTACTGCGTCGGGTCGCGCCAGAACGCAGGGATCGAGGGCGCGAACACCTACTGCTCCCGGTATTGCTGCAATGCTGCCCTTCATGCGTCCCTTCTCGTGTCCGAGAGGGACCCGGCGGTCCATCAGTTTCACCTCTACCGAGACATCCGGTCCTACGGCAAGTTCGAACTGCTCTACGAGGAGGCCTGCCGCCGGGGGGCGATTTTCGTCCGCTTCGACGAGAACGAGCCGCCGGGAGTCGAGAGGATGGACGGCCGGTGGCGGGTGACCGTCAAGGACATGCTCACCGACCGCCAGGAGCTCGAGATCGCGTCCGACCTCGTCGTCCTGGTCAACGGCATGGTCCCCCGGGAGAATCCGGAGCTGGTCAATATCCTCAAGATCCCGGTGGGCAAGGACCGGTTCTTCAACGAGATCCATCCGAAGCTTCGCCCGGTCGAAACCGTCATCGACGGCATCTTCATCGGCGGAGCGGCCCAGGGACCCAAGAACCTGTCGGAGAGCGCGGCCTCGGCCCTGGCGGCCGGGGCCAAGGCGGCCTCGCTGGTCATGAAGGGCTATGTCGACGTGGAACCTATCATCGCGCGGGTCGATACGGACCTCTGCGCCTGGTGCGGGAAGTGCGCCCCGGTCTGCCCCTACGAGGCCATCGGCCGCGCCGAGGTCGGAGGGAAGGAGGTGGCCCAGGTCCATAAGGCCCTGTGCAAGGGCTGCGGGGCCTGCGTCCCGATATGTCCCATGGGCGCGCTGGACCTCGAAGGCTACACCGACGCCCAGATGAAGGCCGTGATCGATGCCCTTTTGTAGGATGAAATGATGAACGCACGAGAAAAAACGGAAATCGCCAAGGACGAGATGGCGTGGAGGGATAGGATCCGCGACGTTCTGCGGCAGGGCCCGCGGAGCGTGCCGGCGGTGGCCCTGGAACTCAAAAGGCCTTCCTATGAGGTCATGTACTGGATGATGAGCCTGCGGAAATACGGCCAGATCGTGGAGAGCGAAGAAGCCGACGCCGAAGGGTTTTACGAATACCGTTGGATCGGGAAGGATTCTTAATGGCACGCGTCGACCCGGATTTCATTGACCAGGTGCAAAAGCTCGGGGCCTTCGACGTGAAGGCCTGCTACAGCTGCGGCAACTGCACGGCTACTTGTCCGCTCTCCGAGGGCCGGCAGTCCTTCCCGAGGAAGATGATCCGCTACGCGCTCCTGGGCCTCCGGGACAAGATCGCCGGCAGTCCCGAGCTTTGGTTGTGTTACTACTGCGGGGAATGTTCCGACACCTGCCCGAGAGAGGCCGATCCCGGGGCCCTGATGATGGCCCTCAGGAGATACGCCATCAGCCGGACGTCGCTGGGCCGAATCGCCGGTCTTTTCTATCACAGGGTTTTTTCGTGGATCCTCTGGACCCTGCTGACGGCCCTCGCCGTCGGGGGAGTGCTCGTCGTCCGCAGTCCACGGCCGAACCTGACGAAGGCCGTTCCCCTCTCGTTCATCAGCGTCGGGTTCCTCCACGATTTCGGGGTCGCCGTCGGGATCTTTCTTTTCCTCGTTGTCCTGTTCCAGATGGTCCAGCTGGCCAGGAGCCTGCGAACAACGGGCGAAAAAATCGGACTGGCCTTGTGGGTCAGGGGGTTTTTCACGACTTTATTCGAGGAAGTTATTCTGCAGAAAAAACAGCGGAAGTGCGAAAAGAACGGCCGCTATATCGCCCACCTGGCGGTTTTCTGGGGATTCCTGGGGCTTCTCCTCGCGACCATCCTCGTTTTCGGGGTGGACTTCTTCGGGTTCCCGGAGTTCTTCCGGGTCGCGGCCAAGATCGTCGGCCTTGTGTTCGGCGCCGTTCTGATGTACGGGTCCATTTACTTCATCCTCAAAAGGTTCGCCTCGAAGGACAGCTATTCGAAATATTCCCACGAGAGCGATTGGGTTTTTCTCGCGCTGCTGTTCCTGGCGGGACTGACGGGTTTCGTCCTGGATCTTTTCAAGTGGCTCAACCTCCCCTGGCCGACCTATATCGCCTTCGCCGTTCACTTGGTCGTGGTTTTTGACCTGCTCGTCAGCCTTCCCTTCACCAAGTTCGCTCACGCCATGTATCGGCCTTTTGCCGTCTGGCTCGCGGAGGTGAAAAACCGCTCCGCGCAGAGCAGCGAATAGACTAGAACACCCGATTGGGCCAAGTCAATCCTCCGAATCGCGCCATCTAAAATCTTACCGAAGGTCGATATGTCTTGCCATTTAAAAATCTTACCATGGCTGGACAGGGACACGGGGGTCTTCGTACTCTACCTTTTCTCATTGAGGAGGTCAGAGTAT
>Ga0315282_10007849_pt1 | contig 17420 bp, 16 predicted proteins | sample YL17G07_20_MG_FD_203693 | JGI IMG/M metagenome (GOLD analysis project Ga0315282, IMG submission 203693) | Sediment microbial communities from Yellowstone Lake, YNP, Wyoming, USA - YL17G07_20 | ecosystem: Environmental > Aquatic > Freshwater > Lake > Sediment | place: USA: Wyoming | collected... | reverse complement strand
AGAGCAAATAAGAGCTCAGGAGATGAAGAATTTGATAGATCATCTCGAAAATCAATTGCTTAATTATGGAAAGGAGATACAGGATGTCCAAGCGACCGCTAATTGAAATCAGATTATATAACAACCCCGGAGATTGGGCTTCCATAGAATTCCAGGTCTTGATTTATATGGCCCTGACCAGCCAAAGGAGCCGTGTTAGGATTAGGAGGGGCGGCCCGGAGGGAGAACAGATTGCTAAGCCCTTAACTTACCAAATCGGTTCCAATGATGTCCTTGAATACATGCCTCGGAATCAGGATCTGGCTGAACTGCTGGTAAGATTGATGGAGGCAGATAAACTTCGAATCTTGAGACGGCGGCTCCAACAAGAGGACGCGGATACCGCTACAATTAAACAAAGAATTGATGAACGCCAAGTTCAACTGGATCAAAAAATCGAAAGAAACCGAACAAGAATTGAGCGATCATTAAGCCGACCTATCCAGGAAATAGTTGAAGAATTGAACCGCATTCTGGAAGAATAGGCGGAGGGGTCAAATGTGGAAATGTGAACACTGCCGGAAAAAATATGCCGACGGGGTAATGGCTGTTGATGTAAGGTTTGGCTATGTGGATTCCGCCGAGGTCAAGAAAGGCCTGGATCCCTATCTAGCCTTCAATACCGAAGAAGGATGGGGACCGCTTTGCTCGGATTGCGCCATTGCTTATATAAAAGGAGAGGAGGTTGGCTCCGACCGGGTCTAAAAGAGCGCTGAAAAAATTTGCCGAAAAGTGCCGCGCACATCTAAATTCAGCGCATATTCCGGTGAAAATTGGGAAACATCGCCTGGCGCTATCGTCCAGAACGATCTCGGATGTCATCGAAAAACACACCCTTGACTATATGATTGATTATTTCGGCAAGGATAAAGTCAAGTTCAAAAACTGGCGCGGATACGATGTTATTGTTATTCTGCTGGAGGAGACGGTTTATGTGAACATCAAGACCCAGGCATCCCGTCAAAATCTTGAGGCGACCTGGCTTTTTAGCGCATCGGTGGTTGACGAGCTAAAAAATAAAGGTATTTATGAACACCTCTATTGCGTTAAATTCGAATACCAGAAAGGCAAAAAGGATTACCTGGGGTTTGTTTCAGGGCAAGTTGCCGGCCCCTTGTCGGAAGTGGATTTAATTTACTTTACCAAGGGTGAAAAGCCCGCCTGCCGGTTGAGGACGGAATTTAATGGAACCCATTGCCATCTAAAAAACCAGTATTATGAATAGAGAGGAGTGAATGAAAATCTGGAAAATTGTAGGTCTGTTGATTTTGATTGGCATGGGCATGAGTTATTGCAAGCCTCAACCCGAGCCGGCCCTCCCCGGTCAGGCCGGAAAAGGGACAGCCTCGGCTGTCGCGGGCAAGCCAAATATTGTCACGGGCAGGATCGGGACCGCGGAGGACCTGGCGGTGACGCAGGAAGAGATCAATAAGGCCAAATCGGCGCTGGGATCGAGCTTTGTCGGGATCATCCCCTGCACTATGATGACCGAATACCATTACGGCGTGGCGGCTTCGGCCAAGACCGCGCTCGAGAGTTACGGGTTCCAGGTCCAACTGGTTGACCCGGAGACCAAGCCGGAGCGGCAGATTTCCGCGCTGGAAAATTTTTCCGCCGCAGGCGCCAAGGCCATCGTGGTGTGCGTGCTGGACCCCAAGGTTCTGCAGTCCGCGCTTGAGGAAGCGGCGAGCCAGGGGATTTTCATGGTCCAGGTTGCGGGCCGGGAATCCGTGGTCAACGGTGTGGGGATAAGCATTGATGACGCGGACCTGGGCCGGGCCGCAGGCGAATACGCGGCCAAACTGGTCAACACCGAAATGAAAGGCAAGGCCGAGGTCGCCATCCTGGATTATCCCGACCTGCCCAATTGCGTTATCCGCGCCAACAATATTGAACAAGCCCTGAAAGAACTCGCGCCCCAGGCTGCCATTTTGGGCCGGTACCTGGGCGCATGGCAGGAGAACGGTTTGAAGTCAATGGAGAACGCGCTCCAGGCCCATCCGGAAATCAATGTGGTGGTGAGCATAAATGACGCCGGCGCTTACGGCGCCATGCAGGCGCTGGAAAATGCCAAGAAGAACCCGGCCAGGACCATAATCGTGGGCATTGACGCGGAAAAAAAGGCGCTGGAACTTATCAAGCAGGGCGGGATGTACCGAGGCACGGTTTACACCCAGCCTACTGAAACCGGGTGGCTGGCCGCGGAGGCCGTGGTCAAACTGCTCGCCGGCTCTCCGGTTCCCAAGGAGATCAAGGTGCCGGTGAGGGTGATAACCAAGGAAGACTTGGTCGGGAAATGAAGATATCCTGGCCTAGGGTTTACGAGTTCCTCGCCGAGAACGGCTTCATTATTATTTTCTTCCTGTGGTGCGTCTTCTTGACCATTGCAACTCCCAGTTTCCTCACTTTCTCCAACTGGAGAATCGTGCTCCGCCAAGCATCCATCGTAGGAATTATCGCCATCGGCGAGACCTTGATTGTGCTCATGGGCGCGGGCATGGACATCTCGCTTGCAGCCATCCTCGGCCTGTCCGGCGTGCTGGTGGCAACCACCATCGCCGGAGGCTTTCCGGTCTTCACCGGCCTGCTCGCCGGCATCGTCATTGGAGGCATAATCGGATTTGGCAACGGCATCCTGGTCACGCGCGTGCGCATCAATGGAATTGTGGTGACTTTGGGAATGATGTATGCGCTCGAAGGCGTTTCCTTTGTCCTGACCAGGGGGCAGACCATTTCCTCGCCTGCGATGCAGACCCTCGCCCCGCTTTCGCGCGGCTACCTCGGACCCGTGCCCGTTCCCGTGCTTCTCCTGTTCCTGTTTTACGGCTTGGCATTTTATCTATTGAACTACACGGTGTTCGGCGCGCGTGCTTACGCGATTGGCAACAACGAGCGCGCAAGCTGGCTCTCCGGCATCAACATCGACCGCTTTCGGCTCCTGGCCTACCTGTTTGCCGGCCTGCTCGCCGGCTTCGGGGGAGTCATGCAGACCGCGCGCATGGGCTCCGCCACCGGCGCCATGGGCTCCGAGTTCCTGTTCCCGATATTGACCGCGGTCATTCTCGGAGGCGTGAGCCTCTCCGGCGGCAAAGGCAAAATCCTCAATGTGCTCATCGCCGCGGTGTTTCTCACCACCATCAACAACGGCCTGATTCTGCTCAATGTGCCCATCTATTCCCAGAAGATTATCTCCGGCGCGATTTTAATCCTGGCGCTTTCGCTCGACCGCCTCCGTAATGTGAGAAGGTAAAAGGCGCCGCCATGACCGTTAAGCTGGAATTGAAAAAACTCTCCAAGCAGTTCCCGGGCGTCAAAGCCCTGGACCAGATTTCCTTCTCCATCTTGGCCGGGGAAGTCCACGGACTCGTAGGGGAAAACGGCGCGGGAAAATCAACCCTCATTAAGCTCATCTCCGGAGCGCTCGAGCCAAGCTCCGGCCAAATAACCCTGGACGGCAAATCTTACCAGCCGCGAAACCCGCGCGAGGCTTTGAACGCCGGCATCTCCACCATCTACCAGGAGCGGAGCTGGCTTCCCTTTCGAAATGTCCTGTTCAACATCATGCTCGGGAACGAGCCTGGGCTTTCCGGAGCAAGACTTGATTTCTTAAATATGCGCAGGCGGTGCGAGGAGATTCTCCAAAGGCTCGGCGCCAGGGACATCCCGCTCCATGCCCAAGCTGAAGATTTGAAAGCCGGCCAGAGGCAGGTTCTGGAAATTGCCCGCGCGCTCGTTCACCAAAGCTCGTTCCTGATTATGGATGAAGCCACCGCGGCCCTGAACAACGAGGAGCAGGAAGCCCTGTTCGCTGTGGTCAAAAATCTCAAGGCCTCGGGCCTGACCATTCTTTACATATCGCACCGGCTGGAGGAAATTTTTCGCCTGGCTGACCGCGTGACCGTGTTGCGTGACGGCAAACAGGTCAAGACCGTTGCCATTTCCGAGACCAGCAAAGACCAGCTCATTGCCGATATGGTGGGCAGGAACCTTTCCGGGGCATTCCCGCAAAAAGACCAGCCCTCGGCCAAACCCCTGCTGGAAGTCAAAAATTTGAGCGCAAGAAAATATTTCCGCCAGGTCTCGTTCACCTTGCATGAAGGCGAGGTGCTGGGCATCGCCGGTCTTGCCGGCTCGGGCAAGGAAGAGCTGGGCCTCGCCCTGTTCGGAGCGTTCCCTCTGGAGAGCGGGGAAAAAAGCATAGCGGGGAAAATTTTGCCGCATTCCCCGGAAAAGGCCATTGCGCATGGCATGGCCTATCTTCCGGACGACCGGAAAAAAGAGGGCATATTCCTGACCCTGCCGGTCAAGCGCAACATCAGCCTGCCGGTGCTCAAAAGCCTGTCCAATTCCCTCGGATACATCCGGCGCCGGCAGGAACAAGCGCTGGCAGGGCAATGGATTGAGCGGCTGGCCATCAAGACCCCGGGCCTGGCCGAGCTTTGTGAAAATTTGAGCGGAGGCAACCAGCAAAAAGTGTCCCTGTCCAAATGGCTCGCGTCCAAAGCCAGAATCATCATCCTGTCCCATCCCACCCAGGAGATAGATGTCGGAGTCAAGTTCGAGTTCTACCAGTTGATCGCGGAACTTTCCCGGCTCGGAAAGGGCATCATCCTCATCTCCAGCGAGCTGCCCGAACTTTTGGGATTGTGCCACAGCATCCTGGTCATGCGCGATGGCGAGGTGGTGGCTCGGCTGGAAGCCGAGAGGACCGATGCGGAAAGCATCATGCGTTATGCCCTCGGACATGACAAGCAGTCCGAGTCTGCGGACTAATTTGAAGGAACCCGGCACTCAAAGCTAAAATAAGGAAGTTCAAGAAAAGTAAAAGGGAGTAAAGCTTATGGCGAAAAGAACCAAGCGGAGAAAAACGCCCGGACAGAAAGTTGAGCCGCGCAAGCGATGGGACTGGCTGGAGGGAGGGGGCGAGCGGGCCATTGAAGGCACCGGCGAATATCCGGTCATGTATATCGCCTTAGGCTCCAAGCCCAAAACCAGGCACCCCTTCAATCTCTACCGCGACATCATGAGCATTCCCCAAGCCCTGGCCAGCACGCTCAAGAGCATTCCCGGTTCGGTTTCCGAAGTCGCCGACCACATCCTCAAGCATAAAATCAACCGCATCATCGGCACCGGGCTTGGCACCTCGCAGTTCGTGGCCATGGGCGCGGCCCAGGCGTTAGGCAATTTCGCCGGCTGGGACGGAGATGCGGTTGACAGCGGAGAATTCATTTACAGCCGGCGCAACTGGGAACTCCAGCGTTCCGCATTCATCGTGTTTTCCGGCAGCGGCAGGACCTTTGATTCCAACCGCGCGGCCGAGAAGGCTCGCAAGGGCGGAGCTTATGTGGTGGCCGTAACCTCGGTGCCGTTCAGCCCGCTCACCAAGCTCGCGCATCACACGATTGTGTGCAAGGGCGGGTTTGACACCGGCGGCTCCGACACCTTCCACTATGCCACGCGCATGGCTGCCGGAGTCCTGCTCGCCATTGAACTCGGCCGGCGCGTCTCGCCCCGGCGCCTTGACTATGACAAGCTGGCCGCGCAGCTTTATTCCCTTCCCGGCTGGCTTCAAAAAAATGTAAAATATCTCGATGGCCGCTGCCGGACCATAGCCCGGCAGTTCAGGAACGCCCGCTGCTTCATCACCGTGGCCGGCGGGCCTAATCTGGCAACCGCGGAGGAATTCGCGCTCAAGTTTGACGAGATGGCTCACATCCCCTGCAAGGCCATGTGCCCGGACCGGCATATCCACGGCGCCCTGGGATTGACCGACGAGCGAATCGTCACCGCAATAATCGCTCCGCCCGGGCCGTCTTATCCCTGGCTCAAGCAGGTGGCGCAGGCTACCGTGGGCCTGAAGACCCCGTCGCTCGGAATCCTCACCGAGCACGACCAGGAGATTGCGCCGATGATGGATTATGTGGTCCGGCTTCCCAGCCTGGACGAAAATATCTTCGCCGTTGCCGCAACCCTTGTGGTCCAGCTCATCCCGTATTACTGCGCCGTGGAGCTGGGAAACATCAACCCGGATTGCCAGCGCGCCAATATCCCCAAACATGCCCGGGTCTGGATGGAGCTGTTTCCCAAAGGGTCGCATTGAGCGCAAAGGACAAAGAACATGGCCAAAGCCGTTGAGGTCATTGCAGTGGGCGCTCTCAATGTGGATATCATTATCCAGGGCGATGCCCCGCGAAATATCGATGAGCTTAACCAATGGGTGGCGGCCTCGCAGGTGGAGATAACAACCGCCGGCTCCATCGGCTACACCGCCATCGACCTTGCCCGGCTCGGAAAGCGCGTAGCCATGTTCTCAACCGTGGCTGATGACCCGCTCGGAGAATTCATCCTAACCAGCCTGGCCAGGGAGGGTGTGGACACCAGAGCCATCACGGTTCAAAAAAACAGCGCCTCCGGCATCGGCATTTACCTGCTTCTTTTCGGAAATAAAAAGCGCCCGCTCACCGGCCGGCTGGCAACCCATGCGCCCTGGCCGGAAAAAATTACCCGAACCCTTGAGCAAAAATTCAGGACCGCCCGCGCTCTCCACTGCGGCGGGTACCTTCATTACCCGGACCGATGGGGCCGGCCTGCAGAAGAGTTATTCTGCAAAGCCAAAAAGCACGGCCTGATGACATCCATCGACCCCCAATTCCCGCTTGAGGAAATCGAAAGGCCCTGGCTGAAACATTTCGGCAATCTGCTCAAATATGTGGACACGGTCTTCGTGGATGAGACCGAGGCGAGAGCAATCATTGGCGAAGAAAATATTGATGCCGCGGCCAGCAGGCTTTTGAAGGAAGGCCCGGAGCTGGTGGTGGTCAAGCAGGGCGCAGAAGGAGCGCTTTTGAAGACCGGGCGCGAGACCATTCATCAGCCGGCTTTTCCAGTTTCGGAAATGATTGACTCCATTGGCGCAGGCGACGCCTTTGACGCCGGCATAATTTTCAGCCGGCTCGCGGGTTATGGCCTGAAAGAGGCCGGCCGCTTCGCCTCGGCCACCGCGGCCCTCACCCTCAAGGGCATGGGCGGTGCCCGAACCGCGCCGACTTTGTCGCAGGTGCAAACCTTGCTCAAAAGGACATAGAAGGAAAAAAACTTGGCATTGATTGATGAACTTGGCATCAAGCCTTCGCCGGATTTCCAGGGCCGGACCAAAAAAGTCCTGCTCCTCAAAGGCGAGCCGGACCGGGTGCCTTTTTACGAGCTGTTCGCGGACAAGCCCATCAAAGACGCCATCCTGGGCAAGCCCACGCTGGTGCCCAGTCTGCTGCCGTTTGGCGAGCCGGAGAAGCTGATTCCCAATGAGATAGAATTCTGGTATCGGCTCGGATACGATTATGTCCCGGCCGCGCCGGCCTATGGATTCGGAATGAGGGTTAGCGCCGCGCCGGACACCGCGGAAAGCTCGCAAGGACTCCGGTTCTGGATGAACGAATCCGGCGCCGGCCTCATCAAGAACCGCGAGGACTATGAAAAATACTTCTGGCCCGGGGCCGACCTATGCCCGCTCAAACTCTTTGATGCGTTTGCCGAGCATTTGCCCGAAGGAATGGTGGTTTTCGGCCAGACCGCGGGCGTGTTCGAAAATGTGGTCTGGCTGCTCGGCCACGAAGGTCTCTCTTACCTGATGGCGGACGACCCCGAGCTTTTGCAGATGGTCTTCGACAAGGTCGGCCAGAACCTGGCGCGCCTGGTCGAGCGGATGGCGGAGCGCGAATTCGTGGGCGCCATCCAGATGGGCGATGACATGGGCTTCAAAACCCACACCACCATTTCGCCCGCAGCCCTCCGCCGATATGTGTTCCCCTGGCAAAAAAAAGCCGTGGAAGCGGCCCACAAGCATAACAAGCCCTTCATCCTTCATTCCTGCGGAAATCTCGACCGGGTGATGGACGACCTCATCAGCATCGGCATCAATGCCAAGCATTCGTTTGAAGATGAAATCATCCCGGTGACCGAGGCGAAGAAGAAATGGGGAAAGAGAATTGCGATTCTCGGGGGCTTGGACATGGATTTCCTCTGCCGGGCGTCTCCGGCGCAGATTGAGGAAAAAACGCAAACCCTGCTCAAGGAATGCGGCCAGGGAGGAGGCTATGCGCTGGGCACCGGCAACACTGCGGCCAATTATATCCCGGTCAAAAATTTCCTGGCCATGCTCAAGGCCGGCTGGCGATTCGGGAAATATCCGCTTTGACCAGAGGCTGAACCTGGCGATGAACTACATCCAATACGAAGAGTCAAGGCCCGAGGCAGTGCGCGAGATGCTCGCTTCCGCTCCGGTCGCCTATGTCCCGATGGGCGCGCTCGAATGGCACGGCGAGCACAACCCGCTCGGACTGGACGGACTCAAGGCCTATGCGCTTTGCGCTAAAGCCGCGGAGCGCACCGGCGGGGTCCTCTTCCCCCCGGTCTTCTGGGGAGCGTTTGACACCGTGCCGTTTCCTTTCACCTTCCGATTCAAGCGGCGCGTGGTCAAGGGAATGACCCGGCAAATGCTCGAGCAGCTTGCAGACTGGGGATTCAAGATGAGCGTGATTCTCACCGGCCACTACCCGCCGTCCCTCATCAAGCTTCTCCGCCAGGAATGCCGGCGAATGAACAAGCAAGGCAGAACATTGGCAATTGGAGTTCCCGAGCAGGTTTTTGCAGTTGACCTTGACTACTACGGCGACCATGCCGGAATGTGGGAAACATCGATTATGATGGCGCTTCGGCCCGAGCTGGTTAATCTGGACCTGCTGCCCGCAGGTCTTTCCTCCCTCGAGCGCATGAAACAACTGGGCATCATGGGCAAGGACCCCAAAACTCATGCCAGCGCGGAAAAGGGGCAGATGGCGATTGAACATATTGTCAACGGCCTGGCGACCGTGGTGGAGCGCGCGCTCAAGGAGCAAAACGACCGGGCCATTGAAGAGGTTTATCGAAAATATGCAGAAGCGCTCAAAATTTTCTCGCCCCGAATCAGGCATGTGATCGAAGAAGCCTTGGATGTGCATTCCCTCGGCGAGTTGCTCAAATACGGCCTCTGGTCGCTCAAAAATTTGCGATGAACAGAATTGAATCGTCCGCGTTTTTCCTCCCCCGGGGCTTACCCGGAAATCCCATTCATTTTTTGCTTGACAAGGTCTGGGAAAAAGACTATATTGACTGACCAGTCAGTCAATACTGGCTAGGGGCTGAAAAGGGGGCGGCAGGGGCAATGGCCAGGGCGAAAAGGAGCAAGCCAAGAAGCAGCTCGGAGGCGCGGAAGAAGCAGATTCTGGATGCCGCGTTCGCATGCTTCATGCGCCGGGGCTTTCACAAGACCACAATTGACGATATCGCCCGGAAGGCCGGCCTGGCCAAGGGCACGGTTTACTGGCATTTCAAGGACAAGCAGGATGTTTTCATTTCTTTTTATATGGCCTGGGCCCAGGGCTACTTTGAGGATTTTGCGAAGATTTTGAACAGCAGCCGGAGCGCGCGGGGAAAAATTTACGAGCTTGGGGCGTATATGCTCAAGCGTGCCGAGGACCAGCCGGAGACCAACCGCGCCATCCACGACTTGTGGCTCCAGGCCTTTGACCATCCCAAGACTTATACTCTTTTTATGAGGCTTTACCGGCAGACCATTGACCAGCTGGAATCTCTGGTCCGGGAGGGCATCAACAAAAAGGAGTTGAGGCCGGACATCAATCCGCGGCTGGCCGCGTTCATGGTCGCCACGGTGATGGACAACCTTGACCATATTCATATGATGGGCTTTGAGGAGATTGACCCGTTTGACTACTGGCAGCAGGTCTCCAGGGTTCTTTTTGAAGGCATAGCTCCGCAGGCCAAAAACCGGCGATAGCAATGAGGTCTGAAAATTGCGGGAGGGCGAGATGGGTTGTAAAAAAAGATCTGCGGCGATTGTTTTCAGCCTGGTCAGTCTCTTGCTCTTTCCTTTCCCGAATACATCTGCCCAGACCCTGACCGCGGACGAGCTGGTCAGGAAAATGGACGAGCTTTTGCGAGGCGAGACCAGCTATTCCAAGATGAAGATGCTCATCTATAATCCAGACTGGCCGGGCCCGCGCGAAATCGAAATGTCCGCCTACGAGAGCGTGAAAGACTCCAAGTCCTTCATCCGCATAATTGCTCCGGCCCGGGACCGCGGCACCGGGTTCCTCAAAATCGGGTTCAACCTCTGGATGTATGTCCCGGCAACCGAGCGCGTGATGAAAATGCCCCCCTCCATGATGCACGAATCGTGGATGGGCTCCGATTTCACCAATGACGACCTGGTGCGGGAATCCAGCATCGTCAAGGATTACGAGCACAAGCTCATCGGCGTGGATGACCATCCCGAAGCAGGCAAGACCTATAAGCTGGAGCTTGTTCCCAAACCCGGCGCGGCCGTGGTCTGGGGCAGGATTCTGGTCTGGGTCTGGGACCAGGGATTTGTCCCGCTCAAGCAGCAGTATTTTGACGAGCAGGGGAAAATGATTAGCGAGATGATTTTTTCCGGCCTGAAGCCAATGGCCGGCCGCAAAATTCCCACCGTATGGGAAATGCATTCCATGACCAAGCCCGGTCATAAAACAGTCTTTCAAATTGAGCAAATGGAATTTGACCTCAAAATCGACCCGGGAATTTTCACGGAGAAAAACCTCAAAAGCAAAAACTGGTAAGGCAAGATGCTGACTTTCATCAAAATCGCCTGGCGGGACCTCTGGAGACACCGGCTCCGAAGCGGATTGACCCTGGCCGCGGTCATTTTCGGGTCCGCGCTCACCCTTTTTTTCATGGCCTGGGCGCGCGGGGCGCACCAGACGATGATCCAGACCGCGGTTGGCTTTTTCCCGGGCTATCTCCAGGTGCACCGCGCAGGGTATATGCAGGATCAAAGCATTGCCCGGTCCATGAGTTTAACCAAGGAACTGGCCGGCTATCTGGACAGCTCTCCCCTGGTGTCGGCATATTCGCCAAGGCTGTGCACGGAAACCCTGGCCCAGGCCGGCAACAACATAGCCGGCACCAAAATCTGCGGGGTGATGCCGGAAAAAGAAAAATATGTCTCGCGCGTGGCCCAGACTTTTTTCCCGGAAATGATCAAAACCCCCAAAGGCATCAAAACCAGGCGCAGGTATTCAGGACAATTTCTTTCCGGCAATGATCCGGGCGCGGCTTTGCTGGGGGCGGACTTGGCGCAGAATCTACAGGTGGAAATTGGAGACCAGGTTTCCATCCTGACCCAGGATTTTTATGGGAGCATGGCCGCCCGCAATTTCAAGGTGAAAGGAATTTTCAAGGCTGGCTCTCTGGAATATGACGCCGGGTTGATGCTTGTCAGCCTTGTGGATCTCCAGGATTTGCTCTACCTGCCCGGGCAAATCACCCACCTTGTGATCATGGCGAAAAATGACAGGGCCATTCCCGAGCTTGAAAAAAAAATTTATCTCAGGCTTGCAGCCGAGCAGGGGTCCTGGAAGGTGGAAAAAGTTTCCGATCAAGGAATCTGGCAGATTGAACCCAACCGGCCCAATCTGCCCCCGGGCTCTCCCCTCCAGCTTGCAGACCAGCAGATAACCTTGGAGTCCATTCAGCGAATTCCCGGGCTCAAGGGCTATTCATTGCGCCTGAACTCTGGACTTTTGCTCAACAATAGGAAGATTTCCATATCAGGAATTGTCCCTGAAAATGAAAACAGCATCAGCGGCCTTTTCACGGGAAAAAGCGCCAAGGGAAAAACGGAATTTTCCAATCAGGACTGGATTGCCATTTGCTCCATAGTGGCAAACAAGCTGGGGTTAAAACCCGGCGACCAGGTGGTTCTGAGCGGCAGCAATTATCTGGGAGAAAATTTTGAACTCAAGCTCAGGCTGGCTGAAATTTTTGAGCCAGCAGGCCCGGGCCCCGAGGCTTATGCGTCTCTGGGCCTTTTGCAGGAAAAGCTCGGCGCCGGAGAGAATATCAACCAGGCCGCAATTCTTCTTTCAGGCTGCATCCCCCTTGAACAAGCGCGGGGGCTTATCTATTCCCGGCTCAACTATGAGGCGATTCCCTGGCAGGAGTTGGCTCCTGACTTGGCTCAGAATATCGAACTCGACAATGTCTCCGCAACGCTCTGGCTTGCGATCCTTTTTATCGTGATCGCATTTGTGTTCCTGCTTACGATCATGATGAGCGTGCTCGAGCGCGCCCGCCAGTTCGGAATAATGAAAGCCATCGGCACCAGGCCCGCAGAGGTTTTCCTGATCATATTTTACGAATCCGTTTTCCTCGGCCTACTCGGAAACCTGCTCGGCCTGATCCTGGGCGCTATACCCTCTCTGTATTTCACATTCATTCCCCTGAACCTGGCATCCTTCGGGGAATCCATGGGCGATTATATGGAGCAGATGGGATTTGATCCTTACATATATGCAAAACTGGAGCCGGCAATGTTCCTCTATACCTCCATAATAATTTTTTCCTTCGTGCTGGTGATGACCATACCGCCGGCAATCAAGGCTTCAAGAACCAAGCCGGTGCAGACGCTCCGGCTGCAATAGGGGTATGCCATGGAATTTTGGAAAATAGCCTGGCGGAACCTGGGAAGGAATCTACGGCGCACCCTTATCATCATCTTTGCGATCGCGCTCGGGATCTGGGGCGCGCTGGTGACCATGGCGAGTTATAATGCCTTCGGTTTTCAAATGGTGGACAGCTTTATCTATACCGACCTCGGCCATATCCAGATCCACGCCAAAGGATACCAGAAAAATCCGAGCCTTCGGCTTTGCATCACGGACGGGAGGGAGGTGCTTCAAGAGATCAAAGGCGCAAGCCACCTCTCGGGTTTTGCGCCGCGCATCTTGACTTTTGCCCTGGCCCAGTCCGCCCGCGGCTCCCAGGGGGTGTTCCTTACAGGAATAGACCCCGGGCTCGAGCCGACCGTCACCCGGATCAGGAAGTTTGTCAAGAGCGGGAAATATTTTGAAAGCAGCGACGAGCCTTCGGTCCTGGTCGGCAAAGCCCTGGCCCATAAGCTCAAGGTTGGGGTGGGCGACAAGCTGACTTTTTTCACCCAGAGCTTCCAGGGAGGCGAGGATGTGGTTGAGAATTTCAGGGTGAAGGGGATTTTCCAGAGCGGGTTCTCCTTGATTGACAAGTCCGTGGTCTATCTCCCGCTCGCGCAGGCGGAAAGGATCATGGGGATGCAAGGCCGGCTCAATGTGATAGCAATCACAGTGGACGACGAGAAGAACCTGGACCTGCTCAAGGCCGACCTTAAGAGCCGACTCTCCTATCAGAAGCCGGACCTCAAGATCGAGACGCTGAAACCCGGCCCGGACGGCCCCGGGCCCTCCCTCCTGAAAATCTCCCGAACCCGGTTCGGGCAATTGCTCGAGGCTCCCGAGGCCCTAGCCGAGTCGTTCAAGCTCAACCCGCTGGTGAGCGCTTTGAGCCTCCGCCTGGTGCTGCCCGCGACCGCGCACGCGCGCGACAGGAACAGGATCCAGCGCAGCCTCGAGCTCGATCTTTACGGCCTGAACCCGGTGAACGAGAACCGCATTTCCGGAATATTTGACAAGGTTGAGCTCCCGTCGGACAGCTGGCTCCAGGGGACGGAAATCGACAAGGAGCTGGAGGCCAACCAGGAGTGGCTGCTTCTCAGCCAGAATGCGGCATCCTCGCTCGAGGTCAGGCCCGGAGACACCGTGCGCCTAGTTTGGGATGACAAACCCTTGACGCTCGAGGTGGCGGGCATCCTGGCCAAAGGCCTTGACAAAAAAGCAAACCAGTCCTTCGCTGTCGTCAACCGGGAACAAGCCTGGAAGGCATTCCCCGGCCATTCCCAGGCGAGTGAGATCGCGCTCCGGCTCAAGGAGAACGCCGATCCCCAAAAAGTATCCAGGGAACTGCTCGCCGGGCTCGCGCTTGAGACCATGGACTGGAAAGAGCTTTGGCCCATCCTCGCCCAAATGACTTCGCTCATGGATTACACCAACCTCGTGTTTTTGCTCTGCATCTACATCGTGGTCTCCTTTGGCATCGCCAACACCATGATTATGAGCGTGTTCGAGCGCGTGCGCGAATTGGGAATTCTCAAGGCGATCGGCACCACCCCGGCCCGGCTTTTCGCAATGGTGATCCTGGAATCGGTGATGCTTTCCATGCTCGGCATGGCGGTGGGCGGATTGGCGAGTGCGATAACCATCTGGGTCTGGGCGCGAAACGGCCTGGATTTTTCCAGGTTCGCCGCGGGGCTCGAGGCTTACGGCATACCCACCGTGCTTTATCCGGTCCTGACCTCTAAGAATATACTGACCGCGGTCCTCATCGCGCTGGTGATGGCCGTGGGTTCGGCAATATACCCGGCGCTCCGCGCCAGCAGGCTCATAGTCGTGCAAGCGCTGCGAAGGATTTAGAAGGAGGGAAAAATGGCGCACCTGGTATCAGAGGGTATTCGGAAAGTTTATCAGGAGAATACGGTTGCGACCGAGGCTCTCCGCGGCATTGACTTCAAGATGGAGGCGGGGGAGTTCACCGCGCTTTTCGGGCCGAGCGGTTCGGGCAAGACCACGCTCCTGAACATAATCGGCGGCCTGGACCGGCCCACGAGCGGCAAGGTCCGGCTTAAGGACAAGGAAATAACCGGGATGAAGGAAAGCGAGCTGTCGCGGCTGCGGCTGTTCAAGATTGGATTTGTGTTCCAGTCTTACAACCTGATTCCGGTGCTGACCGCGCTGGAAAATGTGGAGTATGTGCTGGTCCTTCAGCGGCTTCCGAAAAAGGAACGGCAGGAGCGCGCCATCAAGCTGCTGGAAAAACTGGGCCTGGGCGAACTGATTCACAAGCGGCCCACGGAGATGAGTGGCGGAGAGCAGCAGCGCGTCGCGGTCGCCAGGGCCATCGTGCATTTCCCGGAGCTGGTCCTGGCGGACGAGCCGACCGCCAACCTTGACACCAAAACCGCGCACGAGTTGATGGAGATGATGGCGCGTCTCAACCAGGAAAAGGGCATCACCTTTCTCTTCTCCACCCATGACCCCATGGTGATGGAGCATGCGAGACGCCTGGTGGAATTGAGGGACGGAAGAATTACCAATGACCAGATTCGGTCATAAGCCGCTTTTGCTCTCTCTGGCTTGTTCCGCCTGGCTTGGCGCCGCGGCGATTTTTGCCAGGCCGGTCTATTCCCATGACGATTTCAAAATCGATTTTTCCGGTTATGTCCAGGAGCAGGCGCTGGATTCCCTGGATTTCTTCGGCGCGAGCTTTGACCTCGCGCAAACCCGGTTCAGGCCGGTGATGGATTTGAACTTCGGCAAAGGCTTCAGCGCGGAATTCAGCCAGACCCTGCTCTTGAGCAGCGGCAGCGCGCTCGATAATCAGCTTTATGTCTTGGCGCAGGAACCGGGACCGCCCACCTATTTCCATTGGGACCAAAGGCTGGTCAAGGGAGATGACGCCTGGCTGGACTGGAGCGTGTATCGCGCCTGGGCGGCTTATGAAAACGACCGACTCAAGGTCACCCTCGGCCGGCAGAGGCTGGCTTTCGGCAGCGCGCTTTTTTACAGCCCGATGGACATTTTCAATCCGGTAAGCCCGCTCTCGCTCGAGCCGGAGGAGCGCGTGGGCATTGACGGCGCAAGCCTCGAGCTGGAGCTTGGCCCGAGCAGCTATTTGGATTTTGCCTACGGCCTCGGCCAGGTGGTGGATGAGAGCAGGTTTGCCGCTTACTGCAAGACCACGGTCCAGACCTTTGACCTTCATTTCCTGGCAGCGCGAATTTTCAGAGACTGGGTTTTGGGCTTCGCCTTTTCCGGCAATGTCAAGGACGGAAACCTTTATGGCGAGGCAACCTATACCATTCTTGAAAACGACCGCAACTTTGTCCGAACCACGCTCGGATACCAATACAGTTTTGCCAATTCCCTGTTCATCACCGGCGAATACTATCACAACGACGGGGTCATATCTAAAACCGCGATGAACGATTCCTCCATCATCTTTTCCCAGTCCAACGCGCTTGCCACCCTGGACCGCAACTTCCTGGGAGCAAGCGTCGGCTTTGACCTTGACCCGCTGCTCCGCTTCAATTCTGCCCTGATCTGGGACAGGGACGCCGGCTCCTTCTTCATCGGGCCTTCCTTCTCATACTCCGCGCCCCACTCCATCACCATCCAGGCCGGCACCCAGCTCTTCGGCGGAACCCAGAAAGGCGATTTCGGCCTTATGCCCAATTTTCACTGGGGACGAATCAGATGGGATTTTTAGCCCCGCAACCTCCAAGACTCTTCAGCAAACCGCTTTTCCCTGACCAAAGCAAAAATGTTCAACACCGAGGAAAGCTTCGGTTGACTTGGAGGTCGGCAAAGGGATAAATCTAAAGATGTAGTGCATACCATTTCATCCCGGTCATTGGACTGAAGGAGTCTTAAAATGCGCAAACTGATAATCATATTGTTCAATGCGCTTTGGCTCGCGGGCTTGGCATCCTGCCCCAAGAATCAAGCAGACGAGCGGCCGAAAAAAACCGTCATTGCGGTCATCCCCAAAGGCAGCACGCACGAATTCTGGAAATCCATTCATGCCGGCGCGGTCAAGGCTTCGCGGGAATTGAATGTGGACATTCTTTGGAAAGGCCCGCTCAAGGAGAACGACACCGAGGGGCAGATCAAGGTGGTGGAGGATATTACCAGCCGGGGCGTTTCCGGCATCGTGCTCGCGCCGCTGGACGACACCGCTCTCCGCGCGCCGGTTGCCAACGCCAGCCGCAGCGGCATCCCGGTGGTGATTGTTGACTCTCCGCTCCAAAGCGAGGATAGCATTTCCTTCATCGCCACCGACAATTACAAGGGCGGGCACATGGCCGGCGAATATCTTTGCCAGCTTCTCAACGGCAAGGGCAGGGTGATTATGCTGCGCTGCGATGTGGCCTCGGCCAGCACGCTCGAGCGCGAGGCCGGCTGGTCAGACGCCATCAAGGAATGCAAAGGGGTCAAGGTGGCAAGTGACAACCAATACGGAGGGGTCACCACTGAAACCGCTTACCAGGCCAGCGAGAACCTGCTCTCCAGGCTGACCGCCGCGGACGGCTCGCTCAATATCGATGGCATCTTCGCGTCCAACGAATCCACCACCTTCGGTATGCTGCGCGCGCTGCAGGAAGGCGGCTGGGCGGGCAAGGTCAAGTTCGCGGGTTTTGACAGTTCAACCAAATTGATTGAAGCGCTCCAGGCCGGACAGATTAGCGGCCTGATTCTGCAGAACCCGTTTCAGATGGGATACCTGGGGGTCAAAACCATCGTATCCTACTTGAACAAGCAGCCCATTGAGAAAAGAGTGGATACCGGTGAAACCCTGGTCACGCGGGAAAATATGAACCAGCCCGAGATCAAAGAACTCCTGGCCCCGGACCTAAAAAAATG
>Ga0315282_10007847_pt1 | contig 17426 bp, 8 predicted proteins | sample YL17G07_20_MG_FD_203693 | JGI IMG/M metagenome (GOLD analysis project Ga0315282, IMG submission 203693) | Sediment microbial communities from Yellowstone Lake, YNP, Wyoming, USA - YL17G07_20 | ecosystem: Environmental > Aquatic > Freshwater > Lake > Sediment | place: USA: Wyoming | collected... | reverse complement strand
CCAGCATGTCCGGCCAGCCCACGCGTCCCACCATGCCGCCCAGACTGAAGCAGGCGCCGGCCACCAGCGCCGCGTAATGGCTCAAACCCAGGGCCCGGACCAGCGCGAACATGGCGCAGGCGATCACAAAATGCAGCAACACGAAGAACAGCTCGAAGGCCCGCGGCGACAGAACACCGGCACGATTAAACGGAACCAGCGCCAGGACCGCCTTGAGGGGGTAGAACAGTCCGGTCTGCATTTCTCCGATGAAGCTGACGCCTCCGCGCGCGTACGGGTCCCATAGCGGCAGGCTGCCGTGCTTCAGGCTGGCCACCGTGCGATGCGCCCAGGCATAGCTTTGGTTTGCCCCTTCGTATTCGGTGAGGACCGAGAACTGCCTGGTGAGGATAATCTTCCAGTAAAAAACGCTGACTGCCAGCAGCAGAAGCAGCAGCCACTTTGTCGTCGGTCGAGTCATAAGAATTCGGCTGTGGGCTGTAGGCCGTGGGCTGTAGCCGCTCTGCCCACAACCTACAGCCTACGGTCCACGGCCTACCGCCGGCTTTCGGAAAACCACGACGGCGAATCCCGCAATCGCCAACAGCGAAACACATGACAAAAGCGCGCCGGCCAGCACCGAGCGCGGCACATAACGAAACACGATAATGCTTTCGCCGGGCGGCACGGCGACGCCCCGCAACAGGCCATCCACGCGGTGGATGACGGCCGGCGCTCCGTTTACGGTGGCCCGCCATCCCGGGTAATCCACTTCGCTCAGCACCAACAGGCCGCGCGACCGCGCGCGCACTCGCACCTGAATGCGGTTGGCGCCGTAGTCCGTCACCTCCGCGCTGTCGGCCTGTCCGGCGGCGGGCTCCAGTTGGGTCTCGAGCAGCCGCGCCAGCAGGGCCGTCTGGCGCGGGTCAAACGAGGCGGAACCAACGCGCTGCAACAGTGCCCCGGCGGAAGGCTCGACCTCGGCCTGGTGCACCACCCAGGCGCGCGGATAACAACTGGCATTCTCGTAGATACTCCAGGTGCCGTCCTGGAACACCAGCTTGTCGTTGGGCAGCGGCTGTTTGCGCACCAGGTAGCGCACGTTGAGCAGATTGAAGGCGCGGCGATCGAGCGCGAAAAAGCGCCCGTAATAGTCCAGTTCGGTGGCCGACATGCCGCCAGTCGTCTGGACCCCGTACAGGTCGCCGATATTGGGCTCCCAGTTGCCGGTGATGTCCACGCGGAACAGCCCGGGCTGGGCTTTCAGGAAGTCGGCCATTTTCCGGCAATTCAGGAGCAAGGCCAGATGGTTGGTTCCCTTGCTCGATTCCTCCGCCTTGTTGTGGATGATCCAATGCGTGGGGCCGAAGTCGAACAGAATCAGCAGGACCGCGATGGCCTGCATTTCTCTGCCCCGGCGCCCGTGGGCCGCGCAGGCGACGAAGATCAGGGCCGCCAGAAAAAAGGTCAGCGCGAAATAGCTCCATTCGTTCACCGGCGGGTAGTTCAGCATGGCCTGGACAGCGAGAGCGGCCGCCACCAGGCCCACCACCCATTTGAGCGGCTTCAGCAGGCGCGGCAAAAACTCTGGGGCCTGTTCCGACAAGACGGCCCGCACACCGAAGCCGGCCAGCAAGGCCAACGCAAAGTGCGTCAGGTAAATGAAGCGGCCCGGTTCCCTGCCCATCCAGAGGTAGGGCACGAGCGCGTACAGCAGGCCGTGCAGCAGCGTGAAGAAGCCCAGCGAGTAAAAGAACGACAGCACCGCCAGGCCGGCCAGGTAGCGCACCCAGGGCTGCTTCCAGCCGCGCCAGATGCCGATGCCGGCCAGCAGCGACGGCAGCACGCCGAGGTAGGGGCTCACCTCTCCGTGACCGATGTTGCCGCCGAACGGATAGACCAGGAAGAAAGCGAAGATGGCGTCGGGCAGGAAACCGTCGTTCAAGTGGGCATAGGGGATCTTCTGCCGCGCGGGCATAACCAGGTCGCCGCCCAGCGCGCGGATGGCCATCTTGCTGTATTCCACCGAGGGAAACAATTGGACGGCGCTGACGGCAAAGGCGATGACGGCGACGATGGCCACGGCGATGGCGGCCCACATCAGTGGTCTCGACAGAGCCGCGACCATCAGGGAGCGGACCGCTCGCTCATCCCGCTTGGCGGGACGGCTCTGTTCGAAACACGGCGCACAGGCGAAAAAGGCGGCGGCGCTCACCACCACCAGGCCCTCCATTAGCGGCACGTGCAGGCGGCCGCCCAGCACCGACATCCCCATGGCCGCACCGGCCAGAGCGGCGTGCGCCGCGCCTTTCGCCGTCAACCCCGCGTTCAAGGCGCGCAACAGGAACAGAAAAATCAGCGGCAGCCAGATGGCGCTGTCCACCATGTCGGGCCACATAGTCTTGCCCACAAAGCCGCCCAGGCCGAAACAGATGGCGGAAACAAACGCCGGGAAGCGCTCCAGGCCCAGCTCCTCGGCCAGCAGGAACATGAAGCCGGCCGCCAGCAGGTGGGCGAACACGTACAGGATGTGAAACCCGCGCTCCGAAAGCGGCTTCCCCTCTTCGAGCGGCCAGAGGTAGAGCGGCAGCTTGAGGGGATAGAACAGCCCGGTTTGCATCTCCCCGCTGAAGCTGCGGCCCGAGTGGGTATAGGGGTCCCAGAGCGGCAGCACGCCCTTTTGCAGCGACGCGGCCGAGAAGTGATACCAGGAGTAGCCCTGGTTGGCTCCTTCGTACTCCAGGATCATCGAGAACTGGCCGCTGAGCACGATCTTCCAAAAGAACAGCACCGTGACAACGGCCAGCAACCCGAACCATTTAAGCCGCGGCTTCATGATCGCTTCCAGGTGCAATCCGAGAATAAAGGCAAATAATCGCCGCCGTGTCAAGCCCGACGAGAGCGCCGCGGTTGCACCGCCGGCGCAGCGGCCGCGGAGCCGGCGGACCGTTCGCTTGACTTTCCACCGGAAAGCGGTTATTCACAAAGGAAAGGCCATGTGATTGGCAACCTCGAAAGGAGGCGGCAAGTCTATGAAACGGGCGATGTTTCTCCTTCCCCTGGCGGCGGCCCTGGTGTTGCTGCTGGCCGGCGTGGCGTTTGCTCAATTCGAAACGGCAACGGTGTTGGGCACGGTCCAGGACCCCTCCGGAGCCGTCGTCCCGCAAAGCAAGATAACCCTGGAGAACACCAAGACCGGCATTTCGGCGACCACGGTGACCGATGCCGTCGGCAACTACGAGTTTCTCAACGTGCGTTCCGGCAGCTACCGCATTAAAGCGGAGGCGGCCGGCTTCAAGACCGCCCTGGCCCAGGAGTTTACAGTGGCGGTCAACGCGCGCCAGAGAGTGGATTTGAGGCTGGAGGTGGGAGACACCACCCAGACCATCGAGGTCACCGGGGCCGCCGCGGTGCTGGAAACCGATTCGAGCGACCGGGGCCAGTTGATCGGGCGGCAGACCATTATCAACCTGCCGCTGAACGGCCGCTCTTACGCCGATTTGACGCTGCTGGCGCCGGGGGTGCGCAAGTCGTCGATCCCCGACCGCGATTCCTCGTACAACGTCAACGGCCTGCGCAGCGCCCTGAACAACTTCATGGTGGACGGCATAGACAACAACGCCTACAGCACCAGCAACCAGGGCTATTCCAACCAGATGGTGCAAATGGCGCCGGATGCGGTGACCGAGTTCAAGGTCCAGACGAACAACTACAGCGCCGAGTACGGCCGGGCCGGCGGTGCCATCGTCAACGTGTCGGTTCGCAGCGGGACCAATGAGTTCCACGGCTCGATCTGGGAATATCTGCGGAACACCAAGCTGAACGCGGTCGGCTTCTTCAGGCCGAGCCTCGGCAAACCGGCCCTGAACCAGAACCAGTTTGGCGGGGCGCTGGGCGGCCCCATCTTCAAGAACAAAACCTTCTTCTTCGGCGATTATGAGGGCTTTCGGCGCGTGACCAAGCAGGTCAGCATCATCTCCCTGCCCACCATGGACCAGCGCAAGGGCATTTTCGGGACGCCGATCTACAACCCGTTCACCAAGGAGACGTACAACGACGGAGTGATCCCCGCATCGGCGATCACCCCGTTCGCGCAGAAGGTGTTCAGCCAACTGCCCGCGACCACCCGTTCGGGCGTTTCCAACAACTACGACAACATGCCGCGTGTCCCGACGGTGGATAACAAGGGCGACGGCCGCATCGATCACTACTTCAGCAGCAAGCTGACCGGCTTCTTCCGCTACAGCCATCGCGAAGACAACCAGATTGACAACCCGGTGATCCCTCTGCCGCTGGGTGCCGACAACAGCCAGGGCAATGTACACATCGTGAACAAGCAGGGCGCGGGCGGCTTCACCTACACGCTGGGTCCCACTTCCTTGCTGGAGTTCCGGCTGGGCATCACCAGAACGATTGCCGGCAAGTGGCCGCTGCAGGCCGGCCTGCCGAACATGGAGCAGGAATACGGCATCAAGGGCCTGCCCACCGACCCGGCGCTGGCCGGCGGCGTCTCCACTCAGAGCATTGGCGGCGGCTACACGGGCATTGGCCGCCGCTCCAGCGTGCCGCAGTTCCAGAACCCGCTGGTGATCGACCCCAAGGTCAACTACTCCAAGGTTCGCGGCCGGCACTCGATGAAGCTCGGCTGGGAGTTCCAGACCATCCACACCGAGATTCTGGACTTCAGCCCGCAATATGGGCAGGACAGTTACGGCCAGCAGTTCAGCCGGCCATCGGGGCGCTCGTCGAACAACATTTACAATGTCGCCGACTTCCTGTTGGGCGCCCGCAGCAACTACCGGCTGACCAATTGGGTCACGGTCGATTACCGGCAGCGGATGAACTTTTTCTACTTCCAGGACGACTTCAAGGTCTCGCCCAAGCTGACCTTAAACCTGGGAACACGCTATGAATACGGCACGCCGCAGTGGGAAGCCAACAACCGGTTGAGCAGTTTCGACGCGGTCGGGTGGCAGTCGCTGAAGCTCTTGCAGGCCAAGAGCGGTGGTATTTACGAGCGCGCCTTGGTTAAGCCCGACCGCAACAACTGGGCGCCGCGCATTGGGTTGGCTTACAACCTGATGAAGAAGACGGTGATCCGCAGCGGCTACGGGGTCAGCTACATTCACTTCAACCGGCTGGGCGGCGAGAACATGCTTTCCTACAATGTTCCGGCGGTCATCACCACCAGCATCGACCAGGTCCCCACCAATCCCACTTGCGCCGCCGACGTGGCCTCGCCCACTTGTTTCCGTCCGACCATGATGGGTTATGTGCCGAACATGGTGGCGGCGGACCGGTATGACCTGAAGACCACGCGCGTCAATTACATCCCGGCCGACAACCGCACCGGCTACGTGCAGGCCTGGCACTTCAGCATCCAGCGGGAGATCACCCGCGACTTGGTGCTCGACGTCGCCTACGTGGGCAACCGCGGGGTAAAGCTGATGATCCTTGGCGACTACAACCAGGCGCGTCCGAACAACACCGGCGAGAACCTGTCGGTTTCGGCACGGCGGCCGTATCAGGGTTACAAGGATATCCAAATCGCCTGGGGCGGCGGCTTCTCCAACTACAACGGGCTGCAAACGAAGCTGGAAAAGAAGCTTTCCGGCGGCCTGTACCTGCTCAACTCCTTCGCCTGGTCGAAATCCATCGACAATGCCCCCGGTCACCTGGAGGTCTACAACGGTGACAGCTCACGCGTGAATTTCCGCGACATGAAAAACGAGAAAGGCCTCGGCAGCTACAATCAGCCGTTCAACAACACCACCACGGTTATGTACGACCTGCCCTACGGCAAGGGCCGGAAGTTTGGCGCCTCGGTGCACCCCGTGATCAACGGCATCGCCGGCGGCTGGCGCCTAACCATGATCAACACCATGACCAGCGGGCAGCCGGTCAATCTCTCCTGGAGCCCCACTGCGCAGTTCCAGGTGGCCGAGGGCACCACGCCCAACTATCGGCCCAACCTGTTTGGCGATTTCATGACACCGGAGAGCCAGCGCAACATCGACCACTACTTCGTCAATACGGGCGATAAGGCGACATGGCCCGTGCGGGCGCCGACCGACCCGCGCTTCCCGTTCGGCAACGCCGGGCGCAACATCGCCCGCATGTACGCCTTCTATCAAACCGATCTGGGCCTGCACAAGGCTTTCCCGATACTGAAGGAAGGCCGGCAGATCGAGTTCCGCGCCGAGTTCTTCAACCTGCTGAACAAGACCAACTTCGGCGCGCCGGACTACAATGTCAGCAACAACAGCTTCGGCACAATCCGCTCGTTGTCGGGCATCCCGCGGCAGGTCCAGTTCGCCCTGAAGTACGTGTTCTGAAAACAGGAGCGAGCCGCAGATTTCGCAGGTCGCGCAGATTTGGAACGACTTCCGATCTCCGCAAATCCGCGGAATCTGCGGCTGGATCATCGACCGGTACATTCCGTACAGCAATCCTGCACAATCAGAAGTGGCCGGTCGCGCAAATCGTGGCCGCTCAGCCAGGGGCAGGATGCGTTCACATGGTTGTAGCGCTGGCATCTTGCCGATCGGAGCCAGGCCTCAGCAATGGGCCTCGGTATTGGTCGGCAAGATGCCAGCGGCAACAATGGCTTTGTGCTCTCTGCCCAGCGAGACGACGCGAATCGACCATTTCAATGAGCGATTTTGCCAAATTCGGACAGCATAAATTATGTATTGGCTTCATATCGCTCAGATGATATGGTCACTGCCCTATGCCCGGCGAGTCTCCGCGAAGAAAGAATCTCCTCATTTTCGCGACAGCGTGCCTCTTGTCTTTGACCGGTGCTACACCGAGATCCGAAGCCCAACATCAGCGCGGCCTCACGACAGTGGGCGTGAAACTGATGAAGTCCGCCCCTGAGAAGAGCGCTCCCAGATTCGAGCTCCAGATTCCTTCCGATTGCCGCAGGTGCTCTCTGGTCAGCGATCCGGCTTTTCTAGGCGAGAATGCGCGGGAAATCTACTTTCACATGCGTGTCCCGACCGACGGCCCGCTGATCCGGAACATGCGAGTGGACGTAGGCGGAACCCCCATCCGTGCTGTGATTGTGGAAAAGAATCGCATCCCTTTCACCATGGCGGGCAGTGTTGTTGTGTTCGATCTGCCCGTCGCACCGCGCGCCCGATCCGCGACGGTGGAGGTTCAGACCAGTCTGGAGTGGCCCGGGATCGTGCTGCGCATCGAACACGCCTTCCCCGAACGGCGGGCTGGAAAGTATGCGACCGGCGAATTCCCCGCGGTGCAGAGGGCGACGGCGTTGAACCTGGAATTCGGCCTGCGCGAGGCGATTCGGAGCCTGCAACTCGATCGACAGGTTGAGACTCGCGGACTGGGAAAGATCCATCTGATGGGCTTCGACACCAACAACCCACTGGGGCACGAAGATTACCCGCCCCACATCCACATGATCCTTCGCTGGCCACATTTTGTTGGCTCGCAGGCCCCGCACTATTACCTCAGCGACAAGGGCCTTCTGCTGCCGGATGTAAGTGTGACGATCGACGGGATGCCGCACATCGCTGCCACTCATGTGGGTAGGGGTGGATGGCTGCCTGCGATCGATTACCTGGGCGAGACGCTTTACGAGACGCAAGTCACGGATAATGGCGGCCTGACGCTGCGCCGTGCCGATGGCACCTTTTGTGCGCTGGAACCAGTTGGACCCGGCGACCGTGGTTTTGCTGACGGCGCCTCGGTGGTCTGTAGCCCGGGCGCCGTGTACCGCGTGCGGGCAAGCGACAACACGGAACACGGCGAGGTCCGAGTTTCCATCAATTCGCGGCCCATGGAAATCTATCGTTACGACGGGGACACGGCGGTGCTACTCCGCGCCGCCCCACCTGTCCTGGGAAAAGCAAATGCTCGCGAGGCTCCGCGCAACTGAGGGCCTCGCATTCCGGAGGAGTTTATGCGAAGCGCAATTTGCACCTATATCTGCCTGCTCCTATGGACTGCGCCTGGGGCGTTGTGGGCTCAAAACCGAAGCACGGCCGAAATCGCCGGAACCGTCAGCGACCCCAGCGGGGCGGTGCTGGTCGGCGTCAACATCGCCGTGACCAACGCGGCCACCGGTATCGCCACGAAAGTCACCACCAATGCGGCCGGCGCCTATGGAGTGCCCTTTCTCCAGCCCGGACGCTACGTGCTGACATTCGAGGCGCCGAACTTCAAAAAGCTGGTGCGCAGCGGGATCGAACTGGGCCTGGACCAGGTGGGGCGCATCGACGCACGGATGGAGTTAGGAGCAACCAGCCAGTCGGTCACGGTCGAGGAAAACGCTCCGCTGGTGGACGTGGAATCGTCGGAGCGCGGCACGGACTTCAATTCCGAGCTGGTGGCGGATTTGCCGCTGGTGGGGCGCAACCCTTCGTCGCTGGCGGTGCTGGCTCCTGGAACATCCACGGTCCAGGCCAGCATCTCGGGAGCCGACCCGGGCCGGGTAAATGTCAATGGCAACCGCGCCTTCAGCATGTCGGCGACGATCAACGGCGGCTCGGTCGTGCTGCCCAACAGCGTGAACTTTTCTTCCTTCATTCCCGGTCTCAGCGCGGTCAACCAGTTCAGGGTCATCCAGGACAACTTCAGCGCCGAATTCGAGAGCGGCACGTCGGTGTTGAATATCGTGTTGAGGAGCGGCACGAACCAGTTTCATGGCTCGCTGTTCGAATTCTTTCAAAACGACGCGCTGAACTCTCGCTACTTTTTTGCCCAATCGAAGACGCCGCTCCGCTACAACCAGTTTGGCGGATCGATTGGCGGCCCCGTCAAGAAGGACCGGGGTTTTTTCTTTTTCAGCTTCCAGGACACGCTCTCTCCGAACTACACGGTGACCTTCGACACCCTGCCCACCCCGGCGGTCAGGAACGGCGACTTCTCTTCCGGTTTCCCGGCGGTCATCGACCCGGCAACGGGCACGCAGTTTCCGGGGAACCAAATCCCCGCTGCGCGAATCGATCCGGCGGCAAAGGCCGTTCAGCAATACTGGCCTGCTCCCAACCGTCCCGGCCTGGTGAACAATTTCTACTTCGCCGCTCCGCACAAACCGCGCGCGCCTCTCTATAACGCCAAGGGTGATTACAGGATCTCCTCCACCAACCAGTTGAGTGGCGCGTTCCACTATCTGAATTCCCACACCGAGCACAGCGGCTCGATACCGGGCCCCGCCTGCTACAACCGCAGCGAGCGGTGCGGGTTACAGATTTCGCAAAACCAGAAATACCAGTTGAACGATACCTGGACGGCCAGCCCGGCCGCGGTCAACGAGGTCCGGATCAGCTTCGTTCGGCAGTTCTTCAACCAGTACACGCCGAATCAGAACCAGGACTTTCCCTCCAAGCTCGGCGTTAACAACGTGCCCGGGTCCTACTTTCCGTATTTCGTCATCCAGGGGAATATTCCCACCTCGATCGGGCCGGGGCAGCACAGCGGCGGGACACAGAACGTGATCAATGCCGCTGACGATTACAGTTGGACCAAAGGCAAGCACTCGCTGAAGTTTGGCGCCATGGTGACCAAATACCAATACAACCCGCTGGCCAGTTGGGATTCGGGCACGTTCACCTTTTCGGGCCTCTTTGCCGGCAACCGCAGCAGTAACGGTTATGCGGATTTCCTGCTGGGCCTGCCGCAGACCTATTCTCTGAATGCCCAGCCCAACACGCTGGGGGCGCGCCGTGCGGCCGCCGCGGGATTCGTGCAGGATGCTTATCATGTCCGGCGAAATCTGACCCTGAACCTCGGCCTGCGCTACGAGTTCCAGGGCGCATTCAGCGAGGCCCACAATCGGCTGGCCGGGTTTGACCCGTCCATTTCCAATCCGGTCACGAACACGCCGGGGGCGTTGTTGTTCGTGAACTCGAACCACCGCACGTTGCAGCAAAATCACCAGAAGCTATTCGCTCCTCGCGTCGGGTTGGCATGGTCCCTGCGGCCTGACCTGGTGGTTCGCTCTGCTTACGGCATATTCTACGCCCCTGTCAGCGCTCAGCAGAATTTTGCCGGTGCGCCTCCCGGCTACGCAATTCAACAGACGATCACCACGACGAATCTGCAGACGCCGATCTTCAAACTGTCACAGGGTCCGCCGCCTTACGTTTTTCCCAACCCCGCGAACCTGAACGGCGCGGTTCTGAACGGCCAGTCCGTGACCTGGTGGCCCAACGACGCTCGCCAGGCATACGTACAACAGTGGCAGTTCAGCATTCAGAAACAGCTCGGGAAGAATTCGCGACTGGAAGCGGCATACGTGGGCAACCGGGGCAACCACCTGCTCTTTCCCAGGGACCGCAACCAGGTTCCACCGGATCTGCTGGGGCCCGGGAACGCTCAGACGAAGAGGCCATATACCCAGTTCCAGGGCATCCGTACGCTTTACAATGATGCGGTGTCGTCTTACAACGCCCTGCAGATTTCGGCCAAGCGCAACTTTTACAGCGGGCTTACCTTCCTGGCGAACTACACATGGTCCAAGTCGATGGACAACTCCTCGTTGGACCTGACCAGCGGCATCGGCAATGAATATCAGATCGCGAGCAACACCCGGCTAAACTGGGCCCCCTCGCAATTCGATCTTCGGCACCGGCTGGTGGGCGCCATAGTCTACGATCTGCCTTTCGGACAAAGCAGGAGGCTGCTCAACCGGCGGGGCATCCTGGACGGTATTGTGGGAGGTTGGCGCGCTTCGTCGACCTTCACCGCCAATTCCGGTCCACCCTTTACGGTGCTGCTGGGAGGACCGAACCTGACCAACGCTCTGGCTGGCAATGTGTTCCCGAACCGGCTGCGCGATGGGAGCCTGCCGGGCGGACAGCGCGGCACCAGCCGCTGGTTCGATCCCACCGCCTTTGCAGATCCGCCGGCTTATACGTTTGGGAACTCTGGGCGGAACATTCTGCGCGGCCCCGGCGCATGGGGCCTGGACTTCGGCTTGCGAAAGGACTTCGCGATAGCCAACCCGTTCAAGGAGGGCGTACGCCTGCAGGTGCGGTTGGACAGCTTCAACATCCTGAACCATGCGAACATGGGACTGCCGTTTGCCAACACGAACTCGCCGGCTACCGGAACGATTACGAGTGCCAGCAATCCACGCGCCTTGCAAGTGGGACTCCAGCTTCTCTTTTGAATTACGCATGCCGTCTGAATCGCTTTTTCGGTTGCGCGTCTTTCGCCGTTGGGGACTCGTGCTGGCGTACGCTGTCGCGCTGAGCGCCGCCGGCTGGGAACCGAACATCAAGGAAATTTTGCTGGTGCATTTCACACACACGGATCTGGGCTTCACCGAGCACCCGGTGGTGGCGCGCGAACTGCAACGGCGCTATCTCGACATCGCACTGGACGCGGCGCTCGCCACACGGGTCAATCCCCTGGGGGCGCGCTTTTGCTGGACCGTTGAGTCGGTGTTGACGCTCGACGACTGGTGGCGGGCCGCACCAGCCGCGCGCCGCGAGCAGTTCCTCGGCCGCGTGCGCGCCGGCCAGATCGATGTCACGGCTCTGCCCTTTAACAACACTCCCTTCTTGAACGCCGACCAATGGGATGTCATGGTGCACTGGTTGCCGGAGCCGCTGTGGAACGCCGTACGTCCCAGCGCGGCAATGCAGGACGACGTCAACGGCTTTCCGCGCGCCGGCGCACGGCGACTGCTGGACCGCGGCGTGCACCTGCTTTGGATGGGCATCAACAGCGACGGGGGTGGCCCTCCGCTTCCGGCCCCTTCGGCGTTTTGGTGGAAAATGCCGGACGGCCGGCGCCTGTTTGTCTGGGTGGGGCTGCACTACGCGGCCGGCTACGATTTCTTCGAGACTCGGTCATGGCGCCGTGGACCCGTGCCGCACGCGGCCGACACCTCCTACCGGCCGCCGCGTCCCGGCGAGATTTTCGCCGCCGATGAGGCCTCGGTGCGGGGGGGCCACGCCCGATGCATCGACCAACTACGCGCCCTCGCCAATCGCGGCTATCGCCATCCCTTGATCATTCTTCCCGTCACCAATCAATGGCGGCTCGATAACGATCCGCCGCTCCCCGCTCTGGCCGCGTTTGTGGCGGAATGGAACAAATTGGGGCTTCAGCCGTCGCTCCGTTTGACCACCGTCTCCCGCGCTTTGCGGCGCATGGAAAGCGAGGTGGGTGCCAGCATCCCCGAATACGGGGGTGAATGGACAGACTGGTGGGCGAACGGCACGGCGTCGGCCCCGCGCGAACTGGCTGCATCGCGCCAGACCAAGCGAAATCTCGCTGCTGCTCTGTCGCCGGTCTGGGGACCGCCCGGCGGCAACGTGAAGTCCGCCGTCGCCAACCTCTACCGCTCGCTGTGTGTTTTCGACGAGCATACCTGGGGATCCAGCATGAGCGCTGCCCTGCCCGACAGCCTGGACTCCATCGGGCAGTTCAACGAGAAGGCGGGGCTGGCCTACCGGGCCATGGCTGAGTCCGAATTGCTGCTCTCCCAGCGCATGCGGACGCTGCTGGCCCGCGCGGAAGAGGGCCTGTACGTTGCCAATGCCTTTCCGGAATCGTTCAGCGGATGGGTGCGGTTCGCGGCGGGCGGGTTGCGCGGGGATTTCACGTCGGTTGAGAACGCGGAGAGCGGTGCACGTGAGGCCATTCGTTTCGAGGAGGGCATGTCGCCGTGGACGCGCCCCCGCCGCCCGCAGGATATGACCGAAGCCAACACAGCAGCCGTTTTTGCCGACCGGGTTCCGCGGCGAGTGGCGGCCGTCTGGGTGGATAATCTCGCCGCACACACGGTTCGCCGCTACCGGCTGCTCTCCGCGGCGACGACCGCGCCATCCAACACCACCGGACCCGAGATGCGCGAGGACGCACAGGGCTGGCCCATCGCGGCGACCTGGAACGGCATGACGGATCCGCTGTTCTTGCCCGGCGTGGGTGACCTGCTGTCGGTGGGTGTCAAGGGCTTCCCACCCCGATGGAGAGCAATGGACGTTTTCAAGGCAGCCGGCGTGACGGAACGCGAGAAAATGCGGGGAGAGTTGCTCGACGAACTGGCGGCAGCGCCGGCGGGAAAGGCGCACCTCGAAGACACTGGCCACACGCTGATCTACGAGCAGCCACTAGCCCATGCCCGCGTGCGGTGGGCTATGCGCCGCCTCGAGATTTGGAAATCGCAGCCTCGCGCGCGCCTCACGATGCGGCTCGACCGCTTGCCCTCGGACGACCCGGAAGCGTTGTTCATCCAGTTCCCGCTGCCGACCCGCAATGTGCTGCCGCGCCTCACCAACGGGGGCTCGGAATTCGTGCCCTACCGGGATCAGCTTCCCGGCACATGCCACGATTACTTCGCCATTGATGGAACGGTGAAGTACGATACGCCCCACGGCCACTGGCTTTGGTTTAGCCGTGACGCCGCCTTGGTCACATTCGGAGACAACTCGGTTCTGATGAAACGTTCGGCGGCGCCCAGCGGGCGCGGCCGGATTCTGGCCATGGTGTTTAATAATTTCTGGTACACGAATTTCCCCGGAAACAGTCATGGCGCGCTGGAATTTCGCTTTGACTTGCTGTGGCGGGACCCGCACACACCGTCCGGCGCGGCACCGTCCCCCGAGGCATTAGTACTGATTGCCGCCGGGCGCAAGGACGAGCCTCTGTACCTCCGCTGGCTTTACCGACCTTGATGGCGATGGTGGGGGAGCGACCGTGAATTCGAAAGCCAACTCGCGCGCCGACCGGATTCTTCAAGAGCTGCGGCGAAAGGGATCGGTCTCGATCAACGGGCTCTGTTCGATCCTGGACGTTTCAATCGCCACCGCACGGCGCGATCTCCGCGATCTCGAACAGCAGGGCTTTCTGCGGCGTACGTATGGCGGCGCGATCTCGATCGACCCGCTCTTCTACGAGGCATTCCGGCACGACTCGTCTTTTCAGGAGCAGACCGGCCGCCACGCGGACGAAAAGCGCCGGATCGCGCTGGCGGCCGCGGAACTGGTGAAAGACGGCGAAACCATCGCCCTCACGGCTGGTAGCACCACCACCGAAGTCGTGCGGCACATACGGAATCGGCAGGGGGTGACCGTCGTGACCAGCACCGTGAACGTGGCCATGGAGCTCAGCAAGCGCAAGGACCTGGAGGTATTCGTTACGGGCGGATTCCTGCGCGGCGACTGGTTCTCGCTGGTGGGCCCCGCCGCTGAACACGCGATGAGCCAGGTGTTTGTCGATAAGGCCTTCCTCGGCGTAAATGGCATCGATGCGGAACGCGGATTGACGAGCGACAATCCGGGCGAAGCGGCCATCAACCGGGTGATCGTCAACCAGGCGCGCGAACGAATCGTCGTGGCCGATTACGGCAAGCTGGGTGCTGTCGCCACGTACCGGTGGTGCGGTGTGGAACAGGTGAATCTTCTTATTACCGATGCCGGCGCGTCGGACGCCGCGATTGCGCCATTCCTCGAGCGCGGCATTGAGGTTCGCCGAGTCTAACAGGCTGCGGGAGGCATGAAGCGAATGAAGGCGGTGGCTGTCGATATCGGGGGAACGCACGCGGCTTGCGCCCTTGTCCAGGACGACCGGATCCTGGCGTTCGATCGGCTTCCGGTCGGCGATGGGGCGCTTTTTTCCAGCCTGCTCCCCGCCATGGCCGACTCGCTCGATCGGCTGCTCGAAGGCTGCGGCTTCAGCGCCGCCGCTTGTGCCGGTCTGGCCATCTCTTTCCCGGGAATTGTCGACCCCTTTTCGGGCCGCATCTTTTCCACGCCCAAGGGCAAGTACGACAATGCCAGCAGCCTCGATCTGCGTGCCTGGTGCCGCCAGCGTTTTGGGCTTCCATTCAGGATAGAAAACGACGCCAAGATGGCGCTCCTGGGCGAGCGTTATGCTGGTGCCGCCCGCGGTTTCGACGACATCGTGACGATTACGCTGGGCACCGGCGTCGGTGTCGGGGCCATGATGCACGGGCGGCTTCTGCGTGGTGCGCATTTTCAAGCTTGTCTCGGCGGGCATCTGCCGGCGGTTTTCAACGGCCGGCCATGCCGCTGCGGCAATATCGGCTGCGTGGAGGCCGAAGCTTCCACCTGGGCCTTGCCGGAGATATGCCGTTCCTGGCCGGGGTTCGACCGGAGTGCGCTGGCGCGCGAGGCGCGCCTGGATTTCGCCGCGCTTTTCCGGCAAAGCGCGGCGGGCGACACTGTGGCCACCCAGGTGCGCGACCGGTGCCTGCACGTCTGGGCTGCCGGTATTGTCGGCCTCGTGCATGCATACGATCCTGACGTTGCGGTGTTGGGCGGATCTGTGATGAAGAGCGCAAACCAGATTCTGCCCTTCCTCGAAAGCTACGTTCACGCCCATGCCTGGTCGCCGTGTGCCAAGGTGCGATTGCGCGCCGCTCAGTTGGGCGACAAGGCGGCGCTGCTCGGCGCCCTTCCCCTTCTCAACGAAACGTGCTGAAACGGGAATCGAACTACGACAAGACGCCGACGGTCCCGATCAGCCCAGACGCCTCTCCGTGCCTGATCGGGTGGGAGGATATTCTTGCGCGCTTGGCCGCCGGTCTTGGGAAGCAACGCTTTCTGCTCTGTGTCGAATGTTACCCGGGCGTCTTCGTTGATCACATTGCCGCTCTGCTGCGCGACCGCTTGCGCCCTTCCCTGCTCGTTGTGTCTGACGATTGCTTGCGATCGCCCCAAGAGATCGAGCGGATGCTGGCCTGCCACCTGACCAACGACCCGATCTTCGGCGTGATGAACGGCATCGAGATCCGCGATCTTCTCGATTCCGGCCGGGTGCATGAGGCGCGCCGTTTGACGGCCGCTGTTTCTGACGGCCTGGTCGTCTTTGTGGGAACCGGCGCCAGCCTGATTGCCGAGCGCTGGGACCTGCTCGTCTACGCCAACATGGCGCGATGGGAGATTCAGCAGCGGCAGCGAGGAAATGGAATCGGCAATCTGGGCGCTGGCAACCGGCACGATTCGCCCGCCTCGAAATACAAGCACGCTTTCTTCGTGGACTGGCGCGCGGCCGACCGGCTGAAACAGAGGCTTTACGACCAGATCGACTTTCTGCTCGACACCAACGACCGGCAATTGCCGAAGATGATTTCCGGAGACCTCTTCCGCCGGGCTCTCGAAATGATCGTCCGCAGGCCTTTCCGCGTGGTTCCCTTCTTCGATCCGGGGCCATGGGGCGGCCAGTGGATGAAGAAGAAATTCGATCTTCCGCAGGAAGCTCCCAACTACGCCTGGTGCTTCGATTGCGTGCCGGAAGAGAACAGCATCCTGCTAGGCTTCGGTGCCCGGCGTGTGGAAATCCCGGCCATCGACGCCGTCTTCCGGCACCCGGTGGAACTGCTCGGCCAGCAGGTGTTTGCGCGCTTCGGCGCCGAGTTCCCGATCCGCTTCGATTTCCTCGATACCATGGACGGCGGCAACCTGTCGCTTCAAGTTCATCCGCTGGCCGCTTACATCCGCGAACACTTCGGCATGGCTTACACGCAGGACGAAAGTTATTACCTGCTGGATGCCGATCCGGATGCTTGCGTGTACCTGGGTTTGCGTGAGGGCGTGGATTGCCGGGCCATGGCCGCCGATCTGCGAGAAGCAGAAAACGCACGGACGAGCTTTGCTGCCGACCGGTACGTGAACGCCTGGCCGGCACGGAAGCACGATCACTTCCTGATTCCCGCCGGCACGATTCATTGCTCCGGGCGGAATTCGCTGGTTCTCGAAATCAGCGCTACTCCTTATATATTCACCTTCAAGCTTTGGGACTGGGGCAGGCTGGGACTGGATGACGAACCGCGCCCCACGCACATCGAACACGGCCTGAACAACATCCAGTGGCAACGCACCACCGATTGGGTTAGGCGGGAACTGGTCAATCGCATGGGGGCGCTGGCGGCCGGCAATGGGTGGCGCGAGGAACGCACCGGCCTGCACGAAACGGAATTCATCGAGACGCGGCGCCACTGGTTTACCGCTCCCGTCGTCCATCGCGCCAACGGCTCCCTGAACGTCCTGAACCTGGTTGAAGGCGACGAAGCGCTTGTCGAAAGCCCGTCGGGGCGCTTCGATGCATTCGTCGTGCACTACGCGGAGACGTTCATCGTGCCGGCTGCCGCGGGCGATTACACCATCCGGCCAGCCGTCAACGGCGGCCGGCCTCATGCCACAATCAAGGCTTATATCAGGGATGGCACGTGATAACTTCGCAACCGATGCCTCAAACAAGCGAGGACCGGCTACAGGCTGTGGGCCACAGCCTGCAGCCTGTAGCCTATTTTTCGCGCCTACCGCTTTTTCAGCGTCACGGTCATTCCTGAACCCACCAGGATTGTCTCCAGGTTAGGCCGAAGTTCCTAGGCTGTTCAGACAGTATTTTGCTGATTCGCCGAGAGATAGCAGCAAATCTAATTTCCAGCTACTGGCAACAAAGCGAGCAGCTGATAGGCCTTGGCCTGCAGCGGCGTCGGCTCG
>Ga0315282_10007845_pt1 | contig 17429 bp, 21 predicted proteins | sample YL17G07_20_MG_FD_203693 | JGI IMG/M metagenome (GOLD analysis project Ga0315282, IMG submission 203693) | Sediment microbial communities from Yellowstone Lake, YNP, Wyoming, USA - YL17G07_20 | ecosystem: Environmental > Aquatic > Freshwater > Lake > Sediment | place: USA: Wyoming | collected... | reverse complement strand
CCTGGAAGGAACGCGACTCGAACCACTGCACGACCTCGGCGCCCAGACCGCGGCCCTGAAACGGGCGCAGGATCCCGAGCAGCTCCAGGTACGCGCCGTGGAGCCAGGGATACCGCACGGCCACCACGCCGGCCAGATCGGTCCCGACCAGGATGGCGTATCGTCGCAGGGCCGGGTCTTGCCGCGAGAGGTAGCTCGAAAAGCGCTGCGCGGAATAGCCGAACGTCAGCCAGGGATCCATCGCGGCCAGCGCCTGGGCCAACCCCGGCGCCTCCGGGGCTTCGAGCGGGCGCAAGGCGCAACCCCCCAGCGCATAGCGCGGCTCGGCGTAAGGGCCAAGCTCGCTCATCAGGGTTTGCCTCCAAACCGCCGGTCATAGCCGCGGTTGTCGCCCGGCTTCAGCTCGTAGCATTGTTTGGCCGTCACCGCCGGACCCCGGGCCAGCAATTCGCTGACCGTGACAAACTCGTAGCCGCGCTTTTGCAACTCGGGAACGAAAAGCGGCAGCGCCTCGGCGGTGCCGTGTCCGCGGCCGTTGGCATGGCAGACGATGATCGCGCCGGGCTTGGCCTGATCCAGAATGACTTGCGCGATTTTGGCCGCGCTCCGGCCGGCCGCGGCGTCGCCGGTGACGATGCTCCATTGGATCGCGGGCAGGCCCTGGGAGGCGAGAAAACTAAGCGCTTCGGGCCGGCAAGCGCCGTAAGGGAAGCGGAAAGCCAACGGGACCGGGGGAATCTTGGCCAGCTCCGCCGGGCCGGCCTGCTCGACGCAGGGCCGCTGGGCCAGGTCCTCCCGGAAAAGCTCGTACTCGGCCTGGGTCCAGAGGATCTGATCCTGCATTTTCCGGCCGGAGAGCACCCGCAGGTCGCCGTGGCTCCAGGAGTGGTTACCGATCTCGAAGAGCGGGTCGGCCATCAATTGCAGGATCTTTTCGGGGTGCGACTGCATCCACTTCCCGCCCGCGAAAAAGGTGGCCTGGACCCGGTTCTGCCGCAGGTAGTTCACGATCTCCGCGTCGTAACCCGCGGTCTCGCGCTCGCGCTCGCAAAGATCGAAGGTAAGGGCGATCACCTGCTCTCCGTTCCGGGGCTGGACCGAGCGGATGGAATTCTCCAGCGCCGGCAAAAGCGGCGGCAGTTGCAGGACCGGCGACTTTCTTTCCGGCGGGACGACCGCGGCCGGCCGCCCGGTCCGGCCGCCCTTTTTCTCCGCCGGAGAGCCGAGCAGCTCTTCCGGCGACCAGCAGCTTTCGAGAATCGCCTGGGAGCCGAAGGTGAGCGGGGCTGGAGCGATGGTATCGCCTGATTGGAGCAAGCTCTCAGGCGGCTCCTCGGTTACCGCTACAGAGGAAACTTGGCCTGGTCCGGGATGGAACGAAAAGAGCAACAGCCAGTAGAAAAAGACCGTCCTCGGCCAGGCAGCAAGAGCCAGGCCGGCTAACCATGGAGTAGGGGCACGGCCTGCCGTGCCCCTACATCCAACTTCATGATATTGCTGGCCTCTTAAAATACAATATTGCATAAAAAGGGGCGGAAGCACTGTTTTGAGACATTCTCCCTGCCGTGCCCCTACCTTCAGTCGGGATATGGTTCGATTCCGTCAGGATGTTACTCTTGCCCTTTGCTCGCGGCTTCACGCTCCGCCGAGGAACTCGTTCACGGTCCGGTTGAACTCTTCCGGCTTCTCGATCATGGGGATGTGGCCGGCGTCCTGGATCAGGACTTTCTTCGAGCCGGCGATCCCCTGGTGGAAGAGCTCGGCGAACTGGGGCGGGATCAACTGGTCATGATCGCCCCACACGATCAGGGTGGGCGCCTTGATCGCCCCGACCTGGTGTTCCAGGCTGGTGTTGGCCATGCTCCTAAAAGCGCGGAGCGCGTCCTTGACGTGCCACTCGAACTCGCGGTTCTTCATCAAGGTCGAGTAATAGAGGCAGAAGAGATTGAGCGTGTCCTCCACGTTCGGGTTCTTCATGTCAAAGGCGATCTGGACCCGCCGCGGGTGCTTGGGGTTGAAGACTCGATCGTGGAGCGCGAAGTAAACTTTGGGGCTCGCCAGGTTCTTGAAGCGCTTCTGCGCCCGGTGCACGATCCAGTTGGCGACCTTGTTGGTGTGGCGGGCGGCCAGGCGCGCGAAAAAGGGCGCCTGCCTCAGCCCGCCCGAATCCACCAGCACCAGCTTGTCCACCTGGTCCGGGTAGCGAAGCGCGATCAGCGCGGCCACCTCTCCGCCCATGCTGTTGCCGACCAGGGTGGCCTTGGTCATCCCCTTCTGGGCCATCAGGCCCTTGACCACCCTGGCATACAGCTCCATGGTCATGTCCCGGTCCACCTTGTCCGAGTTGCCGAAGCCCGGCAGGTCCAGGGCCAGCACGTGGTAGCGGTCGGCAAAAGCGGGAACGTTGAAGCGCCAGTTGTCCAGCCGGCCGAGCCAGCCGTGGATGAAGATCAGGCCCGGGGCCCCGGCCGGACCGGTCTCCACGTAGGCAATCTGCATCCCCTCCACCGTGGCATACTGGCAGGGCAGAAAATAAGTGGAAGGCTGAAAGGGCTCGTAATCAAAGTCCTTTAGCGGTCCGCCGCAAGAGAACATCACCGCCAGCAATCCCGCCAGCATCAACCAGTTTCTGGTCTTCCTGAACATTGCTTTTCTCCTCCTTCTCGAGTGGTGCGGGTGCCCTCACCCGCACGCCATTTATTTGGCCTTCCTCGGTCAAGCCCATGACCCGCTCATCTCCACTCGCCCGGATCGTGCGACCCGGCGGCACTTCCAAAAACTCGGCCTCATTCCAGGGGCCGTTTAAAAATCGCTGAATCAATCCCGAATCGCCTTCCAGCACTTCCATCTCCCACCCGAGTTCCTCCGCGCAGCGCCGCGTATAGGCCAGGCCGGCCTCGCGACCGCCCACGCCCAGGTCCACGTAAGCCGCCCGGCGGTAATCCTGGACCCAGCCCTCAAGCTGCTCCATCAGGTAACGGGCGTTGTCCTCGCCAAAGCGATCCCGGTAATCGGCGAAACTTTCCTGCAGCCGCCGGCCGCTGGGCTGGGCGCCGGTCTCGATCCAGCCCGGGCTATACCAATAGGTGTGCGGATGGCGGTTGAAGTAATCCTGGTAGCGCTCCTTGGAGCCCAAGAGGAAGGTGATGCAGTCGTGGGCCCGCGGGATCACCCAGGGAGTTTCCCGGGTGCGGAGGCCGGCCGTGCCCAGGCAGCACAACCCGTAGCCCACCAGGATCCGGTCGAAGCCTTCTTTTTCGGCCTGGTCCAGGCCGGCCTGCAGCTCGCTCCGAAGCCGATCCGGATCCACGTGCAGACCCTGGGGCAGGAAACGGTAATGGATCTCGTGCGCCGAGTCGGAGGCGAAGCGCGAAAACTCCCGCCAGAGCACCCGGCAGGCCAGCAAGCAAAGCTTCATCATTCTTCTGGAGTGGTGCGGGTGCCCTCACCCGCATTCCGCTACGGCCTCCCCACCTCCCGGATAAACAAATCCATCTGCTTCTGCCGCAGGCTCTCCGCGAACTCGATCGGGTAGTGGCCACTGAAGCAGGCGTCACAGTAGCCCAACCCCTCCGGCGCCACCGCCTGCCACAAGCCGGAGAGCGACAGGTAGCCGAGCGAATCCGCGCCGATGAACTCGCGGATCTTGTTCACCTCGCCCTCGCGGCTGTTGAAGATCAACTCCTCCCGGGTGGGCGTGTCAATCCCGTAAAAACAGGAATGGCTGATGGGCGGCGAGCTGATCCGCATGTGCACCTCCCGCGCCCCGCCCTGCTCGCGGATCATGCTCACGATCTTGCGCGAGGTGGTGCCCCGCACGATCGAGTCGTCCACCACCACCACCCGCTTGCCCGCCAGCAGCTCGCGCACCGGGTTGAGCTTGATCTTGACCCCGAAATGCCGGATCGAATCGCTGGGCTCGATAAAGGTGCGGCCCACGTAGTGGTTGCGGATCAGGCCCTCTTCGTAAATCAGCCCCGAAGCCCGGGCGTAGCCCATCGCCGCCGGCCGGCCCGAGTCCGGCACCGCGATCACCAGGTCGGCTTTGGCCGGCTGCTCCTGGGCCAGCTGCTCGCCCAGCCGGATCCGGGTCCGATACACGTTGCGGCCGAACACGGTCGAGTCCGGCCGGGCAAAATAGATGTGCTCGAAGATGCAGGACTTGCGCGGCCGGGGCGCGAAAGGCCGGAACGACTCCATCCCCTGATCGTCCACCACCACCACCTCGCCCGGCTCGATCTCCCGCACGTATTCGGCCCCGATCAAATCCAGCGCGCAGGTCTCCGAGGCGAACACGACCGCCTCTCCCAGCCGGCCCAGGGCCAGGGGCCGGATCCCGTAGGGGTCCCGGGCCGCGGCCAATTGGTTCTCGGTCAAGAAGACCAGGCTGTAAGACCCCTCGATCTTGTCCAGGGCATGGGTGATCTTGTCCACCAGCCGGTTCGAGCGCGCCGCGGCCATCAGGTGCGCGATCACCTCGGTGTCCATGCTGCTCTGGAATATCGCCCCGTTCTCCTCCAGCTCCTCACGCAGCTCCCGCGCGTTCACCAGGTTGCCGTTGTGCGCCACCGCCATCCGGCCCCGGCTCGAGTCCGCGGCAAACGGCTGCGCGTTCTTGAGCAAGCTCGCCCCCGCGGTCGAGTAGCGCACGTGCCCGATGGCCATGTGCCCGGGCAGTTGCAGCAGGATCTCCTGCTTGAAAATGTCCTGCACCAGCCCCATCGCCCGGTGCGAGCACATCAAGCGCCCGTTGCTGGTCACGATCCCGCCCGACTCCTGGCCCCGATGCTGAAGCGCATACAGCGCCAGGTAGGCGAGCTTCGACGCCTCCGGGTGGCCGTAAATCCCGACAATGCCGCAGGCTTCTTTCCAATCGTCGAACACCGGTGTCTCCTTGGAAGGTCCCCGAAAAACTCCTCCCTTAGTATAGCCCATTCCAGCACTTTTCCAAATCGAAAACAAGCCGGCGGCCGAGCGCGTAGCCAGCGGCCAGCGGCTCTTGACATTGCTCGATTCTTTCTGTAATTTGAAGAAGGGAAAGGCAAGCGATGGCCAGGGAATCTTCCAGATATCTAAATAATGCCAAGGCAATCCTGCAGGCGGTCCCGGTCGAGGACGACACCTACACCGACGTCAAGCCGGTGCGGGAAGCCATGGGCACGGCTTACCTGGCGGTGCTCGAAGCCATCAACGAGCAACTGCTCAAGCAAGGCCTGACCAAAAAAGAGCTGCCCCAATCCGTCGAAGCCTACCGCCTGGCGCTGCGCAAACACCTGGCCGTCCGCAACGGCAAACTCATGCGCGAATTCGAGGCGCTTTACGACCTCCTCCATATCGCCGGCTATTACCGCGGATTGCTCCGCAACGTGAACGTGGTCAAAGAAGCCATGAAATCCGCCAGGGTCTTTATCGAGAAGGTCGGAATGTAGGCCGGTCTCCCCGGCTTTGCACTGGGATTCCCAATGGGTAATGATCACCAAGTTACTGGAAATGTAGGGTTATATTGGACCTGTTATCAACTATCTCGCAGGGGGTGGAACGCCATGCCCACGACCCGAAACGCGCGAGGCGTGGATATCATCGCTTACAATCGCGACTGCTCACGGATGGTCAGCATTCAAGTCAAAACACTCAGCCAGAGGAGTCCTGTCCCCCTTGGGAATTCACTGGATAGTATTATGGGAGATTTTTGGGTAATCGTGAATGAAGTAGCCTATGAACCAAAGTGCTATATTTTGGAGCCAAATGAAGTCAAAAAACGGGCGCACCGCGGAGAAAAGGAAGGAAGGGTTTCTTATTGGCTCCAGCCTCAAGCCTATTGCATACCGGACTTCCAGGATGCTTGGGGTAAAATAGAAGCCCGACTGAGGCTCCATGAAGTCGAGGAGATATCCTAATCCAAATTAATTGATCATCTGCTTCCTACTGAGCGTAGGTATCGTTCCACCATCTCCAACCGATCATTGCCCCAGAACATCTCCTCGCCCACAAAAAAGGTGGGCGCGCCGAAGGCCCCGCGCTTGACCGCCTCCGCGGTGTTGACGCGAAGCTTGTCCTTGATCTCCTGGTCCTCGGCCCGGGCCAGGATTTTTTCGCCGGGCAGGCCGAGTTTGCCGGCCAGTTGCTTGATTTTCTCGGGTTGGGTGGGGTCTTGATTCTCGGCCCAGTAGGCATGGAAAAGGGCGAGGGAAAGCTCGCGCAGCTTGCCGTGCTCCTCCGCGGCCAGCGCCGCCCGCAGCGCCGGAAAGGACTTGAGCGGGAAGATGCTCGGCCACTTCAGCGGGATGCCGTAGAACTCCGCCCAGCGCTTCAGGTCCTTGATCATGTATTTGCCCTTGGCCGGGACCGAGGCGGTCATGGCGTTGCCGGTCTCCTTGAACACGAACCCCAGCGCGAACGGCCGCCAGAGCACCGGCACGCCCGTCCTTTTCTCCAATCCCTCCATCTGGGTGGAGGCCAGGTAGGAATAGGGACTCGAAAAGTCGTAGAAGAACTCAATCTGTTTCATTTCTGATTTTCGCCTTTTTCGTAGCCGCGACCGCTCTTCGGTCGCGGATTGATGAGATGGCATCTACGCTACAATTAAAATTTAGCCGTATTCACATACTTCCTTAACTTTTCAATTTTATCGAATCCTTCTTTCCTTAATTTATCGAGCACAGCGTTATTGAGAAAGACGTCTCCCCAATCATATCCTGTGGCTGGAAAATATCTCTTGAGTTTTGACCACGGTAACCAAATGATCTCCCATTTTTCAGAATTGAACAAAATCAAGATGTAATTTGACTTGGCGTCAATATCTGACCATGCCCTAATACCTTGCCAGGAAGCGCTGCTCTTGATTTGAACATCCCAATAAAATTTGCCATTAGGAGAACGCAGGACGGCATCAATTCCCTGATCATCCACCAAGGCCGGATAAACGTCCATCCCTTCCTGGAGCAGTGCTCCAAAAACGATGCTTTCGGATGCCTTTCCAGGTCTAAGGGTCTTTTTGCTCATCAAGTCTCCCTCCTCGATTTAGATATGGCAAAATTGAACCCGCGACCGAAGCGCGGTCGCGGCTACCTTTCTTCTCCCTACATACGACATACTACATACGATATACTTTTCGTTCACGTTCACGATCACGATCACGGGATCAGGCTTTCATCCTCTCCACCGAGATCACGCCCTCGATTTTTTCCAGTTTTTTCATGATCCGGCGCAATTGTTTGGAGCTTTTGACTTCGACCTCGAAGGTGTTGATGGCCTTCTGGTCGTCGGTGGTGCGGACCAGGGCGCGGGAGATATTGCTGTGGCAAGAGGAAATGGCGCTGCCCATTTGGGCGAGCAAGCCCGGCCGGTCCGCGGAGACGGCCTCGATGGTGGCGGTGCGCACGCCCTTGACCCGCTCGCCCCAGCGCACCGGGATCATGAGACCCGGGTCGGCATTGCGCGCCCGCGAGCACTGGGGCAGATGAATCTCGACGCCCTGGCCCTCCTTGGTGAAAGCCACGATCTCTTCGCCGGGCAAAGGCGAGCAGCAGGCGCCGAACTCGATCAGGGGATCGTCAAAAACCTCCAGCACCAGCCCGGCCGCCGGAATCGGTTCGGCCGGCGGGGCTTCGGCAGACGCTTTCTTTTTGGCTTTGGCTGCCGGCTTCCCGACCCGCTTGTCCCGGAGCCGGTCCGTCGGCACCATGTGGGAGAGGACCTTGCGGTGGGGGAATTTACCCAGGCCCACGGCCTGGAGCAGCTTCTGGTAATCGGTGAACTTGAAGTGCTTGGCCACCCGGCCGAACCCGCCGCTCTTGATGGCGCGGCCGAGGTGGATGTTGTAGCGGAGCAGCTCGGCCTCCAGGATCTGCCGGCCCAGCTCCTCGCTGCGCTCGCTCTCCTGCGCGTGCAGCCAGTGATGGATTTTGGTCCGGGCCTGGGAGGTGACGGCCAGGTCCAGCCAGGCCTTGACCGGATGAGCCTCGCCCGAGGTCAGGATCTCGACGGTCTCTCCGCTTTGCAGGTTGTAATTAAGCGGCACGATCTTGCCGTTGACCTTGGCCCCAGCCGCGCGGTAGCCGATGTCGCTGTGAATGCTGAAGGCGAAATCAATCGGGGTCGCGCCCTTGGGCAGCTCGCGCAAGTCGCCCTTGGGCGTGAAGACGAAGACCTCGTCCGGAAACAGGTCCGACTTGACCGACTCCAGGAACTGGTGCGGGTCGTGCAGCTCTTTTTGCAGCTCGACCAGGCGCTTGACGAAGCCGAGCGTCTTGTCGTCGGCCTCGGGGGCGAGCGCGCCTTTTTCCTTGTAACGCCAGTGGGCGGCGATGCCGTATTCGGCCACCTGGTGCATCTCCTGGGTGCGGATCTGGATCTCGACCCGCTGTCCGCCCGGCCCGATCACGGTGGTATGGAGGGACTGGTACATGTTGGGCTTGGGCAGCGCGATGTAGTCCTTGATCCGGCCCGGGACCGGCGCCCAGAAGGAATGGATGACGTAGAGCGTCTCGTAACATTCGCGGATGGTCTTGCAGATGATCCGGAACGCCTCCAGGTCGTGAATCTGCTCCAAGGAGAGCTTTTGAGTTTCCATCTTGTGATAGATGCTGTACACCGGCTTGTGCCGGCCCTCGACTAGAGCATCAACTCCGGCCTCGGAGAGCTTCTGGCGCAGGATGGATTGGACTTCCTCCATCGAGGCCTGCTGGGCCCGGTGAACCTGGGCCACCTGCTTGACCAGGCGGAAGTAGAGATCGGGCTTGAGGATGCGGAAGCTCAAGTCCTCGAGCTCGGACTTGATCCAGTAAATCCCGAGGCGCGCGGCCAGCGGGGCGTAAATTTCCAAAGTTTCTTCCGCCATCCAGCGCCGGCGGGCCTCGGGCAGATAGTCAATGGTGCGCATGTTGTGGAGCCGGTCGGCCAGCTTGATCAGGATCACCCGGATGTCTTCGGCCATGGCCAGGACCATCTTGCGGACGTTCTCGGCCTGGACCTGGGGCCGGGAAGCCCGCGGGATCTTGCTGATCTTGGTCACGCCGTCCACCAGGCCGGCGATCTCCTTGCCGAACTCCTTGCTCAACTCCTCCAGAGTGGTGGAGGAATCTTCCAGGGTATCGTGGAGCAGTCCGGCCGCGATGGAGGCGGCTTGCAGCCGGAGTTCGGTCAGGATCCCGGCTACTTCCAGGGGATGGGATAAATACGGCAGGCCGGAGAGGCGCAGTTGCCCCTTGTGGAGAGTGGCGCTCCAGACGTAGGCTTTGTTGACCAGGTCCATGTCGGCCTGGGGGTCGTAGGCGAGGAGGCGCTCGATGATCTCGTTGATCCGGATCACCGACATGGTTTATCCTCCCCAGGCGGCGCTAGAGGTCAGGCCAGCCCCCGTCCGGGGGCCGGTGGTCACCCTTCGTCCTCGATCGGCTCGACCGGGACCAGTTTCGGTGGCTTCTTGATGGGCTTTTTGGCCGGCGGCTCGACCGCCAGAACCTTGCCGGCCGCGATTTCCCTGAGCGAGGTAATGATGTCCTTGTTGTCCGAAGCAACCATCCGATCGGCCCCGGCCAGCAGCTTCTTGGTCCGCTTCACCGACAGCATCACCAGAGCAAACCGGTTGGTCACTTTTTCCAGACAATCTTCGACGGTAATTCTCGCCATGTTTCATCTGCTCCTTGTCTCAAAGGTCTTTAAAATTTTTTCCACGGTCTCGCGCTTGCGCTCGCGCCGGCAGCGCTCGGCCGTGATCACCGCCCACAGTTCCTCCGCGGCGCGGTCAAAGTCGTCGTTGAGCACCAGGTATTCGTACAGGCCCCACTCTTCCACCTCGGTCCGGGCCGTTTCCAGCCGGGCCGCCACTTCCGCGGCCGAGTCGGTGCCCCGCCGGACCAGCCGCTCCTGGAGCGCTTGCCCCGAAGGCGGCAGCACGAAAATAAACCGGCCGCGCGTGTATTTCTCCCGGAGCTGGCGCGCGCCCTGCCAGTCTATCTCCAGGAGCAAATCAATCCCTTCTTCCTCGGCCTGCTCCAGGTAGCGCAGCGAAGTCCCGTACTTGTGACCGTGCACCCGGGCCCATTCCGCGAACTCGCCGGCCCGCACCATCCGATCGAACTCCTCGTCCGAGACGAAGAAGTAATCCCGGCCGTGCACCTCCCCGGTCCGGGGCGCCCGCGTGGTATAAGAACAGGACCAGCGGAGCTCCCGCGAGCCTTCGGCCCGGACGCGGCGCAACACCTCCTTGCACAAGCTGGTCTTGCCCGCGCCGGACGGGGCGGAGACGATGAACAAAATGCCTCTTGCTTCCATCAGTAGTCAGTAGTCAGTAGTCGGTAGTCAGGGTTCGGATTCATTTTCAGTATTCAGTAGTCGGTAGTCAGGGCTCGGAAAATTTCTTAATTGAATTAACCAGGCCCTGCAAGAGCCGTGCAACCTCATTTCCCCTTTCGGTTAGCTCGTCCGTGTTGCCCATGTACTTGAGGTCGTGGGCCAGGATCAAGTAATATCTCACTTCCTCCAAAGAAGTTTGACCCATGTTATAGAATTGGATTTTGTTTTTATTTCCATGCCGCTTGAATCCCTCGGCGATATTGGCCGCGACCGAAACCGCCGCCCGTCGCATCTGAGGGACGAGACCAAAACGCTCTTCGGGCGGAAAACCTTTGGTAACCTCATAGATCTTAATTACCATGGCATGGGCTTTCTGCCACACAATCAAATCCCAGAAATTTTTGGCCTTTGCCACCGCCACTTTTCCTGATCCCTTCCTTCTTCTCCTACCCTGACTACCGACTACTGACTACTGCCTACTCCAAATTTTGGACCTGCTCCCGCATCCGCTCCAACTCCGCTTTAACCTCCACCACCTCCTGCGACAATTCCGCGTCCTGGATCTTGGCCCCGACCGTGTTGGCCTCCCGGTGCATCTCCTGCAGCAAAAAGTCCAACCGCCGGCCCACCGCCCCCGCCTCCGCCAGGATCTCCCCAAACTTGGCCGCGTGCGTGCCGAGCCGGGTCAACTCCTCGCTCACGTCAGAGCGATCCGCAAAGAGGACCACCTCCTGCGCCAGCCGGATCGGGTCCGCCGCAATCGCCAACTCTTGCAGCCGGCGGTCCAGGCGCTCGCGATAAGCCTCGACTCCCCGCGGTGCCTGCTCGCGGACACGGCTGATCCGGGTTTGCAACTGCTCCCGTCGCTCGGCCAAGTCCGCGGCCAGGCTCTTGCCCTCGCCGGCCCGCGACTTGGCCAGCGCGCTCAGGCAAGCCTGGACAATCCCCTTGGCCGTTCCCCAGGCCGGGGCCGAGAAAGGCTCATTGCCGATTTTAATCATAACATCTTTTTGCGCCAGCAGCAACGCCAGGTCCGGCTCGCCGGAAAGGCCCAACTCGCTTTGCATCTGCCGCATGACCGCAAGGTAGCTCTTGGCCAGCGCCGGGTCCCATTGGAGCAGGCCCGGGTTGGGCGACGGCCCCAGCGCCGCCTTCAATTCGACCCGGCCCCGGTTGAGCCGGTCCTTGATCAGGGCCTGGATCTCCAGCTCATAGGCTTCCAGCTCCGGCGGCAGGTCCAGACGCAAGTCGAGATAGCGGTGGTTGACCGACTTCGCCTCCACCGTCATCCGCCGGCCTTCCACTTCCCCCTCGGCCCGGCCAAAGCCGGTCATGCTCTGTGCCATATCATCTCCTCTGGAAACCGATCTTAAGGTGTCAAGGTTTCAAGGTGTCATGGTGTCAAGGTCTAAAATCCCGTGAACGTGAACGTGGACGCCTGCCCCGCGTTTCGCGGGGTGAACGTATCCGAGGTGCCAGGGTGTCAAGGTCTTAACTCATCCATTCCTCATCCGGTATTTCCGCGTTGCTGAAGATATTATGGAGGGTTCCGAGGGGCAAGGATCGGCCCCGATGTTCGGGCACGATAACCTGCAGACCGGATTCCGGGTGGCGCCATTTTCGATGGCTGCCTTTTTGCGAAACCATCTCAAACCTATGACGCCGCAAGAGGGTTTCCACCTCCCGCGCGGTCAGCCGCCGCAAGCGAGGCGTCATCCCACGGTGACTTCTGTGGCCAGAGCGCCTTCCGGCAAGCACACCGGAGAAGGTTCCAGATATAGAGCAATGGCCTCCCGGATCTTCTCCAGCGCTTCTTCCTGGGTCTCTCCGGCCGAGGTGCACCCCGGCAGTTCCGGGCACCACACCGCCCAATCCCCCGTCTCCGGGTCCCGCTCCAAGATCACTCGCCACTTCATGTGCGCTTCCTTTCCTGTTTTCTCAGCCTAATAATCAATCCTAACCCGGAAAGCTCTCCGTTTCAAGCCAGCTTAAGGCGTCAGGCCGTCTCTGCCCCGCGTTGGAGCGCCGGGTCAAAGTGTCAAGCTGGGGGACAGACATTCTTGTCTGTCAACCTTTAACCCCTGTCAAGCCTTATGTGTTATGTGAAGCTCTGACCCAATACTGTTCACTTAAGTATCACCACCCTCGGTTTCTCACTTACCGCGCCCGCATGATAATTCTTGGGCCGGGCCGGATAGTGCGCCACCCGGCGTTTGACCGCCCGGGGAGTACGCCGGCACTTCCGCGGCGGCACCCGCTCCTCTAAAATCTCCCGCAACACCGCTTCATGAAGGGCTGGCCTCCGCTCCGGGGGGAAAAGCGACGAAGAGCGGGAGTTTGCGCCGCACCACCTGGACGGTATGCACAAAGGAAAGGCGGTCAGGGTCCACCCCCGCCTGCAGCGCCGCCTCATGCATCAGACCCCGGATCGCAAAATGCGCGAGCAGCAGCCCATACAGCTCTTGGGCCACTCCCTCCGGGGTCTTGCTCCGCAGCACGATCCGCGCCCCGCGCAGATGCGACTTCAATTCATCCAGCGCGGTTTCGATCTCCCAGCGCTCCTGGTAAAGCGCCGCCAACTCCGCGGCCGGGGCTCGCTCCAGCTCCAAAATCGTGGTGAGCAAACGGTAAAACGGCTCCGCTCCTTCCACTCCTTCCAGCCGATACTCGATCACCCGGACCACAATTCCCTGGTGGTCGTGCCGCCGGTCCTTGGTTGAGGCGTAAACCTTGCTCAGATAGGAGCCGTCCGAAAAGCGTTTCCAGCAGGGCAGGACCAAGTTCTTCTTCCCCCGCCAAAGCAAATCCGCCCCGGTCGCCGACGCTTCTTTCCACAAAGCATAGCTAAAAAAATTGCGATCGGCCAGGCAAAGCATGCCCCGCTTCAAGACCTTGAGCGCTCCCCGCGCCAAAACCGTCTCCCCCGCGCGAAAACCTCCGAACTGCATCCCCAGCAGCACGTGGGTCCCGTTTTCCACCAGCCCCGCCAGCCGCACCTGCGGATATGAGCCCCACCGCTGGTGATTCGAGGGCTTGCCAAACGCGCGCCGATTCGCCTCCGTGTCCGCCGCGTCCAGCGTGCTTCCATCAAGGCTGACCAGGTGCCACTTCCGATAATAGGCCCCCCGCGTCTGCTTCGTCGCAATCGGCTTCACCACCTCCTCGTAAAGCCGGCGCATCGGCTCCACTCCCAACCGCCTCCGCGCTTGCGAAATCGCCGACTTGACCGCGGTTTTTCCCGCCCCCTCCGGCCCGAACAACCACACCAGCCCCTCCCGCAAACACCGCAAAACCTCCCGGTAAGAGCTTTGCATATACAGGGCCAGCGCGATCTGATAATACACCATCACCTGGGCCGGCAATTCGCGCTGGCGGACACTCGCCCGGCCTGTCTCTTCCAACACCTGGGTGACTTTGGCCCGCGGAATCTTCTCCGCAATCACCCCCAGGCTGATGTAATCCGTGAGCCGCGTCCCCTTCGGCAACTCCGCAATCTCTCTCGGCATCTCTCTCCCTCCTTTTGCGAATGGAATAGGGAGAGTATACCACAATTTATCTTAAGTGAACAGTATTAAGCTCTGACCCCGATCTTCATCATCTCAATGCTTGAGATATTTCTTTAACTCTATTAGCTAGAAGATAACCGGATAGGGAGTCTCGCTTGGGAAAGCCTCTTGTTGTATAAATAGCAGATAATTTAGTGAATCCAATACCAAAAAATCTGTCTTCCTTTCTTTCTCGTTTCGTTTTGACTTTTTTAAGAAAATTGCGCATTTCATCATCAGTGAAAGCAAGGATTAAGTTTTTCCAGATTTTATCTTTTGATTTAATATTATATTTTGTTTCATAAATGGGATATAAGCCAAATAGAAAATACCAGTCTGCCGAATCCTTCTTATATCTTTTGATAAAGTTATTAAACCAAAAATAATATTTCAATTTTTCATTTTTTGTTTTTTTCGACTTTCCTTGCCCCAGCCAATGTCGGGAGCTTTTAACTTGAATCCTCTGCGTCTTTTTACTTTTCGTGTTCATAATAATGAAATCAATTCCTTTTTGTTGTCGGCTAGCCGGGATGAATACAGCATACCCTTTGTTCTTAGCAAATAGCTTCTGCACCTGAATAATCGCTTCAAACTCAGAATAGGGCAAAGAAAAAATACCATCCATTAGATTACCCATCCTTTAATTCTAAAGAATAAAAAATGAAGCATGGTCGCCTATCTCCTTAATAAATTACGCATCAATTCGGAATTGGGAGGACACCATCCTTAACTCCCTATTCCTTCCGCGATCCCGCTTAAAGGCGGGACGGTCGCGGCTACGTTTCGTTCACGTTCAAGTTCACGGAACCGGAGAACAAAAATCTGCGCAATCTGCGTCATCTGCGGATACGGTTCATCAATAGCGGCGCCCTGGTATTACACTTTGCTCCATCATTGGGGCCGTGTTAGGTTTTTCGATAAGCGTTCAGGAAATCATGCCGGGCGATTCCCGCTTGACTGCAAATGGTCCTCAAGGTGGAGGCTTTGATCTTGGGATGATTGGGCATGGTCAGGAAGGTTTTGGTCCCGTCTGAATTTTCACGAACCATTGGAGATGTGCTCTTTTACCCGGACGACGCTGAAGCCCAAACGCTCGAGCGCCTTGACCACCTTTCGCTTCGGCGCGTCAACGGGAAATTTCATCAAATTTCAAGGGAGGTTTCGGCCACAAAGGCCTCGATCACTCTAGGCTCGACTTTCAAGACTTCCCTGCCAAACGTTTCAATATGAAAGCGGATGGCCGACTTGACATCCGCCAAAGCTTCTTCATAAGTGTCTCCCTGCCCCACCACCACCCCTTTCAGCCCCAGGGGATAAGCCACATAACCATCCGGATGTTTCTCCACCACAATTTTAAACGATTTCATGATTGAATCCTCCTCGCGCCGCCCGCTTTTATCAAGCTATGCTTCGCCGGCCAGCCTTTCGTCGGCCAGGGAACGCTCTTCCGCGCGGTCCAGCTTATTCAACTCCTCGGCCAGTCGGGTGCGCCCCCAGCGCTCCAGCTTTTCCCGGAGCGCCGCCGCGATGGCCTGGCTGCGGTTGGGATAGCGCCCCTGTTTGACCCAGCGGTCCACCGTGCGCAGCAGTTGTTCGTCCAGCGTGATGGCGACTTTGGCGGTGCTCATGGTTCTGCCTTTGGTATTCGATTTTATCATACCAAGGCCGGGTGTCAAGTCGCCGCCGGGCCTTGGGCCAAATTCCCCGTCTTCACGCTTCGACCGCCTGCCGAACCTGATCTTTATAGACTTCCCGCAACCGATTGAGCATCCCGATCACCGCTTCGCCGGCATAGTCCGGATAAGTCCAGGGCAAAGCCCTGAAGGTGCCGCTTTCGTAAATCAGGGTCAGGTCCGCGTAAATGCCCTGGCCCAGGTAAGGCCGGTGCGATCCCTTTTTGCCGGTGGCCAGGATCAGGTGATGCAGATTCAAGTAACCCGGGTCCAGGTTCACCCGCCGCCGGCCGGCCTCGGCGACCTCCGCCTCCAGGGCGTTGGTAAAAAGCTTGATCTCCGGCAGCAGCTCCGGCTGGATCAAGTCCCGAAAGCTTAAAAATTGCCGAAAGAGCGGGGTCCCCATCTCGCGGTGGTAATAGCCGGTTTGCGCGAAGGGGACCTCCTTGCTCTGATAATCGCTCAAGCCGAAGCGCTCTTCCAGGCGCCGGCAACAGAGGGTTAGCTCCTCCCCGTCCGCGTAGATCGCGCTCAGGAACAGCTTGGCCGGATCGGATGGCTTGGGAATGCTCATGATTGAAGGTTATCTTATCACTCTGATCCTGAATTCCACAACCTTAACTGAAATAGGAATTTCCGCGACGACTCGACTGAGCTCGCCGAAGTCCGAAGAGCGGTCGCGGCTACACTTATCCAAATCACTGTGCACTGTGCACCGTGCACTGTTCACTCTTTCCTCTGGATATAAAACGGCGACGTCCAGGCCCGCTCCTGGCAATAGGACTCAGGCTTCTGGGGGTCGGTGTAACAGGCGTCCTTGAAGCTCGAGCGCGGCTTGGGCTGCCCGCCGTTCTGGGGGTTCACCTCCCGCTCGATTTTATCGTGGCCGACTTTGCTCTGGCAGGTCTGGCCGCTTTGCAGCAGCGCGATCGGGTTGCAGTTGTAGCCCTCGGTCGGCTCCTGGATCACCCGGAAATAATAGGCCGCCACCCGGCCGGCCGGCTCATCCGCAAACGCCGGATCGCTCCAGCTCCAGTCCACCTGCTCGCGGTGAATTTGCTCGACGTGGTAAGGGTCGTGGATCAGGCCCTGCGGGTTTTGCGGCGACCATTCCAGGTTCGGAACCTCGGTCTCGGCCTGGGTCATGGGCTGCAGGATCTTGATGACCTCGATCCGGGCGATGGGCACGCGGTGATCCAGGGTCCGATAGCACTGGCTTTTGCAGACCCGCGCAAAGCTCTCGCGGCTGAGATTAGCCTTGATGTTCGGCTCGTCCTCATACGGGCAGGTCGGGTCTTCGGCCAAAGCCCCGCGCACCTTCAAATAGAACACCGGGCGGTTCCGGCTCCCAGCCTCCGCGCCCATCCCCACCACCTTCTTCTCGCCATCGTCCACCACCGCTCTCGCCCACACCTCGATCCGCGCTCCGCTCGTCCCGTAGGTGTGCTTGGCTTTGATGGCGGCAAAAAGGTCTTCCCGGGTGCGGTGAAGCGCTTCCACCGCGGCCAGGCCGCCGGGGTTGAAAAAATTCCAGAGCCGCTCGGCCCCAAAAGGGTAGCTGGCCGCGGTGGCCCAGAACGGCGGAAGCTCGAGGTTGTTGGGCCGGCCTTCCTTGACCTCGCCCGGCGCTCCGGAGTGGGTGTCGGTGCTGGCCACGAACCCGAAATGATAAACCCGGGTTGGCTGGCCGGGTTCCACCATCGCCGTCGCCAGCGCGGCCTGGACCGAGCCGGTGTTCACGTAGTTCATGGCCGGCTGGTAACAGTCCAGGCACTGGCCGCACACGCCCCAGTCGAGCGCCTTGGCCTCGCCCGGCTTCAGCCGGAAATTGGGCTTGAGCTTTGCAAGCTCGGCCGGCGAAAGCTTCTTCGGAAACGGCTTCCCTTCCCGCCGGGCGAGCGCGATCTGCTGCTCG
>Ga0315282_10007843_pt1 | contig 17430 bp, 19 predicted proteins | sample YL17G07_20_MG_FD_203693 | JGI IMG/M metagenome (GOLD analysis project Ga0315282, IMG submission 203693) | Sediment microbial communities from Yellowstone Lake, YNP, Wyoming, USA - YL17G07_20 | ecosystem: Environmental > Aquatic > Freshwater > Lake > Sediment | place: USA: Wyoming | collected... | reverse complement strand
AGCTCTTTATATGCTTCAATCAACCCTCGTACACGATGCTGTCCGTCAACTTCATAAAAAGGTATAGCTTCGTCATGAATTAAAATTCTGCCAACTTCTATCGTTTTTTTACTGGTGGATTCTTTGAGGGCTTCGAATTCTATAGCTCCCTTTTGCCTTATGTTTAGGATTAAAGAACTAGGAAGTAGAGTTTCTTCAATCTTCAAGTTCCCCTCTAGATATTCCGCTATTTCCTTGAACCTTTTCTTATCAGGTACTCTCTGATAACCTTCTGGTACTCCTCCCTTCCAAATATCAGCACAGATATGGCCAGCATCAAACCACTTTTTAATTTCTTCCACTGTGGCGCTGGTCAAATAGAGAATGTAACCCTTTTGATTTAATCGCATACCTTGCAAAGTAATCATTTTTACACCCCCACATTTTTAATTATTTGCCCTCAAGCCTCTTAAATCTACCCCCCTATTTATACCTCTTCACCTCAAAGCGGTAGAGCTTTATTGGCTCATCGGGAGCTATGCCTGCCTTCTGGCGGCAGATAGCAATCTGATAGTCCACGGTATCCACCCCCTCAAGGTCAGGAAGGAGCAATCCTCGCCGCCATCCTGCCTCCACTATAACCCCATACTTCTTAGGGTCCAGCTGGTCTTGGCTGTCTATAGGCTCGGGGGTAGTTAAGACATCCACACTGTAGCTAAGGTCTTTAAGCTCGCTGGGAGCAATAGCGGGGAAGCGGGGGTCTCTGGTCGCTGAGCTGACGGCATTGGTGATAATCTCCTCAGCTACATTCTCCTTTTGCGGTTCAAAGGTGCCGATGCAACCCCGTAACCCCCCAAACTTATGAATAGAGACAAAGACCCCAGCCTTCTGCTTCATCTCGGGGGTAAGCTCTTCTGGCTTGGGGGTCTTGCCCTTCTTAACATAGGTCTCTACCGTTTCCTTGGCTAACCTCACCAGCGGGGACATCTCAATTCCCTTTATTATTATCCCGGCATAGCCGACCACACTTGAGTAATCGCCGGTAGTATCACCGCTGGTCTGGTATTTAACCAGTTCTGCCCCCTTTGCCCCTAACTCCTTCGCCGCCGAGATAAGGCTGACCGCCGGGGCATAGCCACACATTGATATGTTTAATTCATCAACTCGTTTTAACAGCTCATCCTCATTTAAATCCAGTATGGCTTCTATAGCCTTATTATCCTTCCTCTGGGCAGACTTCTGTGGCTCATAGTGGGTCATATCACTTGAGGCTATGATTACCACCTCTTTACTCAAGTCCTTAATGGCTTTGGCGAGCTCCTTACCGATTTCCTTATAGGTGACACCGCTAGAGTAGGCAAGAATGATGGGCACAAGCTTAATATCCTTCTTGAAATACTGTAAAAAGGGGAGCTGAACCTCTATAGAGTGTTCATATTGATGCGCCACATAGTCCTCTTCCAAGTGACTGGATGTGGCTAAAATCTGCTTGCCCAGTTCTGAGTCAATCTCTACCTCGCCCAAGGGTGTTTCCCATGTGCCTTGGGTCATGATACTGAGTGGTTTCCCCCTGCCGGTGTGGTTAGGACCCATGATGATAAAGGTGTCCTTAAATTTAATCCTAGATATAACAGCACCAGCTACTGGTCCTGAGTAGATATACCCAGCGTGAGGTGAAACTAGACCGATTACATCTTCTTTTACTGCCTTCTCATCAACCATCCCCTCAATCATTGCCTTTAGCTCTGAAGGTGCTCCTGGATAGAATTGCCCTGATACTACTGGATTCCTAATCATGATGACCCCCCTTCGACCCGAATGTCCTAAAATTGAGTTCTGCCCCACAGAACTTGCACCTTGAATCTTCCAGACCTACCACCTTAGTTTGATAGCCAAATCTGTCTACGATAAGCTTGCCACAGGAGTAGCAAGTAGTGTTCTCACTCTTATGTCCAGGAACATTACCTGCGTAGATAAACTTAAGACCGGCTTTCTGTCCAATATCGTAGGCATGCTCCAGGGTGGATACCGGGGTTGGGGATAAATGCGTCATTTGATGATGAGGGTAGAAACGGGTTACATGCCACGGGGTTAGCTCACCCAGCTCGTCCCGTATCCAGTTAGCAATGCCCTCAAGTTGCTGGTCGTCATCATTCATGGTAGGTATGATGTTGGTAACAACCTCAACATGCATATTCCACTTAGCTTTAGCCCGCTGGGCAACTTCAAGTATTCCTCGCCAGCGGCTTACCCTTGCCAGCTTTTGATAAAAGGAGTCAGTAAAGCCTTTAACGTCGACGCGCCAGGCATCCAGGTAGGGTCCAATAGTATCCAGTGCCTGGGGGGTCAGGTAGCCATTGGTCACATAGACGGTATAAAGGTTGTTCTGCTTAGCCAGCTTGGCTGAGTCAAGGGTATATTCAAACCAGATACCAGGCTCATTATATGTCCAGGCAATGCCCTGGCACTGGTAGCGTTTAGCCAGTTCTATAGCCGCTTGAGGTTGAATCTCCTGAGAGCCGCGCCACGGCTCACCAGTCTCCGGGGAGGAGATTTGCCAATTCTGGCAGTGCTGGCAGTGGAAGTTGCAACCCCAGCCGCCTAAGGATAAAACTAGACTAGACGGGAAGAAATGGAATAAGGGCTTCTTTTCAATAGGGTCAACGGCTACTGATGATGGCTGAGCATAGTTCAGGTTATACAGGACGCCATCTCTATTCTGATACACTCGGCAAACACCAAGCTTATCGGGACCTATGGTGCAACGCCACTGACAGGTATTACACCTTACCCTGGAGTCAGGAAGCTTTTCGTATAGTATTGCCTCACGCATTATCGTCTTCATCTATTGCCCTTAATCTAATTATATCACTCAACTATTGTCAATTATAGCCTGGGGATTTATATTTGTTGTCGCCCTCAAGGGAGAGGGGGAGGATATTAAAAAGAGGGGCTACCGCCCCTCTTAAACACCAAAAATTGCTGCTCCAGAGTAGATGGGAGAGGCATAGGTTTTAGAGTGACTTCACTTGCCAGCAGTATTTGGAGGAGAGTAAAAGAGAGGCAAAGCCTCTCTTACATAACCGATTCCCCTTCTCCTTTGAAGGAGAGGGGGATTAAGGGGGAGAGGTAGATAACGAGTCCCTTGACTGCTTGGCTACTAGCAGATAGACTGATAAGACGGTTGAAAATGAAGGTTATAGGTCTTACTGGTGGTATAGGTAGTGGCAAGAGCACTGTTGCCGGGTTTTTGGCTGAGCTGGGTGCGGTCATTTTGGATGCGGATGAGGTAGGGCATGAAGCCTTCAAGCCTGATACTGAGATATGGCGGGAGGTAGTGGCTGCTTTCGGTAGGCAGGTTCTTACCCCCGATGGCAATATTGACCGTAAAAAGCTAGGTGAGATAGTATTTGGCAACGCTGAGTCTCTATCTGGGTTGAACCAGATAATGCACCCTCGGATGTATGATATGGTAAAGGCCCAGCTTGAGGAGTACCGAGGGCAGGGAAAGAGTGTAGCAGTGCTTGAAGCTCCTCTACTGCTGGAAGCTGGTTGGACTTCATTAGTAGACGAGGTTTGGGTTACCACAGCCTCTGAGTCTACAGTCTTAAGACGACTTCATGAACAAAAAGGGCTGTCTGGTGAGGAAACTTTAGCTCGCATCCGCTCACAGCTATCTTCAGAGGAACGGGTAAAGCATGCCAATGTGATAATCAATACTGATTGTGACCTTGATGAGTTAAAGTCAAAGGTAAAACAGCTGTGGCAAAGGCTAAAACTTGATACCTTATTATAGCAATGGGTAGAAAGATTTAGGCTATTATTAAATAAAAGGAGTAACTACTATGTCTGAATTAAAGGTGACCGATATAAAAATATTTTGGTGCGGAGATTTTCCGTTCATAAAGGTTTATACCAATGAAGAGGGTATAACCGGGGTAGCTGAAAATGTAATCCACCATAAGGGTATTCTCGAAGGACAAATCGATTTCCTAGGCAATAGCCTCTTAGGAGAAGACCCGTTTAATATCGAAAGAATCTGGAGAAAAATGTTCAATGCCACCTCCTTTCGGTATGCCACGGCAATGATTAGTGGCATAGACATAGCATTATGGGATATCAAGGCTAAAAAATTAGGCGTCCCGGTTTACCAATTACTGGGTGGTCTTTATCGAAATAAGGTCAGGGTCTACCCTCACCTGAGAGGAACCTGGAATTCTTACCCCGATAAAAAGGTGGACGACCTCTTTTCCGAGCCATGGGGGGCTGTAAAATATACGCCAGAGGAGCTTGGTGAACATGCTTTAGAACTGGTCAAGGAGGGTTATACTGCCATCAAGTTCGACCCTTTCGAACCCGGAATAGACGGGTATCACAGTTATAGACCAAATGAAATAATGGCAGCAGTGGAACGAGTTGAAGCAATACGCAATGCTGTAGGCATTAATATAGACCTAATCGTTGAATGCCATGGTAAGTTCAACGCCTCCACAGCAATCAGGATAGGTAAATTGTTAGAGAAATATAACCTCATGTGGTTTGAGGAGCCGGTTCCGGTGGGAATGGTAAAATCAATGAAGAAGGTTATAGAGCACGTTAATATACCTGTGGCTTCGGGAGAGAGGCTTAATTCAAAAACAGAATTAAAGGAATACCTGGAAAACGGAGCCGTGGATGTCCTCATGTTTGACTGCGGCAAGATTGGTGGGATAACCGAGGCTATGAAGGTATGTGCTATGTGCGAGGCTTACCAGGTTAAAGTTGCGCCGCACAATCCCTTTGGTCCGGTTGCCGCTATGGCAAACGCACAGCTATCGGCGGCTATCCCTTCCTTCCTAATCCTTGAGCATGAGCAGCTGGCACCATGGGCAGTTACACCACCCATCAAGATTGTTGACGGTTACATTGAAGTTCCTTCAACGCCCGGTCTTGGGATAGACCTCAATGAAGAAGAGATTGCCAAACATCAAGCAAAGGTAGAGGATGGCACTTACCAAAGTTATCGCTTGGACATGGAAAAGTTCGTCCCGGTGTTATAACTTTTTGATAAACAACCTTGACCGTAATAATTTGACACCTTGCCATAGTAATTGGTAGAATATCTTGTTTAGTTGAGGTAGAAAGATTTACGCTATTATTGAAACCGGGGGTAAGCAGTATAAGGTAACCCCCGGTCAGACTATAGATGTGGAATGCCTGGATGTGGCTGAGGGTAATACTGTTTGGCTGGATAAGGTATTACTTATTGCTAATGGCGACAGGGTAACCATTGGCACACCTACTATTGACGGGGCTAAGGTACTTGCTACTTCGCAGGGAGAAGGCAAAGCCAAAAAGATTATTGTCTTTAAGTATAAGCCAAAGGTGCGTTACCGCAAGAAGACAGGACACCGTCAGCTTTATACCAGGTTGACTATTGATAAGATAATTGGGCCAGAGGCAGCAGAAGAGAAGCCGGAAAAGAAGGTTCGCCGGCATAAGAAAGAGGTAACTCAAAATGGCACATAAAAAAGGAGCTGGCGCCAGCCGGAACGGTCGGGACAGCCAATCTAAGCGGCTTGGGGTAAAGAGATACGCCGGGCAGAGGGTTAATGCCGGGACTATTTTGGTTCGGCAGCGGGGCACGTGCATTCACCCAGGCAATAATGTAGGTGTAGGCAAGGATTATACCCTCTTTGCTCTTATTGAAGGCATTGTTAAATTTGAGCCCACCAGCAATAATAAAAGGAAGGTTAGCGTTTACGCCAGCTAAATAGTATGAAGGATAAGATTCATCCCCAGTATTATACTGATGCCAAGGTGATTTGTGCCTGTGGCAATACCTTTACCACTGGCTCCACCAAGAAAATACTAAAGGTCGAGCTGTGTAGTAAGTGTCATCCATTTTTCACCGGGGAGCGTAGAATGATAGATACTGGGGGACGGGTAGAGCGGTTTAAGCGGCGCTACAAAGTAGAAGGCTAAACAGACATAACTATGGAGGCAGGAGCGGGATTGCTAAGCCGCTCCTTTTTGCTTATTAAGGGGGTTTTATGGTGACCAAGGGGTTTCATTACGGAGGGCAGGCGGTTATTGAGGGGGTTATGATGCGAGGGCAAAAGACTATGGTAACTGTGGTGCGCCGTCCTAATGGTGAGCTAGCCATAGATACCCAGCCGCTGGCTACTATCTATACTGGTTGGAAGAGAAAAGCCCCATTAATCCGGGGCGTTATTGTTTTGATTGAGGCTATGGTTCTAGGTATTAAGACCCTGCTTTACTCAGCTAATGTGTCGCTGGAGGAAGAAGAGGAGAAGATTTCCGGAGGACTGGTTTGGGCTATGGTTACCATAGCCCTAGCTTTTGCTGTCGCCCTGTTCTTTATGGCTCCCCTTTTCCTCACCAAGTTACTTGACCCTTATATCCAGTCATCACTGGTATTTCACCTGATAGAGGGCTTTATCCGATTGGCTATATTCATTGTCTATCTTAAGTTAATGACTCTAATACCTGACATTAAGCGGGTATTTGCTTATCATGGTGCCGAACACAAGACAGTAAATGCCTATGAAGATGGTGTTCCACTGGAGGTGGAGGCGATTAAGGGCTACAGTACTGCTCACGTGCGTTGTGGCACCAGCTTCATGTTTGCCGTTTTGATTATAGCCATCCTGGTTTTTGCTCTCATCGGTCGACCATCATCATTATGGCTAATGGTGTTGTCGCGAATTATCCTCATCCCGGTTATTGCTGCCCTCGGCTATGAGGTTACTCACTTCGGCGGCAATCATACTAAAAATGGTTTAGTCAGGGCTATTCTATACCCTGGATTGTTATTACAGAAATTGACCACCAGACAGCCTGATGATAGTCAGCTAGAGGTTGCCCTATCGGCATTAAGGAAGGTAGTGGAAATTGACCAGCTTGAAGAGGCAGCTCAGGTTTCCTCCTGATGGCTTGCCTCTAAATCTTGCTTGGTTAGCTTCTGAAAGAAGCATGTCTTGTTACCGGTATGACACACCGGACCTGTAGGCTGTGCTTTAACTAGAATGGTATCACTGTCGCAATCCTTCCACAGTTCACGCACTATGAGGCGGTTGCCTGAGGTCTCTCCCTTGTGCCACAACTCCTGTCGGCTGCGACTGTAGAACCAGACTTCACCGCTGGATAAGGTCCGACGCAGTGCTTCCTCATTCATATAGCCCAGCATCAGCACCTCACCGGTATCGGCATCTTGAGCTATAGCCGGGATAAGCCCCTTTTCATTAAACTTTAGATTTTTCATCAACCCACCCCCTAAGGAGACAGCGATAAGTAGAACTCTCCACGTGATTCACGAAACCCAATTTGCAACAGCTTGAAGAAAGGATCTCTACCCAAAAGATATGGTAGGACTTTTTTGTTGACTATTGCAACATCACATCGCTGAGTAATTCCTTCAACAGTAATGTCACATTGGCAATACCACGTCTTTACTTTTCCAGCAGTCCCCGTCGACCGATCTGGTGTTAGCCTAGACAAATCTATGCCGAGTATTCTGGCGATGGTTTTGGGAAAGGTTGATATGTCAGCACCACTGTCAACAAGCACAAACCTATCAGTGCTACGTCCCCCATAAGTAATTCGTATAGGGACTACAGGCCTCAGTATATTCTCAGCTGGATCAGGAATATAGGGGAATCGTCTATCGTATACCGTTACTATCATGAAGACCACGACCGACGAAACGTATATCTTCTTTTGAAGGAACACGGATAAGAAGTGGCACCTTGATACCTTTCATTCTAGCCCGCATTTCAACTGCTACTTCGTCTGAGCCCCAACTAACAATCTTATCTCCTTCGAGAGCTATCCATTTGCCCTCATACTTACGGAGATTTCTAGCATTGGAAGACAGCCATTCCATTTCCTTCCGTCTAGACACCACTATTGGAGGTTTTTGGAACTCCGCGGTTTCAGCTTTAGTGTCGAGGGCTGGAGCTGTCGTAAAAGGATCACTGAAGAGCTCGAGCATTGTTCGTCGTATACTACATAGTTCATCCAGCCAAGGATGGCAACTAATATTGCGGGTACAAACGTAATCAATAAACAGATTGGTAGCTTTAGCTGCAGGTACCGGACACATCCCACTTGTGTTAGTGAGTTTATTCCAATTACTACCTAAAGCCCGAAGACCCTCATTGACATCCTCTAACTCCCACCACTCATGACTTGCGCGTGTAACAGGCATTGCTAGGATATCCTCCAGATACCCAAAGCCAAACGGTAGTGGATCTCTCACCCGTTTTGCCGCATTCGGTCCTGACCAATCTAGCGTTGCACCAGTAGCTTTCTCCCACATATCCTATAACTCCTCCATAGTGGAAACTAACCGTCCAACTGTATCGATTAGCCCTGTTGCAGCTTTCATTACATTATCCTTAACTTTACTTCTGTAAATTATATTGGAGTAGTAAGCGCTCCTCGGTTTTGCGACAAGAGGTTCAACCCTATACTCGAACCACTCTTCCTCGTTAGGTACTTGCCCTCTTTTCGCTAGTCGAATACCGTAGTTTCCCACCTCTTCCTTTAGAATAGTGCTGAAGTCGGATAAGACCTTGGAGTCGGAAAAGACTCTACTCACGGTCTCAACTGGGTTTTTGTGTACCACTATAGTTAGGTCGGCGATAATTTCATAGAACCGTGCTTCACGGATAAAATCAATAGCAAACTCTTGTCGCGCTAAATCCTCGATTGCGTTAAATTCCGTAAGCACCTTTTCAATAATGTTACCCTCTACAGTGATGATGCCTCGATTGGGGTCTACATCGAATGATAGTTCACCCTTTTGAGCTATGCGTCCACCTGCTACAAGTTGAGCCCCCACAGGCACCAAAGGTCTTTCTCTCAAAGATGGCACTAGCGTAAAACCTGCTTTGTCGACGAGTAGGGTAATCTCACTAAAGCCCAGCGGGAAAAAAGCCCGCCGAGACGCACACTGAGTAGAAACCTCTCAATTCTTGTTTTTTCTTTTTCCGCATTCATATCTACCATGACCTTACCCCCTAGTTCTTGTTGGGAGGATACAAAGGGCCACTCGTAAATGGATTATAGCATAACATTTTCCAACAAGCAAAAAGCTTACTTCAAACCTCCACTAGTAAGACTGCTTTTCCTCCCACTTAGTTAATGCTAGCTAGAGCTTTTTTCAGGTTGATGTCTCCGGTATAAAGTGCCTTACCTACTATAGCACCCTCCACACCAAGCTGTTTCAGTATTTTAAGGTGAGTCAGTGACGAAATGCCACCGGCGGCAATAATAGGTAATCCGATTGTAGTCACCAGCTCAAAAATAGTAGCAAAATTTGGCTCGGTGAGGGTACCATCACGACTAATATCAGTGTAGATAAAACGCTTTACCCCCAGTTGCACCATAGATTGGGTAAATTCTATGGCCTTTAGCCCCGTTTCTTGACGCCAGCCATGTATAGCAATATATCCCTCTCTAGCATCAACACCAACAATAATAGATTCGCTAAACTTACGGCAGGCTTCTTCAATCAGTTTTGGGTCTTCCACAGCGGCTGTGCCCAGGATGACACGTTCTATGCCAGCTTTAAGCAGTCGCTCTACTGTTTCCAGTCGGCGGATACCACCACCCATCTGGATAGGAATTAATACTGTACTGGCTATCTCAGTAATAATATCCAGATTATAGAGCTCACCGGTAGCGGCGGCATCCAGGTCAACAATATGCAGCCTGGGTGCCCCCAGCGATTGCCACTCTAGAGCTATCTCTACTGGGTCATCGGAGAATATCGTTTCCTGCTCATAGTCACCCTGATACAGGCGAACGCATTTACCTTGTCTGAGGTCTATAGCCGGAATGATTTCTATGGTAGCCTTACCTCATAGATTAATATTGGAATACTTTCTCCACGGTCGGGTCTTATATGCCCGCTGCCACTTGTTGTCCAGAGCATCCAGCGCTCTATTTATGAATTTCCTGGTATCGCTGGGCATTATTATATCGTCAATATAGCCTCGCTCGGCTCCACGATATGGGTTCTCATAAAGTTCACTGTATTCTTCCATCCTCTTGGCTCTAACCTCTTCTGGCTTTTCTGCCTCTCTTATCTCCCTGGCGAAGATAACGCTGGCTGCGGTATCGGCACCGACGATGGTGACCCGAGCCGTGGGCCAGGCAAAGACAAAATCAGCACCAATACCTTTATCTAGCATCCCGTAATGGGCACCAGCGTAGGACTTCCTCAGTATGATTGAAATCAGAGGCACGGTAGCATCAGCCCAGGCGAAGAGCAATTTGGCACCATGGCGCAAGATGCCTTTCCAGTCCTGCTCAGAACCTATAATATAACCAGGACAGTCCCCAAGAGTAATCATCGCAATATTAAACAGGTCACAAAATCTTATGAATCTGGCTCCCTTATCGGCGGCATCAATATCTATACAGCCGGCTGCCCACATTGGCTGATTTGCCCAAATGCCTACAGGACGCCCATTAAAACGGGCAAAGCCGGTTATTACATTCTTGGCATAAAGCCCTAGTGTTTCAAAGAAATATCCATCATCCACTATTGCTTTGATTACCTTGTACATATCATAGGGTTGAGTTGGCTTGTCGGGGATTATAGTATCTAACTCAGGGATTGCCCTCTCTGGGTCATCCTTGGTCTCAATACGAGGCGGCTTTTCCTGGTTGTTAGAAGGGAAAAAGGATAGAAGTGTCTTGCATTTGTCTAGAGCGTCTTTATCATCCTCAGCTACTATATGGGTCTGCCCTGATTTAACAGCATGGGCTTTGTAGCCAGAGAGCTCCTCAAGGCTGATTTCCTCTCCGAGTTGCGTCTTAACAAAGGCGGGACCAGCGATGCCCATAAAGCCGGTATGCCTGGTTTGGATAAGGAAATCCTGCATTACCGGGTGATAGGCCTGCCCGCCTAAGCAAGGACCCATCAACAAGGATATTTGAGGGATTATACCTGAAGCCAGGATTTGAGACCTGAATGTCCAAGCATAGCTTTCCAGGGTGTCCATCCCCTCCTGAAGTCGAGCACCTCCCGAGTCATTCATAGTAACAAATGGCCATCCCTTATCCTTGGCGAAATCAAGGGCATAGGAGAGTTTCTTGCCATGATATTCGCCGAAGGTTCCAGCCATAGCGGTATAATCCTCAGCCCCGGCAACAACATGTCTACCATTCACCTTGCCAAAACCGGTTATAATTCCCTCGGCTGGTATTTCCCTTTTATCCAACCCAAAGGCAGTTGTCCTATGTTTAACGAATAATCCTATCTCAGTGAAAGTGCCGGGGTCAAAAAAGTAGTCTATCCTTTCCCGGGCTGACCACTGCCCCCCTTCGTGACGTTTCTCAATAGCCTCGGGACCTCCCATCGCCAATATTTTTGCCCTCTTCCGCTTGTATTCCTCAATTAATTCTTTCATTGTTGCCATTTTGATAACCTCTCTCTTTATAAGTTTTGTAGCTTACTGACTTATATCTTCATGTTCTCTCGGCACCATAGCAACCTGGCGCAAACCATAGTATTGGTCACTGCTAAGGAGACGAGATAAAACCTCTGCCGAAGTGCGGTAGGTATCTCCTGCACGCCATTGGCTCAGTTGCCTCCCCAATTCCTCCAAATTAAGGGGTTGATTACCATTAGCCAGGAAAAGGCGAAATATACTCTCTAAAATAGGCAACCTTCCAGTAATAAAATCAGGGGTCTTGGAGCAGCAGTCTTTAATAGTCGTCAAAAGGTCAGCTGCCGAAATCTCGCCCTTCAATTGCTGCTGACACTTGGGGCATAAGCAGTTCTGAGCCAGGGCAAAAAATGAGCGACTATTCTGCTGATACCAATCTAAATCAATAAACCAGCGCCGACTAACTTGATTAGTGCTTATATCTTCTTTATCCACAAAATTGCTTGCCGTTAAGAATTTTACGTCTCAAATCCTACTTTGACTACCTTAATCAAGTCAAGATATTCTGTCTTAAGCCCCAGTGCCTCTGAAGCTTCGCAATCTACCTGATAAGGCTCACCAATAAACACCTTACCACACTCCTCAACCTCACCCTGAGCGGGGTCAACCCAGCTAATGAACTTCTGGCGAGCTTCTATAATCCCCAGGTCGAAGGGCAGAGTAAAATAGAGGTCAGCTATCACCTTATCTATCCCCAGGCTATACAAGTCTCCCCAGCCCCTTGGTGCCTCACCACCATACTTGCTGCTGGGCAGCACGGTGAGCAGGTTCATTAGGCTAAGGCTACCCATCCCATTAAAAACCTTCAACGGAGCCACAGTTATCAAATAGTCACTAGACAAGATAACATTAGGCACCCAGAAGGTGGGCACAACCAATGGTTTAGGTAAAGGATTATCTACCTCCACCCAGATGCAATCCTTTACATCCAGGGTTAATACTCGTGGAAAATTATAACCCAAGGCTTGATATATTGGATAGACTGGACTCCCGCCTGGGGTGCCTTCAAGGAGAAGAATATCGGCATCAGTGACCTGCCTGATACCTTCTATTATCATCGACAGCATATCCCGGCTGGTAGTCACCGGATATGATGCCGGATAACATGCGCTGGGTTTAATTAAAACGCGCCGCACCGTGGATAACACCGATGGCGGTTCAAAAACAAACTCTGAAGCCTCAAATATCAAAACTTACTCCTCACTCCAATCTAGCATCATTACCTGAACCACATCCCCTGCCTCCATCCTTTCCTTATCCTCAGGAATAATCACCAGCCCATTGGCTAAGCTCATAGAGGTTAAAATGCCTGAGCCCTGAGGACCGGTTAATCGAGCAAAATATTGACCATTATGCTCTTCAACCACAGCCCGAGCCAAGATACGGCGTCCATCACTATTTACCACAGAGTCCTCGAGCACCGCTTCTATGATAGGCTTGGTCAAATTTTTCTTACCCATCATTTTAAGGATAGCCGGGCGAACAAATAGCTCAAAGGTAACCATAGAGCTAACTGGATTGCCTGGTAAACCAAGATGGGGTATGTTTTTGACTACGCCAGTCTTACTAACCCCCCTAATTGTGCCAAAGGCTAGAGGTTTCCCCGGCTTCACTCGGACTGTCCAAAAAGCAATCTCCCCCTCTTTAGCCAAAATATCCTTTACCACATCATAGTCCCCAGCCGAGACGCCGCCGGTAGTTATCAGTATATCAGCATCCAGCCCCTGGTGAAGCTTAGCCACCAGTGAATCTTCACTATCTACGGCTATGCCTAGTATTCTAGGTATGCCACCGTAGCGCAGAACCAAGGCAGCCACACTATAAGTATTGCTATTATATATCTTGCCTGGAGGCAGAGGTTGATTAATATCTACCAGCTCATATCCGGTAGCTAGAATAGCCACCACAGGGCGGCGGATAACCTTCACCTTACTACGTCCTAACGAAGCCAAAACACCAACTTCTGAGGGTCTGATTACCACCCCTTTGCTCAATACTATTGACCCTCTAGTAATATCTTCACCTGCCCGCCGAATGTTCAAACCAGCCTCGGCTTCACATAAAATACCTATTCCATCAGAAGAACTCTGCCGCTGAGCCTCATCTGTATCCTCGAACCTGACTACACAATCAGCACCCTTAGGTATCGGTGCCCCGGTCATAATACGAACAGCAGTGCCAGGCTTTACCTCACACTCAGAAATGGAGCCAGCAGCAACCATACCAATAACACGCAGAAACCGAGGAGACTGCCTACTAGCACCACGAGTATCTCTGGATTGAACTGCATAGCCATCCATAGCCGTATTATCTAGCGGGGGAACATCAATACTAGAATATACATCCTCAGCCAAAACTTGCCCCAGACAATCTAGAATAGGTCTCTCTTCCTCCTCTAGAATATCTACATGAGCCAGAACTTTCTCCAGAGCCTGTTCAACACTTATCATTACTTATATCCCCTGTTACTAGCTCCCTTGCCGTCTCCAAATCAGCTTCAGTATTAACATTGAAAAAGCTCAAGTGCTTGGGGTCAAAGCTATTAATCTCCATAGCTTCTACATACCTTATCCTGACCAATGTAAAAAGTTCGTGTATTTTCAGATTACCTTGCTTAAGCAGACATTTTATAAGAACTAAGCAGTCCTTTGAGTAAACAGCATGAAGCGGTTCAGTCATATTCCCCAATCGGGGAACTACCAGGTCAAAGCTAGCCGAAATTTGTATCATATAATCCAGCAAGGCTCGGTTCAAAAAGGGCATATCACAAGCAACGACAAGGTTATACAATGAATTTGATGCGGCTAAGCCTGTATAGATACCACCCAGGGGGCCTTTACCGGAATAAGTATCGGTTATTATCTTCAACTTTGGGTAGCCAATAAGCTGGGGGAAGAATTGCTTTGTAGCGGTAACTGTAATAATGTCACTATTAAAAAAGCTAAGAGAGGATACTACCCGCTGTATCAAACTTTTATTGCCAACAGTTTCTAACGCCTTATCATGCCCCAGACGTAAGCCCTTGCCACCAGCAAGAACGATACAACTTATATCCAAGGTATATTTCTCAGTTCCTCTGACCTCACCCCTTACACTATTTTACCACACCAGTCAATAGTCTCTAGCTACAGTGCTGATTTCAGAACCATAATTTGGGTGCTGGCTGGAAGTTCTCCCTGTTTGAATTCCACTTCACTAGCATCCAGTTGGCTTACAGCCTTTTTCCCTTTAAGAAATTTATCAACACCAGCTATAGGGTAGGCACACTTATTATTTTTAAAGTGCATAGGTATAACCACCTTAGGCTTGAGCCTATCACAAACTTGACCGGCTACTTTAGCATCAATGGTATAATAACCACCCACTGGAATAAGTAGTATATCTACACTGCCTAGCTCGGCAACCTGCGTATCACTGAGCTGGTGACCCAAATCACCAAGGTGACAGACCCTTATCCCATCCACTTCAAAGCATATTATGGTATTACTACCCCTCAATGTCCCCATAGCCTCATCATGGTAGGTAGGGATACCCTCGAACTTTACCCCTTTAACCTCTACGGCAAGCATCCCGGTAACTTTATAAGGATTACCCCGAATCCCGTCTACATTATTATGGTCACTATGCTGGGTATGGCTCACAGTAACAATGTCAGCCGATTCCTTTATCTCACCATAGCTCAAATCACCCCCAGTAAAATAAGGGTCAGTTATTATCTTCGTCCCTTTATCTGAGGTAATCATAAAGCAGGCGTGTCCCAGCCATTTAATCTTCATAATCTAAGCCCCTTTATTTTGATAGCTTATCAACCCACCCCCTTAATCCCCCTCCCTTCAAAGGGAGGGGGAAATTATTTTCGCAACTACCTCTATTTAGCAAGAGAGAGGGCAAGGTTGACCAAGGTGCGCACTGGCACCCCGGTAGCCCCTTTAACCAGGTAGGTGCGTTCCTTTTCGCTTAGACTGGTACCAGCGATATCCAGATGAACCCACGGGGTGTCACCAACAAACTCAGCCAGAAATTGAGCGGCAGTGATGGCCCCTCCGTATTTACCACCAATATTTTTAATATCGGCTACATCGCTCTTATTCTGCTCCTTATACTGTTCATACATCGGCATCTGCCAGACAAGCTCCCCAGCTTTAGCACCAGCCGCAATTACCTTATCCATCAGCTCCTGGTTATTACTAAAAGCTCCGCTGCATACATCACCCAGAGCCACCCGGCAGGCTCCGGTTAGAGTGGCTACATCAACCATAAATCCGGCACCAAGCTTCTTAGCATAGCCTAAAGCATCAGCTAAAATAAGCCGCCCCTCGGCATCAGTGGAGATAATCTCAATAGTCTTACCACTCATCGCTGTTAAAATATCACCTGGCTTCAGGGCATTATCACTAGGCAAGTTCTCTGTAGCTGGAATGATAGCCACTACATTAATCTTCGGCTTAAGTTGAGCAATGGCACTCATAGCCGCCATAACTGCAGCCCCCCCAGCCATGTCCCCCTTCATCTCAGCCATCCCCTCTGACGGCTTTATAGAGATACCCCCAGAATCAAAGGTTATCCCCTTACCAACCAATGCCACATCAATTTCAGTAGAATCACCTCCCCGATAATGGAGAACAATAAATTTAGGTGGTTGCCGACTCCCCTGGGTCACACCTAGCAGTGCCCCCATGCCTAACTCCTGCATCTGCTCCCGCTCAAAAACACTAAGCCCAAGCCCGTAGGTCTCAGCCAGCCTTTTTGCCGTCTCAGCCATCTGATTGGGTGTCATATAGTTAGCTGGCTCATTGACCATATCCCGCGCCAGGTTAGTCGCCTCAGCCAATATCCTACCTTTATGGTAGCCCTGTTCTAAAATGGGCAGATTAGCCTTAGCAGCATCTACTATAGTAAGTTGCTTAATCTCACCATACTCGGCTTCCTTGGTTATATGCCTGCGAAATGAGTAGACACCAAGCAAAGCACCCTCGGTTACCGCTTGAGCAGCGTCCTCCAGACTTATTCCAGCTATTCCGGCTCCTTGAGCAATGGTGGCAATACTATCTACCCCCTTCTGCCGCAAAATTCGGCAAGTCTCAGCCACTACCCCCCGAACCCTATCCTGAGATAGCTCCTGTTGCTTACCCAAGCCAGCAATCACCACCCGAGCTGCTGGAAGCTTACCCAAGCTATGAATAATAGTAACCTCGCTAAGCTTGCCCTTAATCTCACCCTGGCTAATAAGCTGGAAGATAGCTCCGTCTAAAGCCTTATCTATAGTAGCTAGGTCACCATCAGGGCGTTCCATCCCCTCAAAAAAGTTCACTATGATAGCACCAGTTTTAATCTTAGTGATATCACCAACTATAACCTTAATCTCCACTTAAACCTCCTTTCACCTAGTAACCTCCCTAACAATCTTGTCCAGGACCGGGGTAATATCTCGAGAAGTATCCACAGCATAGTGGTGGCGACGGATTTTCTGAACCGAGGGCTTCATCTTCTGGTATACTGCCCAGTCGGCATCTGATTTATCCGCCGAATTTTCTCGTCTGGCTTTAAGCCGTTCACGCACTACCCAAGGAGGCGCCTCAACACGCACCAAGACTAGCTTCACCTCCAAGCGGTCAGCAATACTATAAAGATGTTCACGATACCGCTCCGATAGATTGGTAGCATCTAAAATAAGGGGAACCCCCTTTTTCAGTAGCCGTTCAATAAGCAGGTGAACCGCCCGAAAAAGACGCGAACTCTCCTGCAAGCTGTAACCTGGCGATGGGAAAAGAGCCTTGCGTAAGGCATCGCTTTCCAGAATAATGAACGGTAGCCTCTGGGCTAATTGGCTACAGAAGTAAGACTTTCCGGTTCCGGGCAGACCGCTGACTACAATAAAGACAGGCTCGGCTACCGGCTCAGGAAGCTGCTCCAAGTTCTCGGTCAGTCGCTCAACATCGGAAACAAGCTGGGAATGTGTCACACCCTGATTATAAGATGTTTCTTTCTA
>Ga0315282_10007842_pt1 | contig 17430 bp, 19 predicted proteins | sample YL17G07_20_MG_FD_203693 | JGI IMG/M metagenome (GOLD analysis project Ga0315282, IMG submission 203693) | Sediment microbial communities from Yellowstone Lake, YNP, Wyoming, USA - YL17G07_20 | ecosystem: Environmental > Aquatic > Freshwater > Lake > Sediment | place: USA: Wyoming | collected... | reverse complement strand
CTGCGCTCTATTACGGACTGGAAACAGATACAGCAGACCTCCAGCGCATCGCAAACGACGCCGATATATCAGCGTTCAAGTTCCTGCGCAGAAGAGCAAATATGACTCTTCTTAGAGTTATCCGGCTATCGCATTTTCCCCTTTCAGCGCTAAGTTATTTCGCTTTGGCAGCGCTTCAGAAGCGTTACCACGGCGGAATAATTTATACAAATCTCGGGTTTGTCAACACGCCGGATGTGATAGCGCACATTGCGGATTTTCTTATGGGATTTCACAAAATCACCTGGGCGTTCGTATCAGGTCTCTACCGCGATTTGCTCATCATAGTTATCAGGTCTGACGGGCACAGGAAAGATGCGGGGAAGTTAGCGATGAAGGCTTTCGGAGACCTCGGAAGCGCGGGCGGCAGACCAACTATGGCGAGAGCGGAACTTCCGCTTTCTCAAATTAGAAGCGCTCTGCCAAATGTGAGCAGCGAGGCTGTAGAGAAGTTTGTTTTTGAACGTCTTGCGCCGTATCTCAGGGGGGTCAAGAAACTGCGATAAAACGCGCGCGGTGGGAATCTCTTTCAAACTTTTCTACGGCTGTAACTCCTCGCCTTCGGCGACAGCGAATTCATAGAGTCCTACTTTCCAGTTTCCGTTCTCTCTTTTGACAGGTATTGAGCCGCCCCAGTTTTCGTATTCCGCGACTATATAGACGGTATTCGGGTTAGTTTCATCTCTTATTTCGCCGACTACCTTGCAGCCTGTTATGATATCGTAAAGTTTATGTCCCTGAATCTCTGCAAACCCAAACCCAATCCCGACGCGCCACCTTATATAAGAAATCTTCTCCTGCGTCCTTTTTGTAAGCGACTCGTATGAGTCGCCGTAGTCACCCATAAGGAGCGCGCCTTTCAGGCGGGCGACCGCGTAAGAAGGAAAAACGTCCCTCGGCAGAAACTTGTCCCACTGGACACTTCTACAGGAGGCGAGTGAACAGACAGCGAAAAGTAGAAGCGCACTATTTCTTGCGAGGCTTCTTCGGGTGCTCTTCATCGTCATATCTGATTCCGAGGCTTTCAAGGAACTTTTTGTCCTGAGGAGTTATTTCAAATTTCAACTTCCCTTCCTCGCCGGTCGGAGCGAAATTGACGGGGAAGGAGAGCGGTCTGGTTCCGCGAACCATCGCGACAAAACTCAAGCCTATTTGCAGACCCAACTCTTCTAATTCTCTCAGAATCTCGTGCACCTCTTCAGACTCGTTGAGGCAGTCAGTTATCGCCTGCCCCAAACGCTCCATAGCCTTCACTATTCTCTCTTTCTCATCCACCGCTTTCACCTCTCACAATTGACAAAGCAGCCGGAAACGCTGTCTATATTACTCCAATTCTGTTGGATGTCAACACTAACAGGGATGCGAAAATAATTATGGAAGATTTTGGCGATAGTCTGCTTATCTATCGGAATTTTTGATTTCTTGTTCAAATCTTCCAATTTTGCACTTTCACTATTGCAAAATGCTTTTGAGAGTAGTATCATAACTATTTAGGTTTTTGCGAGTTACGAGGGTTGCCCAGTATGCACAACCTGATTACAGGCGGCGCAGGCTTTATAGGAAGTCATTTTGCGGAGAAACTTCTCAAAGAAGGCGAAACTGTTACTGTCATTGATGACCTCTCAACAGGAAAAGTCGCAAACATAGAAAAAATGAAAGGGGAGAAGAAGTTCAGATATTTTATTGATACCATTATGAATGAGCCGTTACTGGCTGAACTGATAGATTCGGCGGATGTGGTTTTCCATCTCGCGGCGGCTGTCGGAGTGAAACTGATAGTTGAGAATCCTGTCCGCACAATAGAGACAAACATTTACGGCACTCAACTTGTTCTGAAGCACGCGGTGAAGAAACGCAAAAAGGTGATATTCGCCTCAACAAGTGAGGTTTACGGAAAGAGCGGTAAAGTTCCATTCCGCGAAGAAAGCGATATGGTTCTCGGTCCGACAATCAGTCCGAGGTGGAGTTACGCCACTTCCAAAGCGGTGGATGAGTTTCTCGCTCTTTCGTATTACAGGGAGAAGAAACTGCCTGTGGTGATCGCGCGCATATTCAATACTGTTGGTCCGCGGCAGGTTGGCGACTACGGGATGGTGGTTCCGAGGTTTATCCAGCAAGCGCTCTCTGGCGGTCCTATCACAGTTTATGGCAGTGGAAGACAGACCCGCTGCTTCACTTACGTGGATGATGTGGTGAATGCTCTTATCAAACTTTCGCGAAAGAAAGAAGCCGTCGGCGCAATCTTCAACATCGGCTCAGATGAGGAGATAAGTATTGAGGAACTTGCCAGAAAAGTTCGCGATAAAGTTGGCGGACGCGTCCGGATAGTGCACATCCCTTACGAGAAGGTCTATGGCAAAGGATTTGATGATATGGAAAGGCGGGTGCCGGACATCTCAAAGGTGCGCAGACTCATCGGCTACCGTCCAACTCTAAGTATAGACCAAATTCTGAACAAGATAATAGAAGATGCGAGGAGTCAGGAGCACTCAAGGTGAGTGAGAGACCCAGAGTCTACTTTTTGCGCATTCGGAGAGAGATAGAGGAGAGAGAAGCAGCGCGCGAAATTGAAAAACTCTTGAATTTGTCAGACCTTCTAAAAATACTTGAAAAAGACGACCTCACTATGGTAAAAATGCACTTTGGCGAGAAGGGAAATGTGGGTCATATTCAGCCCAGGTTCGTGAAACCTGTTGTGGATTCAGTCAAACAGAGAGGGGCAAAGCCATTTCTGAGTGATACAAACACACTATATGTTGGGCAGAGACACAATGCTGTTAACCATCTCCAGATGGCTTACGAACACGGGTTTTCAATAGAGAAGATTGGGTGTCCTGTAATTATCGCCGATGGCCTCAGAGGGATGAGCGGCGTGGACGTGGCAATTGAGGAAGGAAATAAACCTGACTGCGCGAGAACCACTGTGGCGATAGCATCAGACGCGCTATACGCAGACGCTATTATCGGACTCGCGCACGTAACAGCGCATCTTGCGACAGGGTTTGCAGCCTGCCTAAAGAACCTCGGGATGGGTCTTTCGCCAAGAAGAGGAAAACTTTCGCAGCACAGCGACCAGAAACTCACAGTGAAGGAGTCCTGCGATGCCTGTGGCACCTGCATGGAGTGGTGCCCGCAAGATGCGATTTCAGTTCTCCGAGAACGCGCAGTAATAGACTCATCCAGGTGCATCGGCTGCGGCTACTGTCTCTGTATTTGTCCTCACCGCGCTATCAGGTTTGACTGGAGCGTAAAACCAGAGGCTCTTCAGGAACGTATTGTTGAGCACGCACTCGGCGCACTCAAAGAGAAACCGGGTAAATGCGCGTTTATGAACTTCGCCCACCACGTAACAGAGAACTGCGACTGTCTGAGTGACCCGGGAAAACTCTTGATAGAGGATGTTGGCGTTCTTGCTTCTTTTGACCCTGTCGCGCTTGACTGCGCCTCTGCAGACCTGACTAACGAGGCGGCGGGAAGAGACGTATTCAAAGAATCTTATGCCGGGATAGATTACAGACATCAGTTCAGATATGCGCAAGAACTTGGTCTTGGTTCAACCTCATACGAACTCGTAGAGGTTTAGTTCAGTTGTTGTAGAGGGGGGTGTTGTTATGAAGAGAATCCTTACCACCGGTGATGTGGCGAAACTGTGCCACGTAACCATAAACACAGTTGTCAAATGGGCTGAAACAGAGGAGTTGAAGGGGTTCAAAATACCTCGTTCAGGCGCGAGACGCTTCGCTCGCGAAGTAGTCATAGAGTTTATGAGGAAGCACGGCTTCCCCATAGACGAGATGGTCGCTGCCAAGACCAGAATCCTCGTCGTCGATGATGACCCGAATATCTGCGAAATCTTCAAGCAGGCGCTTCCGTTAGAAGAAGGTTTTGAGGTTGTTGAAGCGTCATCCGGTTTTGAGGCTGGACTCATCGCCCGCAAGTTCTATCCCGACCTGATTCTTCTTGATATCAAACTCGGCGACATCGATGGTCGCGAAGTGTGCAAACTCATAAAGGAAGATAAAGCGCTTTCAAAAACCAGAATAATCGCCGTCTCTGGCGCTATAAGCGATGCGGAGGCGAGCCACCTGAAAAGTCAGGGATTCTGCGACTACATCAAAAAACCTTTCAAGATTGAAAAGATGAAAAAGAAAGTTCTCAAACACCTCAGATAGACGCCGCCCTGCTTATTTTCGGCAGCGTTCTCCCCGTTGCGCTCGCTCTTACAGCCTCTCGAAACTTCCGAGATCCGCACCACAGGTTTGACTTCTGCCCTTTCCCAGATTAGAATCATACAGCCAAAAAACGTAAAAATGGACGGTGCAAACGATGAGCAATGAAATATACGACTTTTCCAGGATTGAGACAAAATGGCAAAAGAGGTGGGAGGAGACAGGTCTTTCCAGAGCGCCTGAGTCCCCTTCTAAAAAATATTACTGCCTTGTTATGTTCGCCTACCCATCAGGTGACATTCACCTGGGACACTTCAGAAACTACGTAATAGGTGATGTGGTTGCCAGATACCGTATGATGTGCGGCTACAACGTCCTCTTCCCGTTCGGCTGGGACGCTTTCGGACTGCCCGCGGAAGAGGCTGCCATAAAGCGCAAACGCCATCCGCGGGAATGGACACTCAGCAACATCGAGATTTCCCGCAATACTCTCAAACGCGCAGGCGTCATCTTTGACTGGTCAAGAGAGGTTATCACCTGCCTGCCCGACTACTACAAGTGGACGCAGTGGGTCTTCGTCACCCTTTACAAACGCGGACTTGTCAAACGCGAAAAGTCTTATGTCAACTGGTGCCCGTCCTGCAAAACCGCTCTCGCAAACGAACAGGTGGAAGCCGGAACTTGTGAGCGATGCCACTCCCTCGTCTCAAAAAGAGAACTTGACCAATGGTTCTTCAAAATCACAGATTACGCCGAAAAACTCCTCGCCGACCTTGATACTCTTCCGGGTTGGTCTCAGCGCGTAAAATCAATGCAGAAAAACTGGATAGGCAAAAGCGAAGGATGCGAAATAGACTTTACTCTCCAGGATACAGGCGAAAAGTTCTCCGTCTTCACCACACGCCCCGACACTATCTACGGTGTCACATTTATGGCTGTCGCTCCTGAGACTGAATTCGCAAAGCGCCTCGCCGACCGCTCACCCAATAAAGAGGAGATTATTAGATACATCTCAAACGCACTCCTCAAACCTGAGATGGAACGCACTCAAGAAGGCGAAAAAGACGGCGCCTTCACAGGAATATACGCGATAAACCCCCTCTCAGGCGAACGCATTCAACTCTTCATCGCAGACTACGTCCTACCGTCTTACGGGACAGGAATAGTTATGGGAGTTCCAGCACACGACCAGCGCGACTTCCTCTTCGCCCGCAAATACGGGATTCCAGTAAAAGTGGTGATAAACCCTCCCGGCAAATCCTTATCTGAAGAGAATGTGACAGAGGCTTATGTTGAAAGCGGCGTTATGGTCAACTCGGGAAAATTCAGCGGCATAGATTCAGAAAAGGGCAAAACGAAGATAATTGAGCATCTGGAGGAGATTGGGCGCGGACGAAAAAAGGTGAACTACCGCCTGCGCGACTGGCTCCTTTCGCGCCAGCGATACTGGGGCGCGCCTATACCAATCATCCACTGCCAGACTTGCGGCTACGTGCCTGTGCCGGAAAACCAACTTCCCGTCCTCCTGCCTGAGAACGTGAAAGATTTTATCCCAAAAGGACGCTCTCCGCTTGAAGATATTCCAGAGTTCATAAATACCACCTGCCCCAACTGCAAGAAGCCCGCGAAACGCGACCCCGATACTCTTGACACATTTGTCTGCTCCTCGTGGTATCATCTAAGATACGCAGACCCGCATAACACGAACGCGCCGTTCAGCAAAGAGGAAGTCGCTAAATGGCTGCCCATAAACCTGTATATAGGCGGCATAGAACACGCCTGCGGACACCTCATATACTTCAGGTTCATCACCAAAGTCTTGCACGACGTAGGCTATCTCAACTTCAGCGAACCCGCCACTGTTCTGTTCAATCATGGAATGGTTCTGGATAAGAACGGCGTTGTGATGTCAAAGTCAGCAGGCAATGTCGTCTCGCCAGCAGAGTCTATGTCAAAGTGCGGCACAGATGCGACCCGCCTCGCTATGCTCTTTGCCGCGCCTTCAGATGCCGAGGTCAGATGGAACGAGGAAGCGGTCTCCGGCTCTGTCAGATTCTTATACCGCGTCTGGAACTTCACAGTCCCAAACGCGACCTGGCTCAAATCCCAGAAAGAGATTCGCTACATCCCTGAAAGTTTGCCTAAGCCGCTTGCGGAAATCCGCCGCAAAATGCACCGCACAATAAAAAAAGTGACACAGGAGATGGAAAACTCTTTCTGCTTCAATACCGCAATCAGCGCGATAATGGAACTCCTCAACCTCGTAAAAGACTGCGCCCAGACAGAAGAGATTCCTGCCCAGCGTGCGATTCTGAAAGAGGTCGCCGACACGGTTGTCAAGTTGCTTGCGCCGATGGCGCCCCATCTCGCGGAAGAATTATGGGAGATTCTCGGAAATAAAGAGAGCATCTTCAAAAGCGCCTGGCCTCAGTTTGACGAAGAAGCGGCAAAAGAAGAAGAGGTTGAAATAGTAATTCAGATAAACGGAAAAGTTAGAACGCGAATCACAGTCCTCGCAGATACACCGCAGGACGCGCTTGAGAGACTCGCTCTCGCTGAGCCAAAAGTTCAAGAATTGACCCGCAATAAAATCATCAAAAAAGTCATCATAGTCCCCAACAGACTCGTGAACATAGTTGTTTAGCCGCGGGCTTCAGCCCGCGGGATGACAAGCCCCGCGTTTCAACGCGGGGGTGGCCGCCGCCCTGTATGCGGCGGAATAAAGCCGCGGACTTCAGTCCGCGGGTATCCAAAGAAATGAGGCGCTGACTTGCAAAAATTGATAATTTTCTTGATTCTTATTCTCTTACTCACCTCCGGCTGCACAACCTACATAAAATCCCGCGCCAATGACTTAGCCGACTTGCTTCACGGCAAGAGCGGGGATAGCCTACGGCCTCGGCGTCCGTGCACAGGTAACCAACTACGTCAGCGCCTCAGTCGGCGCGAGTGTGGAGGAAGAGACCTGGGGTTACTTCGGACGTGAACCGGTGGAGGGGGCTATGGGAATTTGGCTGGGCGCACCTGTGCCGCAGGTATTGGCACCCCTGTTAGGTGTAACACTTGTTTCCACTGATATTAGATTTTTTCCAGAGAATTTGCCCAACTCTGTGAGTGTCTTGGGAATCAACATCAATGAGTTCATGGATGTCACCGGAATGCTCGGATTCGATTTTACAATACCTATGCGTATTGAGCCGCCGACACCGTTCCTGCGCGAAAAGTTCTTTATAGAATTCGGCGCCGCACTTTTCTACGTCAATTTTGACGCGGGTTTCAACCCGGTGGAATTTGTTGACTTCCTTTTAGGCTGGACAACGCTTGACATAACCGGAGACGACTGAGACAAGCCCCGCGTTTCAACGCGGGGGTGTTTAGCCGCGTTGCCTGCAACGCGGTCTTCTCTTGACAACTTCTCGCCCGACAATATCATTGGCTACTGGCTCCTGACTATTGGCTGAAAGAGAGACAATTATGACAAAAGGTATAACGAGCAGAAAAGAAGATTATTCGCAGTGGTACACAGATATAGTGCTGAAAGCGGAGATGGCGGATTATTCGCCTGTGCGAGGCTGTATGGTTATCCGACCGCACGGGTTTGAAGTGTGGGAACGTCTCCGCGACGAAATTGACAGGCGAATAAAATCCTGCGGCGTCGGCGGAAAACTCCACAAAAACGCCTACTTCCCGCTCTTCATACCAGAGAGTTTCTTGAAGCGCGAGGCGGAACACGTAAAAGGGTTCGTTCCCCAGTGCGCTGTCGTTACTGAAGGCGGCGGAAGCGTGCTTGAAGAGAAACTTTATCTGCGTCCGACTTCCGAAACCATAATGTATGATATGTATAGCAAATGGATAAGTTCCTGGCGTGATTTGCCTCTTCTTATCAATCAGTGGGCAAACATCGTGAGATGGGAACTGCGAACCAGGCTTTTCCTTCGCACTCTTGAATTCCTCTGGCAGGAAGGTCACACTGCGCACGCAAACCACGAGGAAGCGTATGAAGAGACACAGATGATTCTAAACGACATCTACACGAGAGTCGCCGAAGATTTTATGGCGATTCCAGTTCTTCGCGGGAAAAAGACTCCTTCGCAGCGCTTCCCCGGCGCAGTTGATACATACTGCATAGAAGGTCTAATGCAGGACAATAAAGCGCTTCAGATGGGCACTTCCCACGACCTCGGGCAGAACTTCGCAAAACCTTTCAATATAAGGTTCCAGGACAAAGATGGCAGTCTCAAATACGTCTATCAGACTTCCTGGGGCGTCTCCACACGCCTTATCGGCGCACTAATAATGGCACACAGCGACGACTCGGGACTTGTTCTTCCGCCTGCGCTTGCGCCTGTTCAAGTAATTATTGTCCCAATCTACAAATCAGATTCCGAACGCGCCAGCACCATCAACGCAGCGCGCAAAATCGCCAACTCGCTCGCAGACGAAGAGGTAAGAGTTGAGATTGACGAGCGCGAAGAGTTCAAGCCCGGCTTCAAATTCCACGACTGGGAACTCCGCGGCGTCCCTGTCCGCATTGAACTCGGTCCGCGCGAGATAGAGGATAATAACGCTGTCCTTGTTCGCCGCGATACAGGCAAAAAGCAGACAGTCTCCCAGAACAACCTGCCTCGCACAATCCACGACCTGCTTACCGCAATTCAGAAGAGCCTTTTTGACCGCGCTCTCAAGTTCCAGAAAGATAATACCGCCGAAACCAACGACTACGAAGAGTTCAAAAAAATTATGGAGGAGAGAGGCGGATTTGTCTGGTCTCCCTGGTGCGAACGACCTGAATGTGAGGACAAAGTGCAGGAAGATACAAAAGCGACAATACGGATGATTCCGCTTGATTCAGAGGTGCAAGAGGGGAAGTGTATAGTCTGCGGCGCGCCTTCAAAAATCCGCGTCCCCTTCGCAAAAGCATACTAATTTTAGCCGGCGAGTTTACTCGCCGTGTCTCCACTATGCGGCGGGCAAGCCCGCCGGCTAATATGTGAGGGAACAAGCGTTGAAGGTAGTAATTATCGCAAATCCGATTTCAGCCACCGGCAAATCGCGCGCGCTTGCGCGCGCGATTGAGACAGCGCTTCTTCGCCGAAAATTTGAGGTAGAACTATTTTTTACTCAGGCGAAAGGCGACGCACTCAGAGCAGCGTGCGCTGTTGGCGAAGACTGCGCAGCAGTCGTGCCTGTCGGCGGTGACGGCACTCTGAATGAGGTGCTCAACGGAGTTTGTCTTCGGGAAATTCCTATCGCTCCCTGTCCGGCAGGACTCTCTAACGCTTTATGCGTTGAACTCGGCATCAAGCCAGACCCCGAACAGATAGCGGATGCGATAGACACGCATAATTTTGTCAATGTTGACCTGGCTCAAGCGATAATCGGCAGCAAAAAGAACATCATAAGATACTTTGTTTCTATGGCTGCCGCCGGCTTTGATGCTCAGGTCGCACATTCAATAGCGCGGACGCGGCGGTCAACTCTTGGTCTTGCCGGCTATGCGCTGCCGATTGTGAGGGCTATGGTTTCCTACAACTTTGACCCGATTTCGGTAGAGGTGGATGGAACGCGAGTCTCTGACTCAACGCGCCACATAGTTATAGGAAATGTCAGATACTATGGTGGTCCTCTCTATGTCGCAACAGGCGCTTCGTATAACGATGGGCTGCTGGATGCTGTGGTTTTTGAAGGCAAATCCGCCACTGAACTGATACGGTTCTACATGGGAGTTCTTGCGGGTCATCATCTGCGCCACGGCAATGTGAAGTATTATCGTGGCAAGGCGATTTCGCTCTCCTCAAAGAGCCGGGTGCTGCTGCATATTGATGGCGAAGCGGTCGGGTCTGCGCCAGTGACCTTCGCTATGACAGGCAGACAGGTGAAAATACTGGTTCCGCGCTCCAGAGCCCGCAAGTTGCGCTCAACCGGGAGCACAGGAAAAATCGGTTGACAGGATAGAACAGAGTCATAATATAGCGGTGAAGTCAGGAAGTTGCCAGAGGGTTGCCGTATGCTTCTGAAAGACCTGCTCGCCGCTATTGAAGAGATTCAAAAAGACCTCTCCTATACGCAGAACCTCCAGGAGAGATGGGAAAAGGAAGCAGACAGGTTTCCGATTATTTTTGAATACATAAAGAAGCAGAGTGAGTTTTTCAAACAGCAGATTGAGAAACTTCTGTCAATCAACGTCAATGGTGACGCGATTCCCGAGTTCGCGAGGCGAAGAGGCCAAGCAGCGCAGGCCACTGTGTTAGAATCTACAGCGAGCGAGGCGCAGCCAGAAACCGCGGAAAAGAAACCGGACGAAAAAGAGAGTCCGGAAGTAATAGAGCCGCCGATAGCGCAGGAAGAGCGGGTTCGCACGCCTCAATCTTCTTCCGCCGCAACAGTCGCTTCAGTTTCACCTACCACGCCGCCGTCTGAAGAGAAAGAAAAAGTCTTTACCCAGAAGCGGTCTGAGAGGAAGTCCGGCAATAGAAAGTCCGCTTCTCGCGCCAAATCCCGCCAACACGCGCGTAAGGCGAAGTGAAGAGGCGCGAAGAAAGTGAGAAGTATGAAGTCAGAAGGATAAAGTAAGAAGGTAGAAGTAAGAAGGCAGAAGGAAAAGACAAAACTTTTTTCTTACTTCATACTTCATACTTTCCACTTCTCAAAGCGTCCAAGCATATCAGTCAGAAGTTCCAGCGGAAGTCCTACAACGTTTGTGTAACTGCCTCTTATCTGCTCTACAAACGGGTCATCCTTTTCCTGCAGTTTGTATGCTCCGCAAGCGCCCGCATATTTGCCGCTTTTCACGTATCTCAAAATACCTTCTTCACTGACATTTCTCATAATGACTGTTGTTTGCACGCTTCCGGAGAGGGTCTTCCCGGTTTTCGCGTCAATTATGCATATCCCGGTTATAACGCTGTGCGTTGTGCCGCTCAACTTCTTCAAAATGCGGACAGCATCGTTTTCGTCGCTCGGCTTGCCGATAACTTCGCCGTTATAGAAAGTCACAGTATCTGCGCCTAATACTATCCCTTTCTTCGCCTTTTTGCGCACAGACTCTGCTTTTCGGCGGGCAAGGAGGATTGTGATTTTATGCGGGTCGCGCTCGCCTTTCGGTATCTCTTCGGATGCGTCTGGCTCAACAACAGTAACCTGGTAGCCGGCATCTCTTAGGAGTTTTCTGCGGCGCTCGGATTTTGAAGCGAGGATTATTTTCATACACAGATTACTGCCTGCGCGTTAGTAGTTCTTCCACTGCGGCTTTCGCTTCTCAAGAAACGCTTTGAGCCCTTCTTCAGCGTCGTGTGTTTTCATCAGCGAATTCAAATAGATTTCCTCAATTCCGTCAAGTTCTTCGCTGAACTGGCGGGAGAAATACCGGCTCGCTGCCCGGCGAGTGAACTTCAGAACAGGCGCGCTCAGAGATTTCAGTTTTGTCAGAAGCGCTTCCGCTTCCTCGTTCAACTTTTCGGGCGGAACAACTTTGTTCACCAGTCCGATTTTGAGCGCTTCCTGTGCGGAAATGACATCGCCTGTCAGAAGCAACTCAAGCGCTTTTTTCCTGCCAATTATCTTCGGAAACACAGCGCAGGCGACAGGTGGAAATACGCCGACCTGAATTTCCGGCTGCCCGAATTTCGCAGTCTCACTTGCAATCACGATGTCGCAGAATGTCGCGAGTTCACATCCGCCGCCGAGCGCAGACCCGCCGACAACAGCAACTGAAGTCAGTCCAACCTCATCTAACAGCCGAAACATTTTATGGAAGACGTAAATCATATCGCGGATTTTCTCGCCTCTGTGCTCGCTAACATCCACGCCCGCTGAGAACGCTTTCCCCTCGGCAAAGAACGCTATCGCCTTTATGTCGCCTTTGCCTCGCAGACTCTCAAGCGCACAGTTGATTTCAAACATCATCTCAATATTGAGTATATTGAGCGGGGGTCTGCGAAGAGTTATCCGCACAATCCCCTCGCTCTCTGCAAAAGAGATATTCTTGAACTCCTGCATATTAGACTCCTATTGCTCTTATCTGTGTTTATCCGTGTTTATCCGCGGTTTTACCCTCCGCAGCAGGAGCAGCGCGGCTTTGCGCCCACGGACTTCATTACCGGGAACTGAACTTCGGAAATCAAATCCTCCGGCTTTGTCCCACGCGGGTCGTTGTAGCAGATGGTAACTGACGGACCGGCGATTTGATACCCGTTCTCGTAAATCCAGGACGCGAGCCTGTCAAAAGCGGCACCAAGACTATCATAGGGTCCCTTGTGATATGTGTAAGCGACCAACTGCGGCTGCGTGGTCTTTGTGCCTACCTCCTTCTTATTCGCTTTCTCAACGAGTTCCTTGCCCATTTCCATCTTTCACCCCCTTTCGTTTTATCGCGACCTAAGGTCATACCTATTTCTTGCGCAAGATTATGTCGTAGTCGTCATCATCAGAACCCATATGTCTTTCTTTTTCTCCATTATCATCATCCATATCAGGTCCGAAACTGTGAATTGTCCAGCCCTTTTCACCTTTTGCGTATTTGAGAACCTCGCCGGAGAACGGGTCAACTGGCACACATGACAGATACTTTGGAACCAACTCCGACAGAGACTCGGGGTACTTGCCGTTCTCGGCAGCGTAGAGTTCCAGCCCCAAGCCTGTTCGCGCCATCTCGTAGTCCGCTGCAACGCGTGCTTTTTGCTCAACGTAGCGCTTGAGAGAGAGCGCCAAGTAGGTAAAGAGCAATTCTGGCAGTTCTTTGGACCTTGCGTGTTCCTGCATTTGCTCCTCCAATTCCGCACCCTTTTTCAGAGCGGGAACTATACCTTCCTGCAACGCACCGCGCAATTCCCTGTAATATTCGTCATACAGGTTAGTCACTTTTTCTACGGTCTTGCTATCTATACAAGAATCAGCAACAGAATAATCAGCATCATGGAACGGCCTGAGCGCTTTTATCTCATCCTTGCTCTTAGATGGCAACTTGGAAATCTCCCGTTCAATAAAAGCCTGTTCAGCGTCCAGTGCCTCTTCTATACGCTCCTGAGTGCGCTCAGGCTCATAGAAAGTGCTCTCCAACGCTTTGCACAGGTCCAGATTGACACTATCCTTGCAAACCTCTTTACTGACCATTCCAATGAATATGCTCTCAATACTGAGTCCAAGCAGGTCTGAGACGACGGTACCTTTCCTTGCAACGTCCTGAGAGAACTTCATACCGTCGGCAATATTGCGCGCAGCGCATTCAACATCACCTTCTTTTTCCAAAAATCGCGCTTCCAGCGCGAGAATTTTTGCTGCCTGTCGGATGTAGTATAACTGTGGAAATCTGATGTTAAAGTCTGCATCTTCAAGCAGTGGAAAGTAACAAGAACCCATTTCTATAGCCGCTTTCAACCTGAGCAGCGCCTCACTGTTTGCCTCTAAGAGTTTCACAAGTTCCGGATACTCCTCGTTCCAGCCTTCCTTTTCTACCTTCCACATTAGGTCATCCTGTTCTTTTGTCGGTTCAACCATAAGTTTGAACGCTTCCCAATATGGCGCTGCAGGGCTGTTCGGGTCAACAGGCGGAAACTCCTGCTCTGGGTTAGACGCTGACACCCCGCCAGGCTCCTCGCTCTTGCCCGACTGGCCTGTAACAGACTTTCTATCGGGCTGACCGCGCTCTAACTGCTTCTCAGATGTCGGTTTCTCAGCCGGGCTTTCCTTCTTCTGCGCTATCCGCTTTTCCGACGGCTCAAACAAACTGTCAGTTATCTTTCCTGCCACATAGACAAGGGTCACTGTGGCAGCGGCGAGAATAACAACGAAAATGATTATTCTTACCATAAAACTTCCTTACTATATGTACTGACCGCCGTCAACTTTGATAACTTCGCCTGTAATGTGGCGTGCCAAATCAGAGCAGAGAAATGTCACAAGATGCGCGACATCTTCAGGCGTTCCGAGACGACCTAAAACAATTTCCGAAAGCGCTTTCTCTTTCACATCAGCAGGCGCCTGCTTCATCATCTCAGTTTCTATTAGTCCCGGTGCGACCGCGTTCACATTCACATTTGACCTGCCAAGTTCCCTCGCGAGAGATTTGACCAGTCCGATAATTCCCGCCTTTGACGCTGAATAATTGGTCTGCCCGAACTTGCCGCGAAGACCATTTATTGAAGTTACACACACAATCTTTCCGCTGTTTTGCGACTTGAAGAGGGGAGCGGCGTGGCGAATATAGTTGAAGTAACCTTTCAGATTAGTGTCAATCACCTCATCCCACTGCTCTTCAGTCATTTTCCAGGAAACCGCGTCGCGGTTTATTCCCGCGTTGCAGACTAAGATATCCAGTCCGCCGAACTCCTTGACGACAGTCTCCACCATTCGCCCTGCATCGGCAAATGAGGCGACATCAGCCTGAACCGCAATCGCTTTCCTTCCCATCCCGCGGATTTTGGTGACGACTGAATTTGCCTCGTCAGCGTGTCTGCGGTAGTTGATTGCGACATTTGCGCCGTTGGCTGCCAAATCTAACGCGATTGCGGAGCCTATGCCCAGACTTCCGCCTGTTACAATCACGTTCTTCCCTTCAAGAAGCATATTCGTTCTCCTCGCTATGGGATTTTCACCACGCTATTGCGGCGTGGTGCTTCTACTCTCTATAAAACTGCACAGCGATGCCCATACCGCCTGAGTGGCAGAGCGTCGCAAGCCCGTTCTTTGCGCCGCGCTTTTTCATCCCGTGAAGTAAAGTTGTGACAAATCGTGCTCCAGTCGCGCCGATTGGATGTCCAAGCGCGATTGCGCCGCCGCATACATTCGTCACATCCCAGTTGAAATGGAGTTCTCTGTCACAGGCAAGCACCTGCGCAGCGAAAGCCTCGTTTATCTCCATTAGGTCAAAATCTTCTAACTTCTTTCCCATTTTCCTGAGAAGTTCCTTCACAGCCGCGACAGGCGCAATCCCCATTATTGACGGGTCTATCGCAACTACTGAGTAATTTCCGATGAACGCAAGCGGCTCAAAACCTAACTTCCCGGCGCGCTCCTCACTCATCACCAGGACCGCAGAAGCGCCATCTGAAATCTGGCAGGAGTTGCCAGCAGTCACAGTCCCGCCTTTCCCGAATTGGAGAGGCAGTTTGGATAACTTTTCCAGATTAGTGTCTGCGCGTGGTCCTTCATCTTTGTCCACAGTAACAGTCTCGCCCTTTTTCCCCTTTATCGCAACTGGAGCGATTTCGTCTTTGAACAGCCCTTTTTCCGCGGCGCTCACCGCGAGTTGGTGGCTTCTGAGCGCGAATTTGTCCTGTTCTTCCCGCGGAATTTTGTAAGTCTGGTTCAACTTCTCCGCTGTCTCGCCCATAGTGAGTCCTGACATCGGGCAGAGAAATCCGTCGTGATACATTCCGTCAATCAGCGGCGCATTGCCAAGTCTGTAGCCCCAGCGCATCTTATCAAACATAAACGGCGTGCGGGTCATATTTTCAGCGCCGCCTGCGATAATTATTTCCGAGTCGCCCAGCGTAATCGCCTGGGACGCAAGAATTATTGCCTTCAAGGATGAGCCGCACGCTTTATTCACCGTATAAGCCGGCACAGTATCTGGAAGACCGGAGAAGCAGCCAATCTGGCGAGCGGGGTTTGGGCGATTTCCCGCCTGTCGCGCATTCCCGAATATAACTTCACCAACTGTCGCCGGGTCTATTCTTGATTCTGAAAGAACCGCTTTGACCGCGGTGACGCCGAGTTCCACCGCGCTCACTTCTGTGAACACGCCGAGAAATCTGCCGATAGGCGTTCTCTTCGCGTGTGTTATTACGACTCTTCTGGTCATAATTCCCCTTTCACCGATATTTACACTGCGGCAAATAATACTTCAGAGGAGAAACGCCTGTCAACTAAAATGAGCGGCGGAAACCTCACAACTCGCTTCCGGTGCTGAAGAGAAGAGAGAATGAGAGAGAAGAGGCTCCATCACCACGGTTTCCACAAATAATTTCATCGCTTTCCAGCGGAAATATCAAAAGCCTATGGTACAGGGTGTTGGATTCTTTGAAGAAAAGTGCAAGAATTACTTCTTCTCTTCTTCCCTGTTGTATCCGCCGCGCTTTCAGACAGTCAGAGTAGAAACGCTCCTGTTTTCCCCAAGACCGTTCCAGTCTTTTATTGTAACTTCTATTTCCGTTTCTCTTGACATATGATTCCTTCCTGTAGTATACAAAAGTCAAGAACGGCCGAAGAAGGAGAAAGATTTTACCAAATAGTCGAAAACGAACGGTACAGTCAAAAGAAAGGGGGTGCGAGGATGATAAGTCGAGGATTTTGGACTATAGGGATCTTAGCCATTGTGCTCTTTGTTGCCCCGGGCTGTAAGACGGCTCCCGAGACGTTTATTAAGACAATGGAACCCGGCTGGAAGACTGTCGAAGTGCGCGAAGGGATGGAGAAAGAAGAATTATGGCACGCTGTGCTGGATACTGTTGCCAGGAAATATGACATCGAGGTCATCGCCAAGGACAGCGGCTACTTGAGGTCCGCTTGGCTACACCAGATTACCGGCACGTTACGAGAGGATTACAGGTCCCGCATTATTGTCAAGTTCTCGCAGGACTGGAAGAAGGTAGACATCAAGATTGAGTCACATTTTTTAGTAGGGGGGAGCTGGGTAATAGGGTACGATTTCGCTCTTTTGGAAGATGTTTATGGTGACATCCAGGGAAAAGTAGGTAGCGTAAGAAGATAAAAAGAGGAAATGGCGCGCTATAAATGCGGCGGCTAGCTGGGTGACGGGAAATACCATACAGTATCAGTAGGCGCTACATAGGAGTCAAGGTAGTGGTGGAGTGTATTCGATATAAGGACCGCCCTGTTGCTTCTCCGTGTCTTGGGTTGCCATTCCTCCTGGTTAATCTTATTCGCTCTAACGTAAATAATCCGTTTTTTCAAATCAACATCTTTCTTGGTGAGCCACAAGAGTTCTTCACGGCGCAGGCCCGCAAATATGAGCATTGCCACCATGCGCTGGATTTTGGGGAAGCCTCTCCAGGATATCCAACTGCTCTCTGATTTGCTCCGGCTCAAGATAGGAAATCACAGGATGCGCCTCCGGATATTTTTCAACCACTGCAGCCGGATTCGGGAAACGGAAGTCATCTGCCGTGAATCCGACATGCTTGATCGCATAGTTGAACATCGTATGAATAGCCTGCCGGTAGTGATTTGCAGTCTTTGCTTTGACCTTTTCCTTACTCACTTT
>Ga0315282_10007841_pt1 | contig 17433 bp, 13 predicted proteins | sample YL17G07_20_MG_FD_203693 | JGI IMG/M metagenome (GOLD analysis project Ga0315282, IMG submission 203693) | Sediment microbial communities from Yellowstone Lake, YNP, Wyoming, USA - YL17G07_20 | ecosystem: Environmental > Aquatic > Freshwater > Lake > Sediment | place: USA: Wyoming | collected... | reverse complement strand
GGGTACGGTCTCAAATTTTGGACCATAGAAACTACGGGCTGCCTTATTGCCCTTTGTCAATTCCATTCAGGTATCGACCGAGGGCTAGAAGAAGTGTTTTCATGTCATTAAGGATATGTTTTTAAAGAAATATTAATATTGGTTTATTGTGAGAGAATGAAAAATAAGAAGGATGATAGAACTCTTAGTGAATTGACTGGGATAGATTACCAGTTTTCAAAAAAGAACAAGGTGAAATGATGGGAACGGATTTTTACTCTGGTTGTAACCCGTCGGAGAAATGGAAAAGGAATCATCCTCGCTGGGTGATCTGCAATCAATGCAGTACTAGTTTTGTTAATATGACAGCATTGAATAAGCATCTTGAGAAAGAAGGTGCGACCTGTAAACGAGAGTGAAATGATGAAACGAAAAGATAAACGGGATTTATTGGAATTAACTGAGCTGGCTTTTGAGATTGGATAAAGTGGTTTATAAATCCTTGTCTAAAGTATATACATTTTTTTGTTTCATTAAATTTCTTCCCTACCGTGATTAATTATCATCTGTTTGTTTATAAAATCAGCACCTTCTTTATTTTTTTGTTTTGTGGAATCGGAATGAACAATTACAAAAAGATGTTGAGTTATAATGCAACCAGAAAAATGATTTTTGAAGGCAGCAAAGGAAGCACCCTAAGAATTTTATTTTTCTGCGAGTCGTTTCTTTAGCTCAGTGATGATATCAACCGGACTGGGATTAATTCCTCGTAGCACTGCAAGATAACAGCTGGTGAAATCACCAAGGCACATGAGGTACATCATTTTTGCAAGCTGGCTTTTTCCTTTCGGTGAGACCTCAATGACATTCCCAGCGGTATTGTGGAAGAGGTCGCGCATAAAATTCAACCGGGTTGCCATATCAATGGTTTCTTCATCTTTATCGCGAAATAAGATGCAGGAGAATTGTTTTGATATATCCGGGTTTCCGGCCCAACCGACGATATCATTATGGTTACACTCTGGAACAATATCACTGCGTGCGATAATCTTACTGTTTTCGTTGAGTTGATGCCGCCATCGTATCGCAATCGGTGTGTAGACTCCCCATCCATAGATCTGTGGTATGGTGTTAAAGATTTTTTTTGCGAGTTGCTTTGCTAGGTTATTTTCTTCAGGGACTTCTTTTTTGTTCAGAGTGACAAAGTCTGTTGTGACTGCAATAGTCTCTTTGATATCTGTCTCGATTGCGGTCTTCAGCAAGCCGATTTTTTTCAAAAAGATGATTGAAGGAAACAGTAGGTAGGCGGTTGCTGCTCGTGGTTGAATTCCGGCAGGGATTTTAATAAAGGGAATCCCACGTTTTTCCGCCAGTTCCTGAAGTTTCCCGCCAGTTGAGATACAGAGTATCTTACATTTTTTCTGACTTGCTATCTTGAACGAACTGAGGGTTTCGTCTGTGTTTCCTGAGTAGCTGATGCAAATAACAAGGGTGTCTTTGTTCACCCATTTCGGGAGATCGTATTCCCGGTTGACAATAAGGGGAACATCGAGTTTATCCCTGAACAAACTGAGCATGATATCCCCGGAAATTGCTGAGCCACCCATTCCTACCACAACGACATTATCGATTTTGAGAAAGTTGAAACGTTGTACTGCTTCAGCAATTGTAAGAGCTTCTTTAATTTGTTCTGGGAACCTAGTGAGCCCATCAAGCATGTTAGCCTTATCAACCATGGTTATTTTCTCGATATCATTTGCCATCATTTTTTACCATCTCGCCTCTCATCAAAATTCTTACGGTTGGATACAATTTAAAAACGCGCGGAAGCATTGAAGAGAGAAAGCGAAATCATCAAGTGTATTCAAAAATATTTCTATTCAAACCTAAGAATGGTGTTATTTCGATTAAAAAAGAGTTAAAAACTACTGGTATAATACACCCGAAATGGAGCGTCCAAAAAGATATAAGAAGAAAACGTAATGAGGGGCAAGAATGATAATGAACAATCCTTTAGGACGAGGAGCAATCACCCGAATACACGCCCCGCTCAATCCAAAGTTGCACAAAATTAGGGTGCCCGTATCCCCAAATCGGAAATTATTTTTAATACAAATGACGCGCCCATTTTGCCAGCCATCTCCCGATTCGGGAATTTCGAAGCGTCGCTTGGCTGACGATTATAAAGGAATGTTGATATCTTAAAGGGATCATTATGAAAAATATCAAGAAAGTCGCATTCGTCGGCAATTATCTACCTCGTCGATGCGGAATTGCCACATTTACGACAGACCTATGCGAGTCTTTCGCATCGATCAATCCCAGCGTCCAATGTTATGCAATTCCTATAACCGACATTGAAGAAGGTTATCAATACCCCGAACGCGTTCGTTTAGAGATAAAGGAACAGGAACTCGACACCTACAAGGCAGCCGCTGACTTTTTGAATCTCAATGACGTTGATATTGTCTGTCTCCAATTCGAATATGGCATTTTTGGCGGAAAAGCGGGCAGTTATATCTTATCATTGTTGCGCAACCTGAAAATGCCCGTGATAACAACACTTCATACGGTGCTTAAAAATCCAAATGTAGAACAACGCCTTGTTATGGATGAACTGCTTGCGAAATCTGATTATGTAGTTGTCATGTCCCAGAAAGGCGTTGAAATTCTCCACGATGTATTTAAAACACCTCCGGACAAGGTTCGTCTGATACCGCACGGAATACACGATGTGCCCTTCATCGATCCCAATTTCTATAAGGATCAATACGGCGTCGAAGGCAAAATAGTCATTCTTTCTTTTGGCCTGCTTTCTCCGCAGAAAGGCATCGAAGTCGTACTACGGGCGCTCCCGGAGATCATAAAGAACCACCCCAATGTCGTTTACTTGGTCGCCGGGGTTACACACCCTAATCTTCTCAGGCATGAGGGCGAGAAATACAGGCTTTCACTGCAGCGCCTTGCGAACGAACTTGGTATCAAAAGGCAAGTCATATTTCATAATAAATTTGTTCCCATAGAAGAGCTCAAGGAACTTATTACGCTTGCCGATATTTACATTACTCCATATCTTGAAGAAACGCAAATTACATCGGGAACGCTCGCCTATGCTTTTGGTGCAGGCAATGCCGTAATATCAACGCCATACTGGCATGCTCAAGAGTTGCTTGCGGACGGGAGGGGCATTCTTGTACCATTTGGAGATTCGGACTCCATAACCAAGGCGATTACAAGACTTATTCAAAATGAGGTCGAACGTCATACTATGCGCAAGAATGCTTATCTGCTAGGCCGCGAAATGACCTGGAACAAGGTGGCGCAACAATACGGCAACCTTTTCGCAGAAGCTCGTCAAAAACGGTCAGCGGTCATGCGAAAGAAGATCCCGATGCGATCTCTTGACGAACAACCACTCATTTTACCAAAAATCAAACTTGACCATCTGATGCGAATGACCGATTCCATAGGAATATTTCAGCATGCAAAACATAATGTTCCCGACTTCTCCGAAGGATATTGCACGGACGATAATTCAAGAGCGCTTATTCTCACAGTATTGCTTGAGAATCTCGGCACAATAAATTCCTTGATACTTAATGACCTCGCAACCCGTTATCTCGGCTTCGTGAGATATGCCTGGGATGAAAAAGCCGCACGATTTAGATCTTTTCTCACGTTTCAGCGTAAATGGGCGGAGGATAACTTTTCTGAAGACAGCCATGGCCGAGCAGTATGGGCTCTCGGAACCTGCATCGGCCGTTCCAGGAACGAAGGTTTTAGTCAAATGGCTGCAGAGATTTTCGAGTACGCCCTTACATCCGTATCTTCATTTTCCTCGCCGCGAGCATGGGCCTTTGCATTGATTGGGGCCCAGGAATATCAGCGACGTTTCCCGGGAGACAGGTCTGCCCGTAACAGTATGGAAGTGCTTTCAACGAAACTTATGAAACTTTATGACGAAAACAGTAGCGCTGAATGGAAATGGTTTGAACCGGTTTTAAGTTACAGTAATGCTGCAATCCCCCGCGCACTTATTGCCAGTGGACGAGGCCTCGCCAACGAAAAAATGCTCGGGTGTGGGATTGAATCATTAAATTGGCTGATAACTGTGCAGACTTCTTCTCGCGGCCATCTTCAGCCGGTTGGCACAGATAAGATATTTGAACGCGGCAGCTCCAAACCCGTTTTCGATCAACAACCGATAGAGGCATATTCTACAGTTTCGGCCTGTCTGGAAGCATACATAACAACGAAAGACAAGCGTTGGTATAATGAAGCTGAAAAAGCATTCCAATGGTTTCTTGGAACTAACGATCTGGGAATTCCGCTCTACGACCCGGTAAATGGCGGCTGTTATGACGGGCTGCACGTGGACAGGGTAAATCGCAATCAAGGCGCTGAATCGACCATCGCGTTTCTTCTGTCCCTGTACGAGATGACGAACATTACGAACATTATAGAGACTTTCAAGGAGCCGATTCTAGAATGAAAAAAATAAGCACATACAAGGAATACCCACTCGTACATGTAAAAGATACGGGTACTATTTTTGTGCCTGATAGACAACGAGTCATTGTACGCCCGCATATCCCTTTCAGCGAATCGCGGATCGAACGGATCATATCACGAGTGTTGGCGCTCAATGAGTCGGATGTACAAAAAGAATTTAATCGCGTGCTTGACAAGTTTTCACACCGGCATCATAATTTCGAATCTCTTTTGGAGCGCCAATTTGACTCCCTCCGCAGGTTCATGCCGACCGATGTGTTACCTTCGCGAGAACGAAGGCTCCTCATTGGCTCATTCTTTTTGGCCGAATATTCATTCGAATCAGTCGCCCTTTTCAATCCTTCGATCGTTCCGCATCCAGACCAGTCGGGACTGCCGCCAGGTTCGCTCCGTTTTATATTAACATTGCGGGCTACAGGTGAAGGACATATTTCATCTTTGAAATTTCGTTCCGGATGTATTGACGAAGATTATAACATATCCATCGATGATTCATCTGGTTTTGCCACGGCCGCAGAAATGAAAGCGAATCCTCTTTACGACAAGATATGTTTTGCTCGGAAACTCCGAGAAATGGGCGTTTTCAGCGATTTCTCGAATTTGATTATCAATTCGCTATCTGATGAATTCACTTTTACCGAACTTATGGAAAATGTCAAAATTCAGATCTACAACCATCAACCGTTATCTGAGGCTGACAACCTTGCCAGAGATAAAATTCAATGGCTGGCCCGATGCAACTATGAAGCAGAATTCGAACCATCGGTTCCTCTATCGGAACGGGTACTCTTCCCACTCTCTCCCAGCGAACAAAACGGCATTGAGGATGCGCGATTCGTTCTTTTTACTGACGATGATGGAAGAAAGAAATACTACGCTACCTATACCGCTTATGACGGCAAGGCTATTCTTCCGCAATTGATAGAAACGGAAGATTTCGTGCATTTCAAAATGGCTACACTGAACGGGAGCGCCGCCGTCAATAAAGGAATGGCCATGTTCCCACGCAGGATAAACGGCCGTTACGCGATGGTATCACGCCAGGACAGTGAGAACCTTTTTTTGATGTACTCTGATAATATCCATTTTTGGAATGAAATCATACCGCTTATGAAGCCTTCTTACCCATGGGAATTCGTGCAGATTGGGACCTGCGGTGCACCGGTTGAAACCAAAGAGGGTTGGCTTCTTCTTACTCATGGCGTTGGACTTTTTCGGCAATATTCTATTGGCGCCATTCTTCTAGACAAAGAAAATCCATCGAAAATACTTGGCCGTTTGAGAGAGCCGCTCATTAATTGGACGGAGAATACCCGATCAGGTTACGTTCCGAACGTTGTATACACTTGCGGGGCGCTCCCTCACAAAGACAAGCTTATTATTCCCTATGCAATGTCCGACCAACAGATTACCATTTCCTTGATTTCACTCTCTTCTCTCCTTGAGAAACTATTACATGGAGTAAGTTAGTTCACACGCAGGTATAACATGCTTTTACTAATTGACGAGAAATTAAAATGGCAGTGCAAAGAAGGACATATCTGGGAAGTGACTCCATATCATATAAAAATAGAAAATAATGATTCCAAATGCGGAATGATACGCGCAGCTAATTTGAAACGAAAAACAATCGAGGAAGTATGAGTTAAAACCGCGCTAATACTTCTCCGCTACCTTTATATAAAGTTTACTATTATTGGGTTTTAGATACGATTTCGGCTATTTTTTAGGGTAGTAATCCGGACTTTTTTTCCGTATCCCTCCATCGGCTTTTTTTTCCTTCCACCTCGTTTCTTCGAGAAGACTGATTTTTTCATTTTGATAATTTGTCGCGGTATCTTTAAATACAATTATTGTTAAAAGTTAACACGATACATTTTGTCAATCACAAGGAGAGAATGAGGAGAAGCAGCAACGTATGAATCATTATCAAAAATCATCAGGAGAAAAGAAACGTTCGCACCGCTTTATTGAACTCGATATGCTGAGAGGATTTGCAATCATTTTCATGATCATCCTCCATGTCATGTGGGACCTTGATTATTTCGGTATTCTCCCCCTCAATAAAAACTTCTATACCCTCAACATCATCGTTCCAATCATGTTCTTCCTCCTGGTAGGAATCTGCCAAGCAGTCAACAACAATAAATACCAAAATCAACCTAGAACAATGTATCTTAAAACCATGCAACGGGGACTGTGGATTCTCAACCTCGGAATGCTTTTCACCGTACTAACCGTCATAGTCTTTCCAGGCAGACCAATACTCTTTGGAGTTCTGCATTGCATTGGATTATCAATTCTTCTCAGTGTGCTATTCCTCAGGCTTAAATCCTATAATATTATTTTAGCAATGCTCGTCATCCTTGCCGGTATAACCATAGCAAATTTCTATCCTGTCAATGACCCCAATATCCTTCAACTTGCTATAGGTTTCCACCAACCGGACATTGCGCGACATACTATCGACTACTTCCCGTTACTCCCCTGGTTCGGTGTTTGCCTGATAGGGATTGCGCTTGGGAACATCCTCTATAAAAACAATGAAAGAAGATTTCCCATCCCAGATTTGTCAAAATACAAACCGACAAGGGTCTTCTCCTGGGTAGGACAACATTCACTCGCGATCTATTTACTCCATCAACCGGTTATTGCAGTTGTTTTATTCCTCGTCGTGATGCTATAAACCTTTACCTACTGGTCATTTTGATACCGACGACCATACACCAGAAAAACGCGGGGAAACACGAAAACGCCTCAGGAATCGCAATCCCCGGCAGACGGAAGAGAGAAAAGAGAGAACAAATCGCAATCGCTGCAAAAAACAAGGCAAGCAATCCCATACTTCGTTCAAATCTATCCTGTTTTAACGTCAACCCTAGAATAAGTAACGCAATAATCAATAGGATAAAAAAAGACGCCGATGTGATAAAATGAAGGGGAAAAAGAGTCTCAGGAAACAACCCAATACCTATAAGGGCAAGAGAACTCACGGTAAGAATATACGCACCTGTTCTTTTGGATACAATTTTTATTAAACCCAGGGAGAAAATAAAGATAAGGATACCACCAATGATCATTCCATAATTAAAAAACAGCGCAGAATTATCTGAAATACCAAGATCGCTGAGGGCATGATGGGTCCAGGTGAACCATGGCGATAACGCCATCGCAAGCCCCAGACATGTAAAGATAACAATAGGAATGAATACCCCACAGATACCTGCAGCACGGGTAATCCCAGATCGTTTTCTCTCACACGCGTTTGTCATCATTGAATATAGTGGGTTCAATAAATATTTAAATCTTTTTATTAAATTTAATAAATAATAAAAAATAACTAGGTTTTACCGTTTTTTTCTTAGATATATCAGAAGAAAAGAGGAGAGCGCTAGGAGTGCAAATGGAACCTCAAATCCAGGACTCTTTTTTTGAGCAGCGTTCACCATAATGCTCATCGAATAAAACCCGTTTAGGTTATCATTGTTCTTAACTTCTAATTGTACTATATATGTTCCGGGAGTAGGGTACGAATGGGCAGTTGTTGGAGAGGTTAACCAATCTGTATCAGAGACATTATCGCCATCGAAATCCCAGCGATAACCAACTATAGTACCACCAATGTCATTACTAAGAGAAGCATTAAACGTTATCGTTTGACTCGTTGTTCCTGGAGAAGGGGTTGCGTAAAATTGTGCTACCGGTGGATTGCTTGAATAAATTATTCCAGACACGACCACCGTGGTATTCGCCATGCTACTTCGCCCGTCATCATCAACCACCGTTAACGTCACAATATACGTTCCGGGATCGGAGTAGATATGCAATGGATTTTTATCAAGGATTTCACTGCTCCCATCACCAAAATTCCAACGATAAAAAATTATCCTCCCATCGGGGTCATAACTGCCCGACCCATTGAATGCAACCTCTTGATTTAGTTTCGTAATATAGGGTCCACCAGGACTCGCGATCGGTTTTTTATTTTCAGGAGGACGTTGTTTCGTCGTAAAGAACCAAATGTCTGATCGATTTTCAAGTTGACTGTCGTTTGCAATCGTATACCAGGCAAATGTCGTATCAAATGGCAACGTCATACTAAAGGACGCGTTTGTTCCATTTACGACATTTCTCGCATACCCAAGATATGTATCGTTCGCAGCGTTGAAATAATACACATTCAACAACTTACTATCCATATCCACTACCTTCACTTTTAATATAATTTTTAGACCGACATTTTCTGCATCGTCTGCGGGTGAAGGATTTGATGGTTTCCTTGGAGGCCGTAAGAACATGCCTAGTGGATAGTGATCAACGCCACCGGTCGCGATTGCATACGGATAATCACCGATTCCATCACGATTTCTATCAATTTCATTGTAGTTATCCCAATAGTTGCCTTCAATTCCATTGTCCCATTGATTGCGCCCTTGCTCTCTCGCATTCACCCCATTTTTTTGAAAATGATTGCGGGAAATGACATTGTTTTTACTCTGTGACATCGTAGAAAGACCTACACCACTTGCATTATAAAAGGTATTATTACTGATTTCACACCCAGATCGTTGCACGGATAAACCAATTTGGTTACTATCAAAAGTATTTCCTGAGATAATACATCCATCCGAATCCAAATTAATCCCACTCACCACGTTTTTCCGAAGAATATTTCCTCGGATGATATCATTTTTATCTCCAATAAGAAACACACCATGGAATACATTCTTTGTTACAGTGTTGTTCGTAATATTTGAATTGGAACTATCCCGTGAATAAATCCCGAAATTACTTGTTTTAATGCGGTTATCATAGAAAATATTTTTTATCGAAGACTGCATATTCACACCGGCATTACTTGAATTAGAGATATTATTGTTGGAAAAAACATTATTATTAGAATAAGAAACATATACCCCCATGGTGGCATTTATAAGGTTCCCACTAATAGTATTGTCATTTGATGAATTAAGATAAAGCCCCCACATGCGACAGTATGAAAAATTATTCTTTTGTAGTACAACATTATTAGAACTGACATGGACAAGAGCCCCATGTTGCGAGGTAATAACATGATCCTTATCTATTACTGTAAAGTTCTCAAGAGTGACAAAATCAGCGGTGATTTCAACAGTGTAATAATGACTAAGACCAAAAGATATGACACTTGGCCCATCATCAATTCCCCCAATAATAGAAATCCGTTTGTTAATCGTTAAGGTTTCATTGTAATTACCCCCAAAGACATAAATGGTATCTCCCTCATTTGCTAAACTAATGGCTTCTGAGATCTTTCGATATGGGTGTTCTGCGGTGCCGTCTCGTGGGTAGGAAAAATTATCATCTACATAAATCTCCCTGCCACTCGCCATACACTGATGAGTGAAAAACAACATCAAAAGAGTACCTATCAAAAGAAAACACAATGCTAATACCTTGAAAGTTGAACGAAATGTACTCATGATCCCATCCTCTTATATGAGGGAGACATCTGGTCAGAGAATTATATAGTTTTCTGAAGGTGTCCATACATTTAATAAATCATTTTCTATGGTCAGATCATATGAACGTGTGCCTTGGCGGAACCTTTGATCTCCTACATCGTGGACATAAACAACTTATCATTACTGCCTGCAAACTTGCAGGGGCTAACGGTGTTGTTATTATCGGGGTGACCTCAGGAGTTCTTGGTAAAAAACAAAGAAAAATTCATTCATATGCACAGCGAACCAGCGCTATAAAAAAATTTCTCCCAGAAACAGGAACAAATACCCAAGTAGTTATCACACTAATTCAAGATAATTACGGCCCTTCGATACAGGAAGATTTTGATGCCATCGTTGTCTCCCCAGAGACCAAGCTGGTCGCAGAAGAGATCAACGTAAAACGAAAACAAAAAGGAAAAAAACTACTACAAATCGTGGTGGTTCCCTTTGTTCTTGCAGAGGACGGTCGACCCATTAGTTCCACCAGGATAAGAAACGGGGAGATCGATGAGAACGGAACTCTCTTGAAGAAAGAGTAGATTTATATAGAATTATTATATCCGCAAACGTAGGTGATGTTGCGTGTCCTATGTGATCTTTAAAGTGAAATCCGCAGAACAGGGGAAAATCAATACAATCCTAAAAGATGATCTTGTGAGCAGGCAAAGCATTGTGATTAGGGAGGCGAATTCGCTTGACATTAAAGATAACGTTTCCTACCTTAAAATCGAGGGCAGCAACGAAGGCCTCAAGCGCGCAGAGGCGCTTGCCAAGGAACTCGGAATGAAAAAACTTCCTGTAAAAAAAGCAAAAACCATAGACGATAAAATCAGGGAACAAGAAGATTCAGCTGCCACTGGTATGGGCATGATCTTCGACTGATCGCTTATAACTCCCAACAATCCTTCAATTCTTTTTTCATTTTTTCTATAAGAGGTGTGGCATCGCCAGTTTCTTTTAAGGGGTCGTCAAAAGATTGAGGATCACCAACCAATTGACCAAGTTGGGAAAGAAAGCATTTTCCAAGCCATTGAGGGTTATACCCACCTTCTAATGTACAGACGATTTTTGGTTGAATTTCTTGAAACCGTTTGATCATCTCCCCAAAGAAATTCACTGAAAGTGAAAGCCCTCCAAGCTGATCAGCATGATGAGAGTCATACCCTGCGGAAATAATGATGAGATGTGGCTTGAACTGCCTGGTGATTGGAAGAAAAATCTTATCAAAAAGCTGCGACACCGCATTATCACCAAACCCAAACCCCAAAGGAGCATTAATCGTATACCCTTTGCCCTCTCCCTCACCGATCTCACTCGGCGCTCCCGTACCCGGATAATGTGGCGATAAATGAAATGATTGATACATCACATCATTCCGAGAATAAAAAATCTCCTGGGTGCCATTCCCGTGGTGAACATCGTGATCAAAGATAAGAACGCGTCTGCCTTTTTTTGATATGTTATGGGCCGCGATCCCTGCATTGTTGAACAAGCAGAATCCCATGGACCTCTTCGCGGAGGCATGATGCCCAGGTGGACGTACCATGGCGTATGCGTTCTGCGCTTTTCCATCTATCACATTTGTACACGCTTGAAGGACACCGCCAGCAGCAAGCCGAGCGGTCTCATAATCTGATTTGCAGACATACGTGTCAAGATCGATCCATGAATCTCCTTGCTCACTGATGTCTTTTACTCGTTGAATCATCTCCGCAGAATGAACCTCGTACAGGAATGTCTCTGGTAACATTTCAGGGTCGATAAACCACAGTTTTGTGTAAAACGATGCCTTTTCTACCGCGTCTAACATGATATACAATCGGTCTGCATTTTCTGGGTGATCCGCGGTATCATGCTTGTTAAACTCATCTGAAAACACAACCTGCGTCGTCATATCATCGCGACTAAAAATGTTCTAACCCTCTTATAATACTAATTCTAAGGTTTAAGTACAACCAATGTGTTAATGGTCAACACCATTTTTGGGGAAAATGAGGCATGACCGACGTACTCTTAGGAATCTCACCTGAATACCTCTACTACAAAGGAAAACAACCGCGACTTGTCTCGGAGCTTCATCACCCGTACTTCCTTGCGTTCACCCCAAGCAACATCAATACAAACACAGCTCGAAAAAACCTTGTAGAGCTCTGGGAAAAAAACAAGATTGACCATCCGAAGCTTTCGAAGATTACTTCAATTGGAGAAATCGAGCAGTACCGTAGTTTCAGTGATTTTTCAAAAACACGGGAAGTCTTTAAGGTCTCCACGAAGGAATCTTATTTGGTCCCAGAGATCAGTGATTATTTGTTCTTTGACCATGATTTTTTTACCGCTGAGCATGACATCCCATACCAGCAGCGGGCCTTGGTCGATCTCGCAGCGATTGACAAGGCTTGGCTATTCGATACGAAAGGAGAAAAAATAAGGTTGAAGGTGCTCGTCTATGATATCGAGACAACGCAGTTCGAAGAGGGAAAAGCTGAAATCCCGGTTGATATCATAGGCCAAGCCTGTTTTGAGCTAAGTATTGAATCAGAAAAAAATCTCGGAAAAGAGGAATTCCGTTTTGAGATAAGAGATGCGCCTTCACATTGGAAAGATGTTGAGGTCGTCCAACATCTATCACGCAGGGTAGATGAGGAGATTACGCATCTTGGGATGTTTTGTAAAACCGCGATGGACTGCGATATTATTTCCGGACATAACATCGTCGGGTTCGACAACGTCCATGTAAAAGGGCGCATCAACTGGTTGTTAAAAAACAAACAGGATCAATTATCCGCTGATGAAAAAAAGGTGTTTCAGAATTTTGTGATGAAATATTCTCGGGATGATAAATCGTTTCATTTCGGAGCCGTGGGTGCTGAAATTGTACAATTTTACCCCTGTAGTTTTGATACGTATCTTGCCGCACGCAAGTTCTACCCATGGCTTGATGATTTCCGACTGAAAGCACTTGCCCCCTTTCTCAATGTCATGGTGGAAGACAGGGTGTACCTCACTCCTTCGCAGATAAAACTTGATGAACGGACTATGAAGTACAACAAGCAGGATGTCCAGGAGCAAATAGGGGTAACGCTTCACTTCATTCAGCAGGCTTTGCCGCTATCTTTTACCACCTGTATGCCGTTCGACATGGTGCTTCCCGCGGGAGCTGTGAACATGTGGGATCATATGGCAATGCTTCGAGCTGCTGCGCATAAAAAAATAATGCCGCCGATTTGCCGTGTGAAGACCATTTCGCAGGTCATCGCAAATGATTTCGGGGGAGACCTGAAAAAAGAAGAGCTTGTGGCAAAAGCAAAAAAGCGCAGGGAACATCTATCCAAAGACTTTGTTCGAGTGTTAAAATATGGGGATGAAATGCCTGATTGGGTGCAGTACCCATATGTGATTCACAAGGAGTATGTCGGTGAGAACGAGGATGAAGAAATCGTGAATTACCATATGCCTGGCGGAATGACCATTAAACCAGATAAAGAGGCGTTTTCACATTTTATCCCTTGGTATTATGTGGTTGTCGCTGACGTCGGTGCAATGTATCCAACGATTTTAAAAGCGATGAACATTGGCGGCGATACTGTTCGGTTGGCGAAGAAGAGTGAAACCCCAGATGCGTGGGTGTGGTTGAAGAAACTCCCGGACGCATTTTTTAAAAAAATTGACGTGAACTGGCGGGAAATCACGAAACAGGATTCCTATGCTGACAAGGGGTATATGGTTGGTATCAGAATTGATATGAAACCAGGAGTGGTGAATTGTGCGATGACCGGCATTATGAGCGTCATCGATAAAATAAAAAAAGAACTCAAAGATGCACGAACGAAATCTCATAAGCAAGAAGTCGAACGATTAAAGATGATGTACCAAAGTATGAAAGGCGCCCGTAATGCGGGAACTCACGGGATTCTCGCGGCACCAACCGTGACCGGGCGGCAGTTCAATCTTTGGGGTGCGGCTGCAATCACCACGAAAGGGCAGATGATTCTGGCTGATACTCTTGAGTATCTCAAAAATCAGAACATTCGTGTTGTGTACGGCGATACTGATGGGATTTACCTTGGGTGTTCCCGTTCCACGGGAAACATCCCGGAGCTCTCCAAGGCTCTCGATGTTTCGGTCGAACCGGAGGAGGATAAATGGATTACAAAACCTGAAGTCGCACTCACTGCGATTGAACAGTGCAATGCGAAATGGCAAAAAGAGTTAAAGTACCCAGATTTCGAATTGGAAGCGGAGCATCATGACGCCATGATCTTTGTGAAGCATAAAAACTACCTTATTTTTGATACGAAGAACGGTAAAATTGAGTTAACGACAAAAGGAAATAACTTCAAAGGATCGGATAAGGCAAACATCGCAAGAAAAGTACTCGAAGAAATTATGGTAGCTGTGTTGAAAGACGTACCTTGCTGGGAGAATGAAGAGGATGCCAGAAATGCAGTGAAAAACAGCATCAGGAATAAAACGAAAGAGATCGTTTCGAAACTTGATCTTTCGACGGTTGATCTCAATGATCTGATTTTGGTGCAGTCGGTGCAACCTGAGAAGCGGTATAAGTTGAATCAGGATGGGTCTTCATCGAGCTTTGGGAAACGCTCCGAGGCGCTAGCCAATCTGCTAGGTCAGCCAATCCGGTCCCGAGTGAAAATGAAGTTCGTGATTACGAAAAAGCCACTCCCAGGGATTGCGAAGCCGTCGAAAAGCGGGGTGAAACCGATTGATTATATGTACCCTTTGGATCTTGTGAAGGATCGTAAGGAAATCGATCTTGAATGGTATAAAAAAATGGTTGAGAATTATATCCAAGGTGCATTTGGGCTTTATGATCTTGCTACGACAGAACAGACCGGTTTGGATTCATGGATGTAACGAATCGTTCAATTGCACCGGAAAAATATTATAAAAAATATATATACTGGACTGTATTTGGTGACTCATTGTAATGAACATCGGTTAGGAAAACTTAAAGAAGAGGGTTTGGCAATAACGTTGCAGGGATAATAGCGGAGTGCAATATCTATGGCGAATCATTTATTGAAAAAAGGAGTCGTTATCGGCGTTTTGTTTCTCTTCACAGTCATGGCGTTGACAGTGACAAGTAGTAAAATCGAAACGGGGACGACCGTGATGCAAAAAAATGCGAAACTACCAGCCGGGAATAATTTGTTCGAAAATAATGGATACCCACCACGATACGTGATGGATCATTTCAATCTCACCCCAGCGAATGAACTTTCGCCTAAACCACTGGTTCGGGAAGACTTACCATCTTCGTTCAGTTGGCTGAACAATAACGGAAATGATTGGACGACACCTGCGAGAGACCAGGGGTGGTGTGGTAGCTGTTGGGCGTTTGGGGCGGTAAGCGCTCTTGAAAGTCGGATCAATATCGCTTGGAACACCCCTGACCTTGATGTCGATCTTTCAGAACAGTACATTCTTTCTTGCTTGCCTGCTTCTGGTAGCTGCGCCGGGGGAAATTCCTATTCCGCGTACAAACTCATTCTCTCTGAAGGTGCGACCGGCAATTATTGTAATGGTATTATCACCGAGGATTGCCTCCCGTATGAGGCAGATGATGCGGTCTCTTGCTCTCAGAAATGTCCTGATTGGCGAAGTCATTTACTCCCGATCACGGGGTGTGGATGCTGGAATCCCCATTATCCAGATGATGTGAATGCGATAAAATCTCAATTGATCAATGATGGACCGGTCGTGACGTATTTCTATGCCAGCGGTGATTTCATGCAATGGGGAAACACGCATCATAGTCCGACTGATTACTACCCCTATGTACCCCAAACTAGTTCAAACCATGCCGTGGCTATCGTCGGTTATAAGGATGACCCGTCTATTGGTCATGGCGGGTATTGGATTGTGAAAAATAGTTGGGGTACCGGATGGGGATACAACGGGTTTTTCAATATTGAATACGGAAGTCTGAATATTGACAGTGTTCAAATCACTTGGGTGACGTACAATGCGGCGCCTATTGTTGCGTTTTCGTCTACACCGATAGACCCTGATGTGGGAGATCCTATTCACTTTTCAGATGCATCATCCCCCCTTCTTGGGACTCTGACCTCCTGGTCTTGGGATTTCGGGGATACGAGCACCGCCCAGGAACGCAACCCGGCGCATTCCTACGCCGCCGTGGGGACCTATAACGTCACGCTCACGGTGACAGATTCCACGGGACATTCCGGTTCACTTACGAGAAAGGCGTTTGTTGGTGATGATACTCCTCCGGTCACAACCGGTATTTTGTCTGGGCTGCGCGGGGACAATGGATGGTTTATCGGTAATTCCGTCATTATCCACTTGACGGCGTCTGATCCATTCTCAGGGGTGAATTACACGATGTACAATCTTGATGGAAATGGATTTGTTTTGTATACCGGGCTTATCAATGTGCATAGTAACGGGCATCAAGGAGAACACACACTATTGTATTATTCGATTGATATTGTAGGAAACAAGGAAAACGAAAAAAACCAGACCTTCGGGATCGATTCAGCTGCACCGATGCTTACGATTACAAAACCAAAGGACGGGGCTGTCTATGTACTCAATATCGAGCTCCTTGGACGCGCCCAGATCACAACGATTATCGGTCCGCTTCGCTCCATCGTGAAAGCCACTGATAGTATCTCGGGCGTCGATTGGGTAGAATTCTATATGAATGACGAGCTTGTCCGTATCGATACGATCGCTCCTTATTCGCTTGTTATCAGTCGCCTTCCAAGCAGTGCCGACGTACTTTTTACGGTGAAAGCGCGTGATTATGCGGGGCTATCGACAACAGTCACAACTCACTTTAAATTCATTGGTTTCCTGCCGTAAGAATATTGAAGACTATCTTGAGGTTCCCCCTGCGCCCCAAATGCCCCGAGATGCTTGTCGTTACAAATCACAATCTATTTTTATAATATATACGTATTATTTTAAAAAAATTTTTAAAAAGAACAAGTTTTTTCCAGATGTACCTGTTGTCTGACTATAAGATCTCATATTTTTATATAAATTTTTTTATTTTTTTCGGTACTGGTTGTACAATAAATCCTATATAAGCATGAAAACAACCGTCGTATTGAGTACTATGATGATCGTCGGGAATATCTCAAGTAAAGAAGAGGCAAACGAGATTACTTTTATCGCGAAGCTTTTTATTGTTGGCCAGCGCGCACGTTTTCTTGCACGGAACCAAGCAGCCAACGACCCTGACGAAGGTGAAGAAGAGTACGACGATGATGAATGATAGACGATTTTAACCCTAATGAGAGTACCACTCGAGATACATGATTTCCTTTATATTTTTTTCATTTATTTTTTTTAAAGATCACACCCTCATTATATATCGTGCAGTATCATGAAGAAATAATTCGAGTTTGCGTAAATGATATTATTTGTACAGAAAAAATCCATTATGAAATGATATCATTGTAACAGA
>Ga0315282_10007840_pt1 | contig 17436 bp, 13 predicted proteins | sample YL17G07_20_MG_FD_203693 | JGI IMG/M metagenome (GOLD analysis project Ga0315282, IMG submission 203693) | Sediment microbial communities from Yellowstone Lake, YNP, Wyoming, USA - YL17G07_20 | ecosystem: Environmental > Aquatic > Freshwater > Lake > Sediment | place: USA: Wyoming | collected... | reverse complement strand
TGCCCACCTCCACGTTGCCGCAGACCGCGGTCACCCCGGGATCCGCGAAGTGCCGGACCAGCTTCGGGATCGATCGCGGCGGCACGAGAGTGTCCGCGTCTACGGCCACCACGATATCTCCCCACGCCTCGGCGAGCCCGTGGTTCGCGGCGGCGGCCTTGCCTCGGTTCGGCTGCCGGACGAGCCGCACGCGGGGCTCCGCCTTCGCAATCTCCGAGACGATCCCGACCGTACGGTCCTTGGACCCGTCGTCCACCACCACGATCTCGAGATTCTCGTACTCGCTATCCAGCAGGGCCCGTATCGCCGGGCCGATCACCTTCTCTTCGTTGTAGGCCGGAATGAGCACGGTCACGAGCGGCTCGAACCCCTCCACCCAATCGTTCTTCCTTCTCCACAGATCGAAGATGGTCACGCTCCCCAGGAACAGGATGCGCAGGATGGCGAGGATCGTGCAGACGAAGAAGAGCCCGGCAAGGAGGGTCCACCCCCAGGATCGGATGATGGCGAAGGCGGCGTTGCTCCACGAGATCACGTGCTCGCCCAGGGGCAGGGACCGCACCAGCTCCGAGCGCGGGATGCCCAGGTACCGATCCAGGGACACGAACTCGTAGCCGAGGCTCCGGAGCGCGGGAACGAAGAGGCTCACCGACTCCACGGTCTGGGATCGATCCCCCCCGGCGTCGTGCATCAGGATGATCTGCCCGGTCCCGGCCGTCACCTGGTTCACGACCCGGTCCGCGATGGCTCGGGCCCCGGGCCGTTTCCAGTCCTGGGAATCGACGTTGGCGCCCACCACCAGGTACCCCTCCTCGAGGGCGATGCGGTGCGAGGCGAAGGCCTCGAGGTCGTCCGGATCGATGTCGGCGGTGTAGGGGGCCCGGAAGAGCGGTGTTCTTGCGCCGGACAGCCCCTCGATGAGGCGTTGCGTGATGCTAAGCTCCGCCTCCACTTCGCGCGGGGTGAGCGTGTTCAGATGAGGGTGGCGGAACGTGTGGTTGCCCACGATGTGCCCCTCGGCCGCCTCCCGCTCCACCAGATCCGGGAACCGCATCGCTTCATCGCCGATCACGAAGAAGGTGGCCGGTGTCTTGAGCCGCTGGAGCGCGTCGAGGAGACGAGGGGTCCACACCTCGCTCGGTCCGTCGTCGAACGAGAGGACGAGCTTTCGCCCGGCCCGGCCGCGGCGCTCCACCAGGAAGCCGCTCGGGACCAGCGTATACAATCCTCTGTCGATGTGGCCGTTGGGCTCGACCTCGAGGTCCCGGGTGCCTGATCGGGGCTCGCTTCTGACCGTGATGACCTCGCCGGAGCCGTAGTACTCGACCGAGTGTCCGGGCGGGATGTCGACCAGCTCGTTGGGCTTCGCGGGCGGCGCCGGCTCGCCGAGGAAGGTCCACAAGGTCTCGTCCTCGGTGCCGAGGCGCCAGAGCCCCACGCGGCCGATGTTGCGCTCGCGCAGGGCGAGAACCTGGTTCCATATGGCGGGCGCGTCCTGGAACCAGACGTCGTGGTTCTTCTCGTCGGGGTCGCGGTACCCGAAGTGGCCGTTCTCGAGATCCGGCTCGAAGATCGGCTTCGCGTCCGCCGCCCTCGCGAGATCCATGGCCGAGCGGAAGGAGAGGCTGTCGGCCGGCCTCTCCTTGTCGTCGATGTTCCAGTCGTAGCCGTACGAGCCGAGCACCACCACCACCCGCTCCGGCGGAAGCCGGGGAAGGATCTCGACGAGCGAGTCCAGGAACCAGTCCCGTGACGCGATGGGGCCGGGGAGCGACGAGGGAAAATGCTCGTCGTAGGCCATGATCATCACCGCATCGGCGAGGTCGCCGATGTACTCGATGTCGTAGGCCGGGTCGTGCACCGAGACGTCCACGGTGAGGTGGAGCGAGTTCTTGTGGAGCTCACGCGCCAGCTCGACCAGGAACTCGAGGAACGGCTCCGAGTCCTCGGGCTGGAGATCCTCGAAGTCCACGTTCACGCCGTCGGCGCCGAGGGCGATGAGCCGTCTCATGAGCTTGGGGATGAGACAGGCGCGAGCCTGGTCGTCCTTGAGGAACGCCGCGGTCTCCCTGCCCCGCCAGCTGGCCTTGAAGATGTTCGCGAGGCGGGGCATCACGAGCACGTCCGATCGGCCGATGATTCGGCGCGTGGGCGCGTCCGCCTGCTCCGCGAGATCGCAGCCCTGCCCGGGCAGCTCGAACCAGGACGGGATGAGCACGTCGATCTGGCCGATGTGCTTCTCGAGCGAGGCGATCGAGTGCGGGTCGTCGCCCAGGGAGAAGGCCACCACCACGTCGTCGGGGAGCGGCAGGACCTTGATGTTGGACCCCCGGACCAGCCGATCCCGCCGCAGCTTCTCCTGGGCCCGGACCCGGGCCATGCGCTGGAGCTGGCGCTTGGTGTAGGTCGGCCGGACGCTGTCGTCCATGGCCTTCTTCATGGCCGTGGCCGAGATGGTGGGCCGCTTCGAGAACGGGTTCGGGACCGGCGGCGGCACGATGAACCCCAGCACCACGAGCCCGATCGTGACCAGGGTGATGAGCACCAGCATGAAGAAGACGAGGAGGATACGGTGCCATCGTCGTCGTTCGGGATCCTCGAAGATCACGGCTTCACCTCGTGTTCCGGCCCGTCCGGACTGCGGCTCACGAGAAAGAACGGGTCGAAGGCGACCTCGGCCTCCACGGACACGTCCGGGTCCTTCATGGCGGCCGTGACCACCGGGCTCTGGCTGAACAGGATGAGCCGCCGGCACTTGGTCGCGAGCCACGCCCGCTTGGTCTTTGCCCAGTCGCCCTCGTCGTCGAGCACCCGGAGAGCGGGCCTGGGGGACATCTGGGCGAAGAGGCCGTCCAGCATGGTGTCGTCGCTTTCCGGCTTCCAGAACCCCCGGCAGATCTCCCGGTCCCGATCGAGGCCGATCCGCCAGAAGCGCTCATCCATCCAGGAGAGCCTGGAGGCCGATCGCTTCAGGTCCAGAAGGTCGCCGAGCCGGAAAACGTCCGTTTTCATCTCCTCGTAGGCCGTGACGCCGGCCCCCTTGGCATGGACCAGGGCCCATGCCCCTTCGCCGAAAGCGAGCACTATGATAACCAGCAAGCCCGCCGCCAGATTCCCGAACCGGCCTTGCCGGGCCCAGTCCTCGGCCCGGAACGCCAGGACCACGGCCCCTCCTCCCCAGAGCCAGACCGTGTACCGCGACCACCAGTGCAGGGGCTGGATGAGGAAGCAGGCCCCGACCAGGAGGAGCAGGAACAGGATTCGGTTCCCCCAGTCCCTGCGTCGGAGCGCCGAGACCAGGAACAGGATGACGGCCGGCACGGCCAGGAAAGGCCAGCTCCACCCCAGGCCGGCCAGGCGATCGTCGAACGTGGTGGCCGGGCCCGAGAGCTGGAGCCAGGCGATGGCCACCCGCAAGGGATCCGGAAGCGCCTGGAACAGGGCCGGCGCATTGTGGACCTCGTCGAGGATGATCGGCGTGGATCCCACGCCGTCCAGGATCGTCCGGCCGGCCACCGATACCTCGATCGGCCAGAGCGGGTTTCCGGTATGCACCAGGTTCCGGACCGGCCAGAAGAGCCCAGGGATGATGAAAAGGCTTAAGATCAGGATGCCCTTGAGAGACAGGACCCGGCGCCGGTGCGCCCGGATCGCATGGAGCCCGATCACGGCCACGGCGAACGGGAGGCCTGTCCCCTTGATCGCGATCGCCAGGGCCGCGGCCATGCCGAGACCCGCCGAGGCCAGAAATGACAGCCCCTCCGTCTCCGAGGCGAGCGCGGCAAGCACGCACATCGCCACCACGGCTCCTCCAAAGGCCGCGTCCACGTAGCCGGTTGGCGCGTTCAGGATGTTCATGGGAACCAGGACATAGAGCCCGGCCGCGGCCAGGGCGAGCCGCCTCCGGACCCCGGACGCCTCGGCGAAAAACCAGACGGCGACTGCACCCACGGCCACGAACCATGGGCTCACCGCGTCCACGAGCGCCGTGGAGCCCGAGGCCCGGGTCAGGATCGCCGCGATCGCCTCCTGACCGAGCGGGTAGCCGTTCCGAACCGGGTCGTCGGTCGGGACCCAGGCCACGCGCCCGGCCTCGATCCAGCTCGTCATGGTGGGGAGCCGGTAGGTCAGGACGTCATAGGCGAGCACGGGCATCAGCACGGCGACCAGGATCATGACGAAGAGCGCAACCAGAGCGGCGACGAGCACGGCAAGGGCCAATCGCCGCGAGAGCCTCGAGAAGGGGTCGGACAGGTCGGACAGGTCAGACCTGTCGGACCGGTCGGACTTGTCGGACCGGCTCCAGAGAAACCAGGCGAACCCTGCTGCGAGAACGAGGACCGCCCATGCGGCCCATGCGGAGCCGAGCGGATACAGCCCGACCGCGCTCGAGAGCACGGTCAGGGCGTGCACGGCCCACGGAAAGCCGAGAAGCACGAGAAGCATCCCAAGCACGGCCGACCCGTTTCGGTTTCCTTCCATGGAACCGGATGGTAGGAGCTTCCGTAGGTTTTCTCAAGCAACGCCGTCGGCCGTTGAAAATTGTTCTTTACATAAAAGAAGGGAGGGGTAAGAAAACGGCTTTGGAGGACAACATCATGAAATTCCTGGATCGGGATCTCACGGATATCCACTCCATCACCCGGGAGGAGATGGAGTACATCATCCGGAAGGCGGCCGGCATCAAGGAGGCCATCCAGAAGAAGCAGGTGGACCGCTACCGGCTCGCCGAGGGCAGGGACCTCATCGTGTCCCTGCTCTTCTACGAGGCGAGCACGCGCACCAGGTCGAGTTTCGAGATCGCGGCGCTCCGCATGGGGCTCCACGTGACGGGCTTCTCCGGCACCGATGGGACGTCGGTCCAGAAGGGGGAATCGCTCCGACACACCATCGACATGTTCGAGGCGTACAACTGCGACGCCATCATCCTCCGCCACCCGCTCGACGGCTCGGCCCGGTTCGCCGCGGACCACGTGGGCGTGCCGGTCTTCAACTCGGGGGACGGCAAGCACGAGCACCCGACCCAGACCCTCCTCGATCTCTTCACGATTTCCGAGCACCTCGGGCGGCTCGACGGCATCAGCGTAGGCATCAGCGGCGACCTGAAGTACGGGCGGACCTGCCACTCCCTGGCGATCGCCCTATCCATGTTCAAGGACGTGTCGCTCCACCTCTTCAGCCACCCGGAGCTCGCCATGCCTCAGGTCATCGTCGACCTGGTACGGCACCGCAAGGTCAAGGTCACGGTGCACCAGAACTTCGCGGACCTCGTGCCCGAGGTCGACATCCTCTACCAGACCCGGATCCAGAAGGAGCGGATGCCCGACCCGCTCGAGTACGAGCGGGCCAGGAACGAGGGGCTCTTCAGCATGGAGCTCATGGAGTGCACGCGGCCCGGCTTCGGGTTCATGCACCCCCTGCCCATGAACAAGGAGGCGCCGCTCATCGACCCGGAGATCGACTCGCACCCCAAGACGATCTACAAGCGCCAGGCCGGTAACGGCGTGCCCACGCGGCTCGTCGAGATGGCGCTGTCGCTCGGCCTCCTCGGCGAGGACTTCCAGGGGGAGAGCTGCACGCCCCAGGAGCCGGACGACCGCTTCGTGAAGGAGCTCGACGTGGTGCAGAAGCCGGTGAAGACGGAGCAGGCCATCCGGCCGATACGGGGTCACGGCGTGGTGATCGACCACCTCCGTCCCTACGCCGAGGAGGTGATCACGAAACTCCTCAGGGTGCGGGAGCGGGGGGACGTGTACCGCGCCGGCACGGTGCGTTCGCACAAGCAGCCCGATCGCGTCAAGGGGCTCCTCATCATCGAGGATCGCGAGCTCGACGACCAGGAGATGCGGCTCGTGGCCACGGTGTCCCCCGGATGCCGCGTGAATATCATCCGCGACGGACGCGTGGCGCAGAAGTTCATGCTCACGCTCCCGCGTCGCATCGAGGGCATTCCGGACATCCTGTGCCCCAACACCGGCTGCATCACGCGGCCCGAGCACTTCGAGCGCGTGTCCCCCATCATGGTCCGCGCCGGCGAGGAGAACGTCCGGTGCTACTTCTGCGACACGGTGATCCCCTCCCGCGAGGTGTTCTGAACCGTTTTTCACTCAAGGAGGTCATGTCGACATGCGATCATGCGATTCGATTCTGAGCTGCATCGGCAACACGCCGCTCGTGAGGCTTCGGACGCTCGGCGGCGGCCGGGTGCTCGCCAAGGCCGAGTTCCTGAACCCGGGCGGCAGCATCAAGGACCGCGTGGCGAAATACATCATCGAGACCTCCATGAAGCGCGGCGATCTCAAGAAGGACAGCATCATCGTCGAGGCGACGAGCGGCAACACCGGCATCGGCGTCGCGTTCGTGGGGATCCAGCACGGCTTCCGCGTGATCATCGCCATGCCCGAGAACATGTCCGAGGAGCGGAAGAAGATCATCCGGGCGCTCGGCGCCGAGCTCATGGAGACGCCGGCCGAGAAATCGATCGAGGGGGCGGTGGAGAAGGTGAAGGAGCTTCAGCAGAAGGACCCGCGGGTCTGGGTGGTGGGGCAGTTCACGAACCCCCTGAATCCCGAGATCCATTACCAGACCACCGGGCCCGAGATCTGGGAGCAGTGCAACGGCAAGGTGGACAGCCTGGTCGCCGGCGTGGGCTCGGGCGGGACGCTCGCCGGCGTGGGCAAGTTCCTCAAGGAGAAGAACCCGCACATCCGAATCGTGGCCGTGGAGCCCAAGAACGTCTCGGCCCTCCTGGGCCACGAGCCGGGCCTGCACCAGATCCAGGGGATCGGCGACGGGTTCATCCCGTCCGTGCTCGACGTCAAGATCATCAACCACGTCATCGAGGTCACGGATGAGGAGGCGATCGAGACGACCCGAGCGCTCGCGCGCGAGGAGGGGCTCCTGGTCGGAACGTCGTCCGGCGCCAATGTCTGGGCCGCGGCGCGCGAGGCAGCGTTCCTAGGGCCCGAGGCCACGGTGGTCACGGTCCTTCCGGACCGCGCCGAGCGCTATTTCTCGACGAGCCTGATCTAGTGGTTTTTTTCAGGGACAAGACGGCGGTGGTGACCGGCGCAGGCTCGGGCCTGGGCCGCGCGATCGCGAGGGCTCTCGCCCGGGAAGGGGCCGACGTCCATATCGTGGACGTGAACCGGGAGCGGATCCGCGAGGTCGAGAACGAGCTCCGGGCCGCGGGCGCTCCGATCGAGGCACATGTGACGAACGTGGCCGACCCGGACGCGATGATGCGGCTCGCGGACCGTGTGTTCGAGTCCCGAGGCCGCGTGGATCTCCTCTTCAACAACGCCGGCGTGTGCGCCGGAGGGCCGGTCGAGTCCTTGCGCCTCGAGGACTGGCGCTGGTCGATCGACGTGAACCTCTATGGCGTGATCCACGGGCTCATGGCGTTCGTGCCGCGCATGATCGGGCAGGGGGGAAAGAGCGTGATCGTGAACACCGCGTCCATGGCCGGGCTCGTGGGGTTCCCGTACATGGCCCCATACTCGGCGAGCAAGTTCGCGGTGGTGGGCCTCGGCGAGAGCCTGGCCTCGGAGCTCGCGCCGCACGGCATCCACGTGCTCACCGTGTGCCCGGGCGCCGTGGCCACGAACGTGATTCGCGACGGCCGGATCGCGCTGCCCGGCGACTATCTCGGCCGCGTCGAGCGGTTCTTCAACCGGCAGGCCGCAGACCCGGACCGGACCGCATCGCGGATCCTCAAGGCCGTCCGGAGGCGGAAGACCCTTCTCGTCATGAGCGGGAGCTTCTGGCCCTTGTATGTCATCAAGAGGATATCCTCTTCCCTCTATGTAGCCGTGTTCCGGATCTTGACCGGACGGGTCGCAAAAAACACGAGGTGAGCCATGGCGTTCCATGAAAACCGTTATCTCTCGTGGTACGTGCCCAAGATGTTCCTGCACCACGACGCCCTGAACCTGCACTCGAGCGGTGTGACCGAGCTCGACCCTGCGGCTTATTTGCCGGTCCAGGGGAATCCCTGGGAGATGGCTGCGCGGTTCGAGGCCGGGCTCGCGACCTGGCTCGGGCTTGTGCCCGAGGAGGTGGTGTTCTCGCCCGGCGCGACCGGCGGTACGCTGCTCTCGCTCCTCTCCATGGCCGAGGACGGCAAGGAGATCCTGGTGGAGTCGCCGATCTACGAGCCCATGCTGCGACAGGCGAGCCGTCTCGCCAGGGTGCGTCGCCTGAAGCGCCGGTTTAAGGACGGGTTCCGGTTCAGGCTCGACGAGGCGAGGCGCCTCGTCACCAAGCGCACCGCCGCGGTCATGATCACGGAGCCGTGCAACCCCGCCGCGATCGCTTCGCCCAGGGACGAGGTTCTGGAGCTGGCGCGACTTGCTGCGGCCGAGGGGGCCTGTCTCCTCGTGAACGAGGTGTACCGGCGCTTCACGGACCGGTCGTCGTATCACGGCGCGGCCGAGAACATCGTGGTGGTCGGGAGCCTTTCCAAGCTCTTCGGCGCCTATTGGGCCAGGCTGGGCTGGCTCTCGGCAGAGCCCATGCTCGCGGAGCGGATCAGGCAGAGCCACCGGAACCTCGGCCTGCCCACGGCGCCTGCGGCCGCCATCGGGATATCGATTCTTTTAAAGGCCGGGGAGCTCGAGGCCCAGGCCAGGGCTGCGGCGAGCAGAGGGCTCCCGATCGTGAAGGAGTGGGTCGAGAAAACGCGCGGGCTCTCGTGGGTCGAGCCGCTCTCCGTGGGGTTCGGGTGCATCAAGCTTCCGTCCGGGGTCGACGACCTCGCGCTCGGCGAGCATCTCCTCAAGGTGCACGATACGCTTCTCGTGCCCGGCACCATGTTCGAGCTTCCGGGCACCGTACGCCTCTCGTGGCTCCAGGCCGGATCGTGCCTCGAGGAGGCGCTCTCCAACGTCCGGCAATCCATCAAGGAGATCAGACAAAAAGGAACGCCGTGACTGAAGTCTTCATTTTCGTTCTTCCGACCTCGGGAAATATGCCTTAGAATCCTATTTCGCCAAGGAGGATCATCGCCATGGAGTTCCTGTCACGACGACGTTTCATCGGGATCGTGTCGCTCGCCGGCGCGTCGGGCCTCGTGGGATGCGCAGCCGCGCCGAAGAAACCGACCCTGGCCCAGGGGTGCGGCGAGGAACCCTGGACCTGGACCCCGGACGAGAAGAACCTCGTCGAGGCCAAGCGGCCCGACTTCGACATCACCATCAAGGGGAACCCGGTGCTCCGCAAGCGGACGCGGCCCGTGCCGGTCGAGGTGAATCTCGACGAGGTGTTCAAGCGCATGGAGACCGCCATGGACAAGGCCGGCGGCGTGGGCATCGCCGGGCCGCAGGTAGGGCTCTCGATCTCGATCGTGGTGGTGAAGCTCGACTACAAGACGCCGACCCCGCGGACGGTTGATGCCCGGAACCCGCGCATCATCGCCCGCTCCGACGAGACCGAGGAGGGATACGAGGGATGCCTGAGCATCCCGGGCGTGGGCGGGATGGTTCGCCGGAACCGCTGGATCAAGGTCGAGTACGTGAACACGAAAGGGGAAACCGTGATCGAGGAGGCCGAGGGGTACAACGCGGTCCTTTGGCAGCACGAGCTCGATCACCTCGACGGAATCCTGTATACGGATCGGCTCCTGGGCGAGCTCATCCCCATGGAGGAGGTACGGCGGCTCCGCAAGGAGAAGGAGGAGCGGGAGAAGCGCGAGAAGGAGCGGCAGGAAAAGCAAAAGTCCGAGCCGCCAGCGGCTGCGAACCCGAGCTCGTCCTCCGAGATCATGAACGAGAGCTCCGACTCCTGCGGGCCCTGACCCCATGTTCCTCGCACCCGACAACGGATTCGTTCCCTACGTCCCGCCGGCCCAGACGCCGGACGCCGGATGGCTCTGGGTGGCGATCGCCTACGGCCTGGGCTTCCTGATTCTGGGCGTGTACCTCGGAAGCCTGCTCTGGCGCTCGAGACAGAAGCGGCTGAAGGAGAAGACGCCGTGAAAAAAGTGGTATTCGCGCACGGTCTCGAAGGGAGCCCTCAGGGCACCAAGGCCATGTATCTCCGCGAGCGGTTCGATGCGATCGCGCCGTGGCTCGGCGAGCTCGATCTTCCGGGCCAGGTCGAGGCGCTCCAGAAGGCTCTGCCCACGGCAGGAACCGCCGTGGTCGTGGGCTCGAGCCTGGGCGGGCTCGCGGCCCTTGGGCTCGCGAACCGATGCCCGGACCGGATCCATCATCTCGTGCTCCTGGCACCGGCCGTGGGCATGGAGCGCCACAAGGACGAGCATCCGGATGTGGAGGCGAAAAGGCCTGGGCTCTTCGATCAGGCCGGGCGTTTCTCGACGCTCTCGGTGCCTCCGGGCCTGCCCTGCACCATCATCCACGGCATGGAGGATTCGATGGTTCGCTTCGAGGAGGTGCTGGCGCTGGCCAAGCGCTCGCCCTCGTCGTGGCTCATCCTGGTACACGACGATCACCCGCTCCTCAACGCCAAGGACCTGATTTGCTCGGTGGTCGAGCAGGAAGCTGGGGATCACTAGGGCGTATCGAGATGCGCCCCTACAGAGCTCAGCGGCCGGTCACGGCGTCGCAGATCTGGCGCGAGAGGTCGGCTGCGGCGCGGTTCACGCCCCGATCCTCGCTAGACAGGGCCTCGAGCGACGACTCGCGCTCGACCCACGAGGCCCGGGTCTCGAACATCGCCGGCCCCCAGACGTCCTTCCCGTCCCGCGTACGCACACGCGCCTCGACCTTGACGGAAAGCGCGTTGTCTCCGGCTGCCACTCGATCGCTCCCGTCGAGGCGATAGCTCGCGGGCGAGCTCCGTGCCTCGACGATCCGCACGAGAAGCTCCGGCGCCGTCTCGTCCGAGGTCGAGACGAGCCCGGGCTCGCCGGACGCGGCGATGCACTTGCGGAGCTCGGCCGCAAGCAGGAATCCCAGGGACGGCTCCGCGGTCTCGTTCGAGGCCTGCGGCACGGCGATGGTCTTGAGCCCGGCCGCCGGATGCGGTCGCAGGGTCGCGTAGCCGCACGAGGCGGCCAGCAAGCCGAGAAACACGGCAGCGGCTCCACCCACGGTCTTCATGAACTCGTTTTATCAATTCTTCGAACCGAGGACACCCCCATTCAAATCGTTTTTTCTTGCCTGGTTGAACGGCTAACGCGGGGGTGTGCGCAGGAGTCGCACGGCGGCCAGGGCGTATACAAGCGCTGCGACCCCCGAGAGACATAGCCAGAGAGACATGTTCGACATCGGAATATCGTGAAGCAGGAACGGTCCCCGTTTGCTGTCCAGGATGTGGCGCAGCGGCGAGTAGGTCCAGTCGGTGTATATCACATCGTCCTTGATGATGTAGATCCCGCGCAGGTTCATGTTGATCTTGAAGTAAAACAGGTACGAAAAGACCTCGCCGATGACGAACAGCAGCTGCTGAACCGTGCAGGCCAGGCCCACGGCGAGGGCCACGGCGACCAATCCACGCCGCCCCTGGGTGATGCTCTCGTCGAGCCAGGGAACGATGGGCAGGAGCAGAAACGGCAACAGCATGACCAGGAAGCGCGGCCCCAGGGAGAATCCGCCGTGCCAATCGGAGCGTGCAGCGATGAACAGCCAGCGGAACAGCGCGGCTGCGGCGATGGTCGCGGACAGGCGGGGATGCAGCCTGTGGAAGCGCGGCCAGGCCACGAGCCCGAAAAGCACCGCCGGCGCAAATACGACAAGGCCCTTGCATGGGCCGACGAGAAGCTCCCACAGCCCGTGAAACGGCATCACCCATGTGGCGTAGACTCGGCCGATGCCGCGCCCGGTCTCGAAGGGATCGCCGAAGCGCACCAGGTTATAGAGGCCGAGGAGGAGGAACGGTCCGGCGAGGCCGCCGGCGAAGCGCAGGACGCGCCGCCAGTCGAGAGCCACGGGCCGCAACCAGGCGCGGGTCGGCGCTGGTCGGCGCGGCAGCAGCATGGCGAAGAAGGGCACAAAGAGGATTGCCGTGATATGCGCGCACACGGCGAGGCCGAGAGCGACGCCGGCGGTGATGGGATGCGGGTCTGGCTCGGCGTCGCGGAAGCATACCAGGCGCTCGAGCGCCGCAAGCACCAGCCATGTCGCCAGGGGCTCGCTGAAAAAGGTGTTGGCGTAAGGCCAGGCGATGGTACCGGTGCCGTAAAGCGCGGTGACGATGAGCGGCGCCCGCAGTCGCCCGCCGGCGAGAGTGCGCGCCAGCCGGAAGAAAAAAAGAACACCGAGGGCGCCGAACAGGCTGCCCATCCACCAGGCCACCAGACTACGGCGGGCGTGCTCGACGCGATTCGTCTCGATGGATTGATTCAAGAGGTAGTGGAGCAACGAATCCTTGATGTAGAACGAAGCCGGCAGGTAGTCCAGGCTCTGGTACCAGCCTGTCCGGTCGATGGCGTCCGCGGCGAAAAGGAACGGCACGCAAGCGAAGGACTCCAGGGGACCGAAGATGGCGTACCGGTGTCCACCGCGTCCGGATGACACGCCAAAGCCCTGGTAGGTGTATGTGTTGTCGACGGCAAGGCTTCCGCGCATGCGGAGCGCGTCGCACAGCTCGAAGACCACTTCCGAATCAGGCGATCGGATGCCGGCGTAGCTGGTGGCCCCATAGATCGCCAGCGCGCAGACGAACACAACAACGCCGGGCCGCTTCAGGTTGGGAACGAAAGCCCACCGATTATTCATTCTTGGCCTTGTGCGCGTCCCAGTAGAGGAAGGCGGCCAGGGCGAGGAAGACGATGAGACCGAGGATGTTCTGCATGCCCGGCGTGAAGACGTTCGGGTACCAGGAGGAGAACCCGAAGGTGTCGGCATCGATCCCCCGGAGCGAGAGCAGCATCTTGGTCATGCCGTCGAACACGCCGGCCAGGGCACCGCCGGCGATGAAGCCGGACGCGATGAGGATGGACTTGTCGTTCCGCGCCTTGCTGAGCTTCGCATCCTTGGTCGAGTGCTGGATCAACCAGCCCACGCAGGCGCCCAGCAGGATCGGGCTGTTCAGCTCGATGGGGAGATACATGCCGAGCGCGAAGGCGAGCGCCGATATCCCGAGCATGGAGACCACCACCGCAATGACCGCACCCACGGCGTAGAGCAACCACGGCACGTCCTGGCCCCCCATGAAGGCGTTGGCCACCGCGGCCATGGCGCTCGCCTGCGGCGCGGGCATCTGCTTGGTGCCGTACCCGTAGACATGCGCGAACATCATGATGACCGCGGTCACGGTCAGGGCCGCCAGGGCCGAGCCCACGATGTTGCTCCACTGGATGGTCCGGGGCGTGGAGCCCATCCAGTGCCCGATCTTGAACTGCGTCACGAGCGAGCCGGACATGGAGAGCGCCGTGCAGACCACGCCGCCGATGAGCAGGATCGCGAGCTTGCCCGGGTCTCCCGTGAGCCCGAGCCCGGCCAGGGCCACGGCCGCGATGATCAGGGTCGTGAGCGTCATGCCGGAGATGGGCGTGACCGAGATCATGGCCACGGCCCAGGCCGATACTGCGGAGAAGAGGAACACGATCAGAAACGTGAGCGCGAGCGAGATGAGGGCCAGGATGAGCGCGTGCGGCTGTCCCGCCAGCACGACCGCCCAGAAGTACACGAGGATCGCCACGGCCAGGGCCACGGCCAGGCCGAACACGGTGGTCATCTTCATGTCCCGGTCGAGGCGGGAGGTGGCGACCGCGGCCTCGTGCTTCTTCAGGAGCTGCGCGAGCATCTGCTGGAGCGCCTGCTTGATCACCCCGGACATCTTGATGATCGAGATGACGCCCGCGGCGAAGATGCCCCCGATCCCGATGTTCCGGACCCCGGGGAAGAGGATCCCGCCCGCCGCGTCCTTGATCCCCCCGAAGATCTGGCCGGTGGAGGCCGAGGCGCAGGTCGGGCTCAGGTAGCCGAAGAGCGGGACGAAGACGAAGTAGGAGAGCATGGAGCCGGCCATGATGATGGCCGCGTACTTGATTCCGATGATGATCCCCAGGCCCAGGACCGCCGCGGACGTGTTCGTGGCGAAGACCGCCTTGGTCCTGGCCGTGAACGGGCCCAGGGCCTCCACCGCCGAGGTCGTGAAGGTGTCGCTCCAGGTCCTGAAGGCGAGGGCCAGGTAATCGAGCACGATGCCGATGCCGAGCGAGTAGACCAGCACCTTGGCCTGGTTGCCCCCCTTTTCTCCGGCCACGAGAATCTCGGTGGTGGCCGTGCCCTCCGGGAACGGCAGCTTCCCATGCATCTCGTGCGTGAAGTACTTGCGGAACGGGATCAGGAAGAGCACGCCCAGCACCGCGCCCAGGAAGGGCACCAGGAAGACCTGCAGGAACGTCTGGAGCGAGCTGTGGCCCTTGTCCAGGCCGAGCATGAAGATGGCCGGCATGACGAAGACCGCACCGCCCACCACGATGCCCGACGTGGCTCCGATGGCCAGGATGTTCACGTTCTCGATGAGCACGCTCTTGCGCCGCGCGATCGCCGAGAAGCCCACGGCCAGGATGCCGATGGGGATGGCGGTCTCGATGCCCTGGCCGAGCTTGAGCGCGATGAACGAGGCGGCGGCCGAAAAGATGATGATCATGAGGATGCCGAAGATCACGGATCGGCGGGTCACCTCGGGCGCACCGGTCTCGGCGCTGATGATCGGGACATACGCCTCGCCGGGCTTGAGCTCCCGGTACGCGTTCTCAGGCAATGTGAGCGGCTGCGCGCTGGTCGGGTCGGTCTGGGTCATGGGTCCCTCCTTCGGGTGGGTTTGATGTAAAGGAGATTAACGGAAACCACGCCGGATACCAACCGTTTTCAACGGACCTTTTTAGCCCCTCGCCTTTAAAAGCCCGACGGTACCGGACCTTGACAAAAGCCTCGCGGGACGGCAGGTTTTTGGCGGGAGTGACATTCCCACAGGAGATGCCGAGATGAAGAAGATGACTTTCATCATCGCCGTGTTCAAAACCTGACGCTGCCCTTGCGGGGCAGTTCAGCCCCCAAGGACGCGTCGCAGCCGCCGGCCTCCTGCCTAGCCCCGCTCCTCTTCGGGGTCCGGGCGGGCTGTACCGGCCCGGACCGCGAGGAGGAGAAAATGACAGAGAACTACCGTGACATGTGGACATCGCTCGGCCTGGATCTGGCCGCGCACGACCAGCTCCTGGCCGTGCTGGGCGAGCTCTACCAGCAGATCTACCTCGGCCAGAAGAACCGGCCCAAGGGGATGGCGTACTTCGACTTCGTCATCTCCGAGGTGCACGGCCTCCGAATCAAGGAGCTTCTGGACGCCAAGGCCAAGGGCCGGAAGGTCATAGGGTCCTTCTGCCTCTACGTGCCCGAGGAGATCATCCTCGCCGCGGACGGCGTATCCGTGGGCCTGTGCGCCGGTGCGGCCTTCGGGGTCGAAGAAGCCGAGAAGCACCTTCCCCGGACCACCTGCTCGCTCATCAAGTCCTTCTTCGGGTTCGCGCTCACCCGCGTGTGCCCGTACATGGCCGCGAGCGACCTCATCGTGGGCGAGAACACCTGCGACGGAAAGAAGAAATCGTACGAGATCTTCAAGGGGATCGTGGACCGGCTCTACGTCATGGACATGCCGCAGATGAAAAGCGAGTCGGGCCGGGCGCTCCTCCGGGGCGAGTACGGCCGCTTCGTGGAGAAGCTCGAGTCCGTGACGGGCAGGCGCATCACGGCCGAGTCGCTCAAGAAGGGGATCCGCACGGTCAACGCCAAGCGCCGGGCCATGCACCGGCTCGCGAAGCTCCGCGCCGCGGACCCGGCGCCCATCTCCGGGCTCGACGCGCTGCTCGCAAACCAAGTCTTCTTCTACGACGACCCGGAGCGCTTCACCGGATCGGTGAACCAGATCTGCGACGAGCTCGAGGAGCGCGTGAAGCGCGGCCAAGGGGTCTTCCCCAAGAAGACGGCCAGGCTCCTCGTCTCGGGCTGCCCCATGGCCATCCCGAACTGGAAGCTCCACCACATCGTGGAAGCGAGCGGTGCGGTGATCGTGGGCGAGGAGTCCTGCGTGGGCGAGCGCGGCATGCAGAACCTCGTCGATGAGAGGGGCGAGAACATGGACTCCCTCCTCGATCGCATCACGGACCGCTACTTCCGAATCGACTGCGCGATCTTCACCCCGAACCCGTCGCGGGCCGAGCATGCGGCCGCCATGGCGCGTGAGCTCAAGGCCGACGGCGTCATCCACTACGCACTCCCGTTCTGCGCGCCGTACCAGATCGAGGCTTCACCCCTGGAGCAGTCCCTGGAGAAGCAGGGCATCCCGGTCCTGCGCATCGATACGGACTACAGCCCCGAGGACACTGAGCAGATCCGGACCAGGGTGGAGGCCTTCATCGAGCGGATCCGGGGATGAGCAAGCGGATTGCAGGCCTCGACATCGGATCGCGCGCCGTCAAGCTCGTGCTCGTCGAGCGCGGAGAGCCGGTGCGCCAGGCGATCCGGGACACCTCCCACGATCCGATCGCGGTCTGCCGCGATCTGCTCGACGGCCTCGGGGTCGATCGGATCATGGCCACGGGCTACGGCCGAAACCTGGCGAAACAGTACCTCGATGCCGAGACCATGACCGAGATCCGCGCGGTGAGCCTGGGCGCGCGCCGGCTCTTCCCGGCCTGCCGGACCCTCCTCGACATCGGCGGCCAGGACACCAAGGCCGTTGCGCTCGACCCCTCGGGGGCTGTGAGGAAGTTCGAGATGAACGACCGATGCGCGGCCGGGACCGGCCGGTTCATCGAGGTCATGGCCGCGGCCCTGGGTCTCTCGATGCCGGACTTCGTTTCGGCCGGCCAGGGCGCCCGGAAGGGAGCCAGACTCTCGAGCCTCTGCGCCGTTTTCGCCGAGACCGAAACGGTCTCGATGGTGGCGAGGGGCGTGCCGCGCGAGGAGGTGGTCCTCGGGATTCACGAGGCCATCGCCCGTCGGTCGCTCTCGCTCCTCCAGCGGATCCCGGTGGAAGACGACGTGGTCTTCACCGGCGGCGTGGCTGAGAACCCCCTGATGGCGCGCCTTTTCCAGAAAGGGCTCGGTCGCCGCGTGCTCTTGCCGGAGCACCCCCAGATCGTGGCCGCCCTGGGCGCTGCGCTCGAGGCCGCGGCGCATCCGGACTGAACCCGCCCCCCCTATCCAGCCGTTGACCCGGGCCGCAGAAGCGGGATAATATGCTTTTTGCCTCTCGGAATGCCTTTCGAGAGCGCCATGACAAGAGGGAGCGTGCATGTCAGGACACAGCAAGTGGAGTTCAATCAAGCACAAGAAGGGGCTTGCCGACGCCAAGCGTGGCAAGATCTTCACGAAGGTCATCAAGGAGATCACCACGGCCGCGAGGATCGGCGGGAGTGATGTCTCCGGCAACGCCAGGCTCCGGAAGGCCATCGACGAGGCCAAGGCCAGCAACATGCCGAACGACAACATCGAGCGCGCGATCAAGAAGGGCACCGGCGAGCTCGCA
>Ga0315282_10007839_pt1 | contig 17437 bp, 13 predicted proteins | sample YL17G07_20_MG_FD_203693 | JGI IMG/M metagenome (GOLD analysis project Ga0315282, IMG submission 203693) | Sediment microbial communities from Yellowstone Lake, YNP, Wyoming, USA - YL17G07_20 | ecosystem: Environmental > Aquatic > Freshwater > Lake > Sediment | place: USA: Wyoming | collected... | reverse complement strand
ATTGGTTTGGGTGCCGGTGGTATCTGGCGTGTTTCGGAAGACACATGCACTTATAAAGAAACTCCGTACTCAAAACACTTTCGCGCTGTGCTACCGGACAGACATGGCGGCTTGTGGATTGCGACGGCGATGGGTCTGTACCACCACACGGATGCCGGGTACAGATTTTACCAGGCAGAATCAGATCTGCTCAGCCCGGACGTACACGATATCGCATACGCGTCAGACGGCAGCCTCTGGATCGGCGGACTTGGGGGAATCACCGTTTACAAGGGTGCGAATCGGGTGCGTAGCTTCACCCCCAACGAAGGATTACCGAGCGTTTCTATACGATGCGTGAGGCAAGGCCCTTGTGGCCACATGTGGGTGGGTACAGATCACGGGGTTGCGAGGTACGATGGACGGAACTGGTCGCTTCGGCATGGCAAACGATGGCTGGTCAGCGATGACGTACGTGATATTGCGTTTGACTCGCAGGGGACGGCTTGGATTGCGACGGGCAATGGTGTCAGTGCGATCAAACGGAAATCGATGACCCTTGCTGAGAAAGCTGATTATTTTCTCGAAGTGTGTCTTGCCCGCCATGTGCGTGAGCCTGGGCTCGTCGAAAAATGTTCTCTCGGCGTTCCTGGCGATACAAGCACCTGGAAGCCGCGCGATGATGACAACGATGGACAATATACCAGCATGTATCTTGCGATGGAGAGCTTCCGCTATGCTGTGACAAAGGATCCCCAGGCAAAGGCCAACGCGAAGAAGGCATTTGAAGCTCTGCGATTTCTTCAGACCGTTACGGGGACGTCCGGCTTTGTGGCACGAACTGTTATTCCGAGTTCCTGGACGAAAATGGCTGACCCAAACCAAAAAACAACCGACCGGCAGTGGGCGGAGATATATGTTCAGAATCCACGGGAAAAACGAGTAGAAATACGTTGGCACCCTTCCAGTGATGGCAAGTGGCTGTGGAAAGGCGATACAAGCAGCGATGAGATTACCGGACACATGTTCGGCTACTTGTTCTACCACGATCTTGTTGCGGACGACACCGAACAACAGTACGTGTGCAGGCATGTCCTCAAGATCATTGACTATATTATCGAAAACGGCTACGTTCTCAGGGACATCGACGGGACTCACACAAAATGGGCGGTGTGGGCCCCGGAAAAGCTCAATGGTGATCCGGACTGGGCTCCGGAACGTGGTGTAAACTCTGTGGAGATCCTATCGTTCCTGAAGCTTGCATATCACATGTCCGGGGTGGGTCGCTATCAGGATGAGTATTTGAACTTGCTCGACGACCATGGCTATGCTGGCAACGTGAGGCGTGCCAAGACATACAATCCCGCGTGGCGTACTCACATCGACGATGAGCTGCTTGCCCTTGCCTATCCATGCCTTATGTTCCATGAGAAGGATCCCAAGCTGCGACGTCTGTATCGCGAAAGCCTGGATCATTGGTATGCCGCCGTCAAAGCAGATCGCAGCCCGTTTTTTGATTTCGTCTATGGCGCTTGCGTTGGCAAGGCTCCACAGCCGGAAGTCGCCGTCGCGTCTTTACGCGATGCGTCTCTCGACCTTGTACGCTGGACGATCGATAACTCACATCGCGAGGACGTTGATATCGTACGGATTCCTGAATTGGAGCAGCTTCAAACGGATCGTCTGTTGCCACCAAGTGAACGTGGCGTTATTAGATGGGACGAAAATCCGTGGAAAGTTGTTCAGGGTGACGATGGATATACTGAAAGTGATGGAGTATGGTGGCTGCTACCCTACTGGATGGGGCGTCATTACGGCTACATTCAGCCGCCGCAACGAGATTGATAATGAGGACAGTGGGGCTGCTAAAAGAGGCCTCCTGTTTCCAGCACATATCATTAGTCCCGGCAGGAGCAAGGTCGGACAACCAGCCAAGAATAAGGTAAGGCTGAAAAGAAGCCCGAAAAGAGTCAAGGCGAAATCAAAGTTTGTATATAGCTTGTTTGTCCAATCTCGTGAAGAGTGCTCCAGTATCGCCCAAGAGATCGCACCGGCCATTGAATCCTATTTCCTTTAAGAAATTTACAAGAATATTGAGACTGTAGCAAGATTACAGAGGACGCTCGGTGGTGGCCAATTGTCGCTTCCAGCTAAATCGCGGCAGAAACCCCGTTTAACGTTTGAATCTGCCACAACAGCGAGTCGGGCGGTGCGATTAGCCAATTTAGGTCTTGCATAAGTCATTGCAAACAAAAGCCTTAAACACTATTTGCTCTGTAAAGCTACTACAGTCTCAGAATATTTGTTTTTTTCGGTAAGAATCCAATGTTTGATACCTTCACGACTCGTCAAATCTGAATCCGGTGGTGACAGATTGGTGACATGAATCTATCAAGGAACTTCGACACTATATCGCATGTGAAGGGTAATGCGCCAGTGTCAGACAAGTGCCGAAAGTAACCTTATCTGGGCGCGGAGTCTGTGTGAGGGCACTGGGCCGAGTGGGCGTGTAAGGCGACGGCCTACAAGTCGCCCCCCCCTATTGGACACCCTGGCGGCGGCCTATGCTGAAGTGGGTCAATTCGACCAGGCCATCTGCACGACCCTGCAGGCCATAGATATCGTCCGGAACAACCCCAAGGCTTCCACGGCAACGCTGGAGTCCCGGCTGATACTTTACAGGGCCGGCAAGCCCTACCGCGAATCAACCGGGCAATAGCTGCGAGAAAAACGCTAAACACCAGCATGAGGAGCAGCTTCTGTCCGCGCGGGCCTGCCCCTGCGCCTTCCGTCGCAAGACGGGGTAGGAGTCACGGTTTCCTGCCGGAGCGGATTCAGAATGACCTGACCTGCACATCAGATACTCCACGGCGCGCGCATCGCGCGGGAGCGCAGACGGTTCGCCGCCTCGTCATCAAGGAATTCTTCCTTCGCCGGGTCCCACTTCAAGGACCGCTGCAACTTGTACGCGATGATAGCCAGATGTCCCAGCGATGCCGACCGATGACCAATCTCTTCATCTGAGCTTGGCCGCCTCCGCGTCCGAATGCACTCGAACCAGTTCGCGTGATGGTTGTTTTCTCCGATGTTCACCTGTCGAGTCCTTAACTTCATTTCCTCGAAGAGCTTTTCAGGGCCGCCCTCAACGGGCCCACCGGTTGACATCGAGGTGACCCAGCCCCGTTCTCCGACGAAAACCCCTCCAAAGTTTCCTTCTAATCGGGCCGTTGCAGGAACCGCATTATAAAGCTCCTTTACCATTCCCCAGTGATCGACAAAGTGCAGAAGCGTCCCGTTGGCATACTTGCAGGTGAGTGTCGGGTACTCTCCGCTGCCGGGATGGATGAGCTCCACCGGCCCGCTGTTCTCCATGTCCAGCGCATACTGAATAACGTCCGCACTGTGAGAATGGTGCCAGGTTACCGAAGCCGCGCCGAAGTCCTCGCAGAACGACCACGGTACCACGCCCGGAGAGGGGTTGGTGTGGTAGAGACTGTTGTAGGGGTACCAGGCGGCGGGGCCGACCCACAGGTCCCAGTCCAACCCTTCCGGCACGGGTTCTGCCGGCAGAGGAAAATCCAGCGGAACGTACGAACTGCCGAGCTTCTCGACATTCATCACTTGAGCATAGGGTTTGAAACGAGCGGCCCCGATGAAGCCAGCCAGGTTGTTCCACAACGTGAAAACCGATTTGACCCTGCCGAGTCCCCCAGTTCGCACAAACTCGCAGACCTGACGGATAGTCGGAATAGAACGGTACTGGGTTCCGGTCTGGAAAATCCGGCCGTATCTGCGGACCGCCTCGACCAGCCGGCGTCCTTCCTGAATTGTTATCGAGATAGGCTTCTCGCAATAGATGTCCTTGCCCGCCCTGGCTGCGTCAATCGCCTGCAGCGAGTGCCAGTGGTCCGTCGTAACGATGACCACGGCATCAATATCCGACCGGGCCAGTAGTTCGCGATAGTCTCTATACGCGGCGCAGCCGCTGTACGCACCGCTGGAGCGGTCGGCGGCGTAGGTTTCCTCCACACGGCTCTTGCCGTCCTCGCAGCGCAGACGATCCACATCGCAGACGGCCAACACTTGAACATCTCGGTCGCCAACCAACCGGCTCAAGTGACCGCTCCCCATCAGCCCTTTACCGACCAGACCCACCGTGATACGGTCGCTCGGCGCCACATTGCCGTCCGCACCCCTCGCCGAGGAGGGGATTAACCACGGCGCCGCGACGATCCCTGAAAGCACAGCCGCGCGGCCCAGGAACTCGCGCCGCGTGATGCGGCGAGTGTCTGTTACTTTTGAATGCTCCATTCGTGTCATAACTCACCTCACTTTGCCAGTTGCACACTCACCTTGTTAAAGAACTCAATGCTCTGGGTGATTTCAGGCAACACGCCGGATCCCTCCTGGGGGTATTCGATACCGAACACAATAGGGTTAAGACCGAGGCGATAAATTTCCTCGAGCAGCGGGCCCCCCGCCGTTTTGCTTCGCAAAAGCGAAGCAGCGGGGGTGCCCCAGGGCACATCGTGACCTTTCATAGTCAGCTCATTCAGGTCATGGATCTGGAGGATAATCAGGCGGTCGCGGAGCATCCGAACGGCCTCAAGTGGCTCGATGCCGGAACGTATCCAGGAAGCGATATTGCCGCAGGCACCAATCCGTTTGCTTCGGCCGCGGCAGGCCTTCAAGAACTCTTCGGGACGCCAATAGTGCGGCGAGGTTTTCTCGTCTCGATTGGGGATGGCGAGATTGATTTCATACTCGTCGCAGAGTCTCTCGATGGTATCCAGCGCATCGGGCGGCGGCTCGGCAATGAAGGTCTCAATGCCCATTTTCCGTCCGAACTCAAATATCTTGCGACACCCGGTTTCACCAGACGGCATGGGGTCAATGCAATACGTCAGCAGACGAACGCCGGATGCGTCCAGCTTCAACCGGACCTGCCTCAGCTCATCGCTGCTAAGCTGCCCATCGAAGTTCTTTGGGATATCGCGGCTCACCGGCTGGAAATTCCAAGCGCCGATGTACGACAGACCGAGTTCAGCCGTCTTGTCGATGGCATTGAAGAGATTGAAATCACCGGAAGTGGTTTGAGAAGCGAGCGGCGTAAGCCCCAGACGCCAACCGAGCTGCTCCTGCGCCCGGATGGCCGGCGTCAATTTGCCACTCGGAGTCGTTGGCGCCGGCAGGTCACCCAGGGCGAACTGAACGGCCGCGAGATAGAACTGCAACATCTTCGGGTCCCAGAAGACGCAGGGGTTGTGCGCGATGGTGCTGTAAAAAACGCGCCCCCGGCCGTACTGCCGCACCCATGCGAGGGCGTAGTCGCCGTCCTCGCGGAAGCAGTTGCCAAGCGCTGGTCCCTGATTAATGCCGGTCTTTTCGATGTCAATGCTGAGAAGCACGCGGACCCTGTGCCTCGAATAAGGCTCGTGGACACGAAAGAATTCGTCCCGGTACTCAAAGCCCCTGCCGCCGAAAGGCCGATTGAGAGGGTGGTCGGGGTCATCGAGTTTGATAAAGATGTGTTCGTCACTCTCGCGGTGGTTGGCACCGCGTGCGCCGAGCATTATGCCAAACTCCGGCCAGTCCTCATAAGCACCGGGCCAGCGGGTGAAGGCCACCGAAGTCCCGTGAACACCGAGGAGTCCGCCGCCGCCGTAAACAAATTCGATGAGGCTTTGCCTTAAGCCGGGGGCCTCAAAGAGATTGCCCACCGTGTTGTTCAGAAAGACGGCATCAAACCGCCTTAGATTCTCTGGCTCGAAGACGGATGGGTCTCTGCTGGTCACCGTTTCAAAAGCGCCGGTCTTTGCACCCATCAGCGTAAAAGCCAGATTGGCAGTCGGGATGGAGCGGTGCCCGCCGTAGCCGACATTGAGGTCGAAAATCAGGAGCTTGCGATGCCTGCGAGGCGGAACGAAGGCGCTGGTTGGAATCGCCGCCTCAATTCGCTGCCGCTCATCGGGTTCGAGAACGACCTGCGTCTGTGCAGCGGCAAGGCCAGGCCACGGCGCCGCGAGCATGCCGGTCGCCGCAGCCGCGCTGCCCAGAAAATCACGACGCGTCATACCTTGCGTTTGCGTCGCCGGGCAGGTTTCCAAATCTGCGCAACTATGCGGCGGTTTCGGCGATCTTCGTTCCTTCGGGGCTTCTTCGGCAACGAAATCTGAGTTTGGACTCATTTGGTGTTTTCTCCTTTCGCCCTTACGGCTCCACACACAGCCCTTTGCTTTAAGTCGCTACACCGCACCCCCCCTGCCCGTCAAATACGTCCTGCCGGACAAGAAGGGGGGGCAAAGTCTATGGGGCGGCAGATTTAATTTCAATTTTGCCTATTTGATAGCGGTGGTGGTTATCGTCTTTCTTCAATGGAAGCGCGATGACAGGGGTCCCATCTTGTGTGCCTACGGAGACAAAGAGGTCAAAGATGCCTGCAGGCGCGTTGCGAGGCAAGGTGAAAGTTGAGGTCAAATCGCGAATCGGGGGTTTATCCGGCGGGCCGACGTCAAGCGAGCGGACGTTGAAGGTCTGGTCAACCAGAACGGCGACGATGCCGCCTTTAGCATCTTTTAGTGTAAGCACCACACTGCCACCCGGGTAGCATGGGGCTACGCCGGCATTTGCCAATTTCATCGAGACTATGAAGGGGGTGTTGAGAGCGACTTTCATCGGCCAGGAGATTTCTTTTAGCTGGAGGCGGTAGCCGAGCCGCAGGTTTATTTTTTTGATGAGGTCGGCCTGCTCGCGCAGGAATTCTCGAGGCCACCAGTGGATTGCAGCGTAGGAGGCGTGGTAGTCCTCGACGGCCTGCAGATATTTTGAGCCATCGCCCCAGGCGCCGCGGTCGCGTGAGCCGCCGTAGTGCTCGCACTCGAGGACCACCGGCAACCTGGGCCAGACCGATTGGGCCACAGCGGCGTTGAAGTATTGGTGAGGCGGCGGCTGGACGAGGATGCTGTCATCACGCAATGTGAGGCCCGACTTGAAGGCATAGTCGATAATTTTCTCGCCTTCGAGGTCGTCCTGGCTTGCGAGGTCATCGTTGGCGGCAAGCAAGGTCTTTTTGAAATGCCTGACGTGCAGGTCAATGTGTTTCTTTATGACAGCGGCGGGATATTTGAGCTTGGTGCTGTGGAAGGTATGGCCCTCTCCCCAGACGCCGAAAGAGCCGACGTCGATAAATGCAACGTTGGGATTGCCATCGTATCGGGCGGCGGCTGCAAGAAAATGGTCGAGCTTTTCGAGAAAGACAGGGTCGGCGTAGTTGGGTTCCCAATAGGGGCCATCATCACGGAGCTTGCCGGGCGAGAAGTTATAACCTTTGGCTCCGGCCTGCTCGACCCATTTCGGCGTGGCGTATCTTATCCAGGACTCAGCGCAGGAGAAACGAAAGGCCACCTGCTTTCCTTTATCAATCCATCGCTGCGCGGGCGTGTCAACGATTGACCAGTTGAAAACACCTTCATTGGGTTCGATGAACGACCAGGGCAGACGCAAATAAATGACCGAAAGTCCCGGAAAATCATCCAGCGTGTCGGAGGGTTCCAGACGGCTGCCGTAATTGGTAATGACGTTGCTGTAATAATGAAACGTCCAGCCCATTTGCGGATTGACGAGTGCGGCTTCGGTGTCTATGGGCCGGACTATGCAGCGGTCGTTGGCGTCTGAAGAAGCCCCCGCCGTTTTGCTTCGCAAAAACGAAGCAGCGGGGGCCAGCAATACTAAAGACACAATCGATGTCAGGGTGAGCATCGTGTAATCCTTTCGAGCTATTTTTTTAGATACTCGAAGGACAGTATAGCCGGTTAGAGCAGGCGGGCAACAAGATTTGCGATTTTCGATTTTCGATTTACGATTTACGATTTGAGGTGGCAATCAAAAATCGAAAATCAGAGGCCTCTACAGGCGGTCGTATTTGGAACCGAGCTGGTAACTATCTATACGGATGGTCTGGTTTTTCAGGTCGAGGTAAATGCCCAGAGAATAATGACTGATATTTGTGCTTTCGAACAGGGACATCATTATGAAGGAAGTTCCGTGGACGGGCTTGGCGCCGTAGCGCGGGCTTCTGCTGAAGTGAGCTGCGACAAGAACTGTGTGCAGGTCATCACAATCCTGGTGGCTGAGGATTCGGCGGACGACATAAGTCATACAACTAATGACGTCATCTCGGCCAGACCTGTTGGGGTCCGGGTCGGTTTCGGATACAAGCTTTGCAGCGCCAAAAAGTTTAGTAAAGACCTTTATGCGACAGATTTTGGCTAAACCCCACATTGTTGTAGGACCCTTCTATTTACGGCATTGGAGTGGGGTAGTCAATAAACAGCGTATCAATATTTCGTATTTCGGCCAAATCGTCCTTAGTCGTCAGAAAAAAAATGTGGACAGCTCTAATCGAAGGGTTATGCTGTGGGAACTGTGGGAGCTCCAGTGGCGTCGCGGATTCGAGAAGCAGCATTTGAGCAGGGAAATATTTCCGTGGCTAAGATGACGGAGTAATTGAAGTCTCTGCAGCGCCCAAATCGAGGAGTGTTCCGCAAGCCGACGCTCTTCGAGAAACGATATCACAATACCGAATACAGCCGGTTAAAGACTCTGTGACACCAAGCTAAGCCTCGGCTGTGTGGGGTCAGGGTATCCTTTTATCGGTGAGCCTGCTGGGCTCATCGAAGAGCAAGAGCCTGTCTATGTCGGACATAAGCTCGGACTGATTGACGCGGAGGACGCGGTCGTGTCTTCGACCGCCCTCAGCGGCAGTTTCACCGAGCTGCTCGCTGGAGCAGCCAAAAGGCAGGAAACTCAAGACACAGACGATAAAGGCCAAAAATATTTTGCAAATAGAACCACTTCTCATCATTTCCCCTTTTTCCAAGCCCAATAAACAGGCCGTAGTTATCGGACAATTGTCCTCGCCACCCACGGGGCAAATATCAGGGCAAGAACCATCATACTTTTTACTATTATAGCACCTGCCGGCCTTATTGTCAACACATCAAAACACTTTTTAGTGCCTGGCTGGTCCGCACAAACAGGCTTTGGGCGTCCGTATAAGCAAAAAACGCAGGGACTTTGAACATCATCGAAATAAACGAGGAATTTTAGGACCGTTGGAAAAAGAGATTATTTGTTCTGAAAAGACCCTTCCGGTCTGACGATAATACTGCGCAGCTAAAGAAGTTAAACAAACTTTATGGGGGTTTTACGAACTGGGGGTAAAAAAGGGTCAATAACATCCAGTTAGTCTAAATTTCTTCCAGAATTATCTTGTGAAGGCAGAGGCTATGGGGGCGAATGAAACGAAGTCCAAATCGAACAGGAGGGCTACATAAGGAAGCCCAGAAATCTGCAGGAGCTCCGCGAGAAGATGCGAGAAGTGGAGGAGTACCGGTTTGCAGCGTGCGAACGAGTATGAGGAGGACAATATGAATACTGAGAAACTAAAAATTCTACCGGTGGAAGATGACCCGGAGACAGCCGGCTGGTGATGCTTAATCTCGACAAAGCGCCGCAGCCCATAGCATTTGAAGTGGAAACGGCAGGCCGAACTTCTCAAAGAACTCGAGTGCGTGAGCCGGAGACCGAAGGATTTTGCATACATAGTGTCGCACGATAAGAATTGATTGTGTCGAAGAGGACGGCTTCTGGAAGTTCAATGTCACCGACAACGGAGCCGGTATTGAAGAGAAATATTTCGAGAAGATTTTCCAGATATTTCAAACATTGGCGCCTCGGGATGATATTAAAAGCACAGGTATCGGCCTTACGGTTGCAAAGAAAATCGTGGAGTTGTACGGAGGCAAGATTTGGCTGTAGTCAAAAGTCGGTGAAGAAACTACATTCTTTTTCACGTTACCAAAACAAGAAATGGGGGTAAAAGATGCGAAGCTCGAAACCAATTTTGCTTGTGGAAGATGACCGCTTGGATGCGATGATAGTCAAGCGTGCGCTCAACGACTTGAAAGTCACAAACGAACTGGTTCACGCAGCCAACGGTCAAGAGGCTTTAGAATATCTGACGAATGAGCGCAATAAAAAGCCGTGCCTTGTCTTGCTTGATTTAAATATGCCGAAGACGAACGGCGTAGATTTCCTGAGAATCGTCAAGAAAGATGAATCACTAAAAAAGATTCCCGTAGTGGTTCTGACGGCCTCAACCGAAGAACAGAATGTCATTGCAACATTTAAGCTTGGCGTAGCCGGCTATATTGTCAAACCGATGGATTATATGAAATTTGTGGAGGCAATAAGGACGGTGACACTTTATTGGACACTGAGCGAATTGCCGGATGAGGAATAAGTGAGTTCATAGTTCGAAGTTCGTTGTCCATTGTTCGTTGTAATGGGGCTTACGGGCGTTAAATCCTTTTCCGCAGACCTGTCCGGAAGATTTTAGTCGCCTGGGGGCGGGTTGGGACATCAAGCTGGGGCGGAGGGCTAACCAATCATTTCAATTGTCGCCAGGGCGGCGAATTTGTCATCAGTAAGTTCAAAAAACTGGTCGAGACCGGTTACTGTAAGGACACCTCTGGTTGTGCCAGGGAGGCTGCAAAAAATCAGCCGACGTCCACACTCGACCAGCAGCTTGCGCAGCTCCAACAGTTTAGAGAGGCTTGAAGAAGTCACGGCATCAACGCTGGAAAAGTCCATCACCACACTGCAGTGGTCTTCGCCTGCAATCATTTCGACAAGACCCTCAATCTCCTCGGCCAATTCGGGCTCCTCCGGCAGGTCCACTATAATAATATTATCCGACCAATGCTGAATTCCCATTCCAAATCTCCAATTTCTGCTCCATCATGTAGATTTCGTGAGTGCCAAGTTCCGCATCGGCAAAACTTTGCACCAGGTTGAATAAAAAACAGCCGGAGCACAACAAGGGGTGGTGACACAAACACCCCCTCGGTGTCGGGCTTCAACAGCGCTTTAATCTTAAAGGTACGTCTTAAGTGGGCCTACCACAACCGTAACAATAGGCATTTGGCTACATCTGCCCGCTGCCGGCGAAGCTTGCCTGCAGGCGGCAGAAGCGACCTCCGTGAGTTAGCTTATATTATACCAGAAGCCGGGAGCGATGTCCATACCCTCATAACGTTTTTTCTACACATCAGACCCTGTAGTATGTCCAGACTTATGTAGGCCGCCCTCATCACCGAGGAGGATAGATTTTGAGCAGCAGCTTGATTGACTCCTGCAACAATCTTCGCGGCGAATAGATTGACGCTATCAGGCCTTTACGTATAATACGAACCTGTGGCTCAACACCATAGACAAGGAGGTAATTGTGACGTTTATGAGCCGATGCGGCGGAGGGCAAAACATACCATTTTGCACAAGACAAATTGAGAAATAGCAAAGGAAAAGGAGCTCATTATGAGAAACACCGCAATCTCACTAATCGCAGCGTTACTACTGGCCACGGCGAGTTTCTGCCGGGCTGACACCGCCAGCGACATTGCCAAAGAAAACGCCGAGCTGCGGCAAAGGGTCGAAAAGCTGGAGAAAGAATTGGAAGAGCTAAAGAAAATCGTCCTCCAGCAGGCCAAGGCACCAGGCACCGAGACGGCAAAGGCAGAGATGCCGAAAGCCGAGCCAAAATCGGAAACCACCGCAAAGCTCAGTGAGGCTGAGCTGCAGAAAATCGCAGAAATGGTCCAAAAGGAAACTGCGAGTAAGAAACCCCTCTGGTCGAATCTTGACATTCAGGTATATGGCTACATAAAGGCCGACGCTTCTTATGACAGCTCCCGCACGACACCGGGCAATTACGCTCTGTATGTGGACTCCGAAAAAGACAACAAAAACGACGATGAGTTCAACCTGACGGCCAACCAGACCCGCTTTGGAGTAAGAATCACAGGACCTCAGGATAATGCTGTGAAAACAAGCGGACTTGTCGAGGGCGATTTCTACGGCAACTATGCGGATGAGAACAAGGCCAAAATTCAACTTCGTCACGCGTATCTGAAATTGGATTGGCCGGAAGACCGCTTCAGCATCCTGGCGGGTCAGACGTCAGACACTATGTCACCCTTGCTTCCCGATACGCTGAACTACACCGTCTTGTGGGACGCCGGCAACATCGGTTACAGGCGCCCGCAAATCCGGCTGACAAAGGGACTGCCTGTCGGCAAAAACAGCGAGCTGCAATTAGAAGGCGCGGTGGCAAGAACCATCGGACGAAGCAGCACATTGAGCACCACAGTGACATCAGAATCAGGCGAAGATGCCGGCTATCCGACTGTGCAGGGGCGGGTCAGCCTGACGCTGCCGTGGGTTGGCTATAAGCCGATGACGGTCGGTCTGTCGGGCCACTGGGGCAGGGAAGAATACGACCTCACACTCAGCGGCAGCGACAAGAAATTTGAGAGCTGGTCGATTAACCTCGATTTGACCGGGCCGATTACCAGGTGGCTGAGCATCAAAGGCGAACTATTTACCGGCGAAAACTTGAACACTTATTTTGGCGGTATCGGCCAGGGAGTCAAGATAGATACCACCAAAGGTATCTATAATGAGATTGGCGCCAAAGGCGGGTGGGTCGGGGCGAGTTTGGGACCGTGGGACAAGTGGCGATTCAACATTGGGGCCGGTATCGACAGCGCAGACAGAGACGATATCAAAACGGACGACCGTCTGCTGAACCGGTCTATATTCGGCAACGTGATTTATTCAATCACCAAAAACGCAGATATGGGCTTTGAGCTTTCGGACTGGCGGACCGACTACAAAGGGGCAGGAGATGCCGACGATTTACGGGCACAGACATCCTTAATATACAAATTTTAGGTGAGATTTTTGTTTGACCTTTGCTGAAAAAATGGCTATAATGTTGGGTTTATTTATGCTTTGTGAAGTGGCAACTATGAGCCTAATAGTCTTGTAGAAGCCGTTAAGGCATAATAACTTCAAATTACCGTAAAAGGAGAACAGTATGGGACAAGTGCAAAAAGCTATTGACTCACTGATGACCGAGAAGCGGACATTTCCGCCGCCGACAGCAATCAAGAAGAGGGCTTATATCAACGATATGAAGCAATACCAGCAGATGTGGGAGAAGTCAATTAACGACCCTGACGGCTTCTGGCTGGAAGAGGCAAACATTCTCAGTTGGTTCAAGAAGCCGACCCAGAGTCTGAGGTACACCTGGGACACGAAAAAACGCAAGATTGACCACACCTGGTTTGCCGACGGCGAGCTGAACGTTACATATAACTGTCTTGACCGCCATCTGGGGACGCCAACCGCGAAGAAAACAGCATTGATCTGGCAGGGCGAGGCAGACAATGCGGTCAGGAAACTCACATACGAAGAACTGTACAAGGAAGTATGCAAGTTTGCGAACGTGCTGAAATCCAAAGGCATAAAGAAGGGCGACCGGGTGGCCATTTATCTGCCGATGGTGGCCGAGCTTCCGATAGTTATGCTCGCGTGCGCCCGCATCGGCGCGATTCACTCGGTTGTTTTTGGCGGATTCAGCGCCGACTCGCTGCAAGGTCGCATCAACGACTCCGGGTGCAAAATGCTTATCACTTCCAATGTTTCATTTCGCGGCGGCAAGCACATTATGCTCAAAACCGCCGCCGACGAAGCAATGAAAAAGACGCCAACGATAGAGAATGTCATCGTCGTTAAGGCCGGCGACGACCCGTGCGAGATGAAAGCCGGCAGGGACGTATGGTATCACGATGTGATGGCGAAAGCCGACAGCAGATGCGAACCTGAGCGTATGAATGCGGAGGACCCGCTGTTTATTCTTTACACATCCGGCTCGACCGGCAGTCCCAAGGGTGTAGTCCATACTGCGGGTGGATACTTAGTACAGGTTACTCTCAGCCACAAAGTCATTTTCGACATTCACGATGATGACATTTACTGGTGCACCGCCGACATTGGCTGGGTGACGGGGCACAGCTATATTGTCTATGGCCCGCTTGCAAACGGTGCGACATCATTGATGTTCGAAGGGATTCCCACTTATCCTGACGCCGGCCGGTTCTGGCAAATTTGCGATAAATTTGGCGTTACTGTGTTCTACACAGCGCCTACGGCTATTCGTTCGCTGATGCGACTGGGCGACGAGTGGCCCGCCAAATACAAATTGAATTCATTGAGGGTTCTTGGAACGGTCGGTGAGCCAATAAATCCCGAAGCCTGGATATGGTACTATGAGAAGATTGGCCGTAAGCGATGTCCGATTGTTGATACGTGGTGGCAAACTGAAACCGGCGGCATTTTAATTACGCCGCTGCCCGGCGCCCATACGACAAAGCCCGGCAGCGCAAGCCGGCCATTCTTCGGGGTTGACCCAGTCGTTTTGCGCGATGATGGAACCAAATGCAATGTGAACGAAGGCGGTAAACTATGCATACGCAGGCCGTGGCCCGGAATAATGCAAACAATGTGGGGAGACCACGAAAGGTTTATAGATACATACTTTACAATATTTGACAACATTTACTTCACCGGTGACGGCTGCCGAATCGATGAGGACGGCGACTATTGGCTAATGGGCAGAATCGACGATGTGGTCAATGTTTCCGGCCATCGTATCGGGACTGCGGAGGTCGAAAGTGCTCTTGTCAGCCATCCGAAGGTTGCCGAGGCGGCCGTTACGCCGATGCCTCACGAGATTAAAGGCCAGGGGCTTTACGCCTTCGTTACGCTCAAAGAAGGTGTCCATGAAAGTGAGGAGCTTAAGAAGGAGCTTGTCACGCACGTGCGAAAAGAAATCGGGCCTATCGCGATGCCTGAAGTTATTCAGTTTGCTCCTGCCCTTCCGAAGACCCGCTCCGGCAAGATTATGCGGCGAATCCTGCGCAAGATTGCCGAGGGTGACACATCGAACCTCGGCGATATCACAACACTCGCAGACCCGAGCGTGGTGGAGGTTCTGGTGAAAGGACGAGGCAAATAAGCTCGGACAGTGTCAGGCCTATCTTTAATGAAAGGACTTATTATGGAAAAGCAACTATCAGAGGATGCGGTAAAGATAAAGGACACCACAGCCAACCCCGCACCGCTTGGTTTGATGGGATTCGGTATGACAACGGTACTCCTGAACCTGCATAATGCCGGCTTTTTTAAGCTGGGAACAATGATTCTGGCGATGGGGATTTTCTATGGCGGCATCGCTCAAATTATCGCAGGGTTAATGGAATGGAAGAAAAACAATACGTTCGGCACAACCGCATTTACCTCTTACGGTCTTTTCTGGCTCTCTTTGGTCTGGCTAATAGTCGCACCAAAACTTGGTCTGGGAGACCCCAACGAAGCCCGCGCTATGGCGGCATATCTGTTTATGTGGGGTTTGTTTACCGCTGTTATGTTCCTCGGCACGTTGAAGCTAAATAGGGCACTGCAATTTGTATTCGGGACATTAGCTCTGCTGTTCTTCCTTCTGGCTGTCGGGGACTATACAGGCAGCACCACAATAAAACACATCGCGGGATATGAGGGAATCATCTGCGGGCTTTCAGCAATATATACGGCCCTGGCACAGGTACTTAATGAAGTTTACGGCAGGACCGTAGCTCCTTTAGGGCCTGTGAAATAAAGCCTCGTTGCTTGATGCTCGTAAGTGGCAAGTGTGTTCAACGAGTAACGAGTATCCAGCATCGAGAATCCGCCTGCCGTGATTTGATATGGTCATAGCCCGTGAATCGGGAAGATATTTGTTTTAATGGCTTCTATCGTTGCTTCCACCGCAGGCATTACCGCATCTCGCTGCTGACTGCTTACGGCAAGCGCCCTGTCGCGGAAGCCGCCCTGCCAATCGGTACTTTCGAGCATAACGCCGCCGAGAGGGGGATTATCAGCATTGCCACTATCGGCACCGCAAAGAACAGTCCAGGCCAAAGCCCACGCTCGGACGGTGTTGTCGATATTGTAGCCACCTCCGCCGGTCATCAGAATGGGTTTATTGAGTCGTAACAGGTGAGTTATGATGTCGGCATAAACATTATTAGTCAGATACAGGTGCGCCAGAGGGTCGCCGGCGAGGGCATCTGCCCCCAGTTCAAAGACAATCACATCAGGTTTGTAAGCAGCCATTAGGGGGATAGCTATTTCCTCAAAGGCCTTCATATACGCTTGGTCATAAGTGCCGACCGGAAGAGGAACGTTCACACAATAGCCCTTACCTTTCCCTGTGCCGATTTCGTCCTCGAACCCTGTGCCGGGGAATAGTATTCTGGGGTCCTCGTGAAATGATATAGTCATCACATCGCAGCGCCCGTAAAATGCATAAGCGACGCCGTCGCCGTGGTGAACATCGACGTCAACATACAAAACTCGTTTGCTCTGTTCAGCCAGTATGTGGCAGGCAAGGGCGACATCGTTTATGTAGCAAAAACCGGAGGCTCGTTCGGGATGGGCGTGATGAAATCCGCCTGATGGGTTAAATGCCGCGTCGGCAGAACCGGAAAGGAGCAAATTTGCGGCGACTAATGTCCCACCAGTAGCCAGAACCGCATACTCATACAATCCCTCGAATACGGGGCAATCCGATGTCCCTATTCCCATATTAAGCGCCTCGCTGTCCCAACGGCCTTGTGAGGCGGTTTTGAGGGCGTGCAGATAACGGGCGGAATGAAACTTTTTCAAAGTCAATCTGTCGGCGGGAACCGGAGCAACTTCGCTTCTGCCGTCGCCGGAGAGCAGACCCATAGAATTCAGAACGTCTCTTGTTTTTTTGGGCCGTATTGTGTTAAAGGGGTGCTCAGGCGGATAATGGAACTTTTCCAGCTCCTGGGAATAAATAAAGGCAGCTTTTGTCATTGCCAAAAATTACTCCTAATTGGGATATATCAGAAACATTTTGCACTTGCACCCGGCTATGTGCTTTTTATAATTTCCCTTGACAGTGACTGAACATCATTGTAGGATACATAGTATTGGGTGCAAGAAATTTCAAGTATAAAGTGTAAAAATTTGAGGTTGTCATGGAGAAGATGCTAACGTCATATGATGCTCAAAAATCACCGAAAACGGAAAAACCAGCCAGCCTAAACAAACAGGACATTTTATTAAAAGGATTAGAAATCTTGGGAGAATATTACTCGCTCGGGCTTAAAAGGCAGGATTTTCTCGATGACTTAAGGTATCTTGAAGCAGAAGCAGAATATCATGCCGAGAAACTCGGCCGTATCAAAAAGAAAGGAAAGGTGATACTCGACATAGTTCGTGACTTACGACTGGTTGATGATATTATCCGGAAGTACAATTATAAGAAGAACGCACTGATCCAGATTCTTTTAGATATTCAAACCGAATTTAACTGGCTTCCGCGACACTGTTTAGAGTGGGTTTCAACACGGCTTAATATCCCACATACCAACATATACGCTATTGCCAATTTTTACGAGGCACTGAGCCTGGAACCTCGGGGAGCACACTTGATTCAGATATGTACCGGAACTGCCTGTCATGTTCGTGGAGCCGCCAGCTTAGTTGA
>Ga0315282_10007837_pt1 | contig 17438 bp, 12 predicted proteins | sample YL17G07_20_MG_FD_203693 | JGI IMG/M metagenome (GOLD analysis project Ga0315282, IMG submission 203693) | Sediment microbial communities from Yellowstone Lake, YNP, Wyoming, USA - YL17G07_20 | ecosystem: Environmental > Aquatic > Freshwater > Lake > Sediment | place: USA: Wyoming | collected... | reverse complement strand
GTTTTCCTGCGACGCAATAATGACAGGGACGCCGTCGAACCCGCCCGCTCCGGCCGCATCGGTCCAATACCCGACGCGCCGCAGGTCGCGCAGATACCAGGGCAGAGGCCATTGCTCATACGGGGCGGCGACGACCTTGATGAGCATGTCCACTCCCTCCGGGTGGATCGCGCTCAGGTCGTGCACGCGCTTGACCAGCCGAAGAAAATCGGGGCTCGTCTGGGCATAGGCGAATGGGTTGCGCGAATCCGCAGGATAGCGAAAGTTCGCGTTCCAATCCTGGACCCCCAGATGGCAGCACCCTGCCAGCAGAACGATAAGAAACAGCTTCCGTCCGAGACTAGACCGCGCCCTTCTCAATAGCTCCTCGGCGCCCCAGCCGGCCAGAAGTGTGAAACCGATGTGGAAGGGGAGCACGTTCCAGGGCGTCTTGTAGCGGATTGCGGAGAAAGTCACGGCCGCGAGGAGAGAATAGAAGCATAGATAGCGCGGCCAGAAACGCTGTCCCGCTGAAGCCGGGTTTGGCTCCGTCTTCGCGTGTGCATTTTTGAAGGCGAAGCCCATGCCAATCAATGCCAGCGCAAGCACCATCCCTTCCGTCCACACAAGACCGCCGGATCTGGAAAATGCCAGCATCCGCGCGTAGTAGTGCCAGGGATGGGCGTGAAATCCAGGCTCAGCGCCGCGCACGGCGTAGCCCTGGAATGCGCGAACGGATTCGAGGATTTCTCCCGGGTACCGGAAGAAGGAAGAATAGAAGATGACGGCAATGAATAGGGCTGCGCCCAATCCTGTCAGCGCATGCGCGATGCGTCTGCGCACACGGCCGGCGTCCGCGTCCCATTTGCCGCCTTTTCTTTCCTGTTCGTGTGCGCGATGGCGGATTCCTCCGGTCGAGATCAGGGCAAGAACACAACCGACGCCTGCCGCCGCAAAGATGATGATGCAAGTCTCCTTGGTGGCGTATGCCAGCCCCGCGAATATGCCTGCGGCGAGCGCCGATCCTGCGTGCGGACGGAGCGCGTAACGCCCAAGCGCAATCAGAAAGCCCAGAGCGAAGAAAGCGAACAGGGATTCCTGGATGTAGAACCGGCTGTAGTATGTCAAAACGGGAGAGAGAGCGACGAACAGCGCGCCGAGGACGGCCGCTTCCCGTCCCAATCCCTTTGCCACGAGAACTAACAGTAAGATGGCTCCCACACCGAACGCTGCGGGAACCACCCTCAGCGTCCACTCATCCAGTGCAGCAAGCGACTTCTGGCCGCGAGCCCAGGCTGACAGTAGCGTCAGATAATAAAGCGTCGGTCCATGATGGTCATTCTTGTCGTAATGGTACTCGCCGGTCTCGAGGAGCACGCCAAACTTGACCGCCTCGTTGGCTTCGTCGTGATGCATCGGCCGGAGGTCCAGGCGCCCGAGACGGAAGGCCAGCCCGATGATTAGGACGGCCAGGAAGAGAGTGCAGAAAGCGGCCCTGCTCATTTTGATGGTGTGCCGTAAATCTCCACTTCGACGTAGTGGTTCAAGTCGTTCGCAGTGTTGCCGTCGGAGTAGAGCCGGACGTAGCGGCCCTTCACGCCTTTGGGATCGATGAGGCGTCCTTCGCTCGTCTCGATGTACTCCTTGTCTTTGCCGATGCCGAGGCCGGACGAATTATCGTGGTCATTGTTGAAGACTGTGACCACGCCCCTGAGGAAGTCCTTGTCGTCCGAGACTTGAACAATGACATCGCGGTAGACGCGTGCCTGGCTGTGGTAGTGCCAGACGAGGATTGCGTGGAGAGCGCAGGAGGAGCCGAGATCAACCTGGACCCACTGCTTGCCGGGCCCAAGCTCGACGAAGTAGCCTTCTTCACCCGATTTCTCGCCGTCGGTCACGAAGCCAAGCTCCCCGATGATCGGCTGCATGTCACTCGACGTGACCCGCTTGTTGAGAGAAAGAAGCCTGGTTCCTTTAGGAACATAGAATGGGCCGCGAGGCTTGCCCGTGATGACTTCCAGGTTCGGGCTCTTGATATTGCTCGGCGTGCCGATGAACATGGGCTTGGGCAACTGCAGCTTAAGTTCTTCCTTGTTTGGATCCTGCTGGCAAAAGCCCGGTGCAGCAGCTGCAACGATCCAAGTGAGCAAGACGGTCACTGCACTCCTGGCTGTATCAGTTCTTTTCATTTTCATGTGTTTCATGGCTTATTGCTTCTTCATATCCGCATCGAAGGCGACATCGGATGGTGTGAAGTTGATTTTGCGGGTGAACTCGAGCGCCTCGAGCGCACCAAACTCACGATTCATGCCATTGTCTTCCCACTCGACCGAAAGCGGCCCGGCGTAGCCGATCGCGTTAAGCTCACGGACGATCTCCTCGAAGTCGACGTCGCCATGGCCGAGCGAGCGAAAGTTCCACCCGCGGCGCAGATCGCCGAACGGGAGGTGCGAGCCCAGGATCCCGGCTTTGCCGTCGAGGCTCACCTTCACATCCTTCATGTGCACATGATAAATCTTCTGCGGGAACTCACGGATGAACAGGTGCGGTTCGATTCCCTGCCAGACGAGGTGGCTGGGATCGAAGTTGAAGCCCAGCGCCGATCGATGGTTGAACTTGTCCAACAGCCGAGCAGCCGTATAGAGGTCGAAAGCGATTTCGGTCGGGTGAACCTCAAGGGCGAACCGGACGCCGCACTGGTCGAACGCATCGAGGATCGGGGTCCAGAGCTTGACGATCTTCTCAAAGCCTGCCTCGATCATCTCCTCAGTCGTGGGCGGAAACGCATACCAGGCTCTCCAGATGGGCGAGCCCATGAATCCGCTGACGACGTTGCAGCCCATGGCCCTGGCCGCCTGGGCTGTGGCCTTCATTTCCGCGATCGCCCATCGGCGCAGTCCGTCGGGCTTGCCCCTGACGTCGGCCAGGGCGAATCCATCCAGCCGTTTGTCGTACGCGTCGCCCACGCACTGGCCCGCGAGGTGCGCGCCCAGGGCCCAGCAGCCGAGCTTGTATTTCTTTAGCATCTGCCGTTTCTTTCTCGCGTAGGCAGGTTCGCCCGCCGCCTTGCGTACGTCCATGTGGTCGCCCCAACAGGCGATCTCCAGCCCGTCGTAGCCCCATGCGGAGGCCTTCTTGCAGATCTCCTCAAAGGGCAGGTCAGCCCATTGCCCGGTAAAGAGGGTAACCGGCCTGCTCATCTTGTCCTCCTTAGAATTTCACCCACACAGCTCCCCTTTTGGAGCTCTCAACGCACTTTTCGATGAACTTAACGCCGCGGATGCCGTCGTCGGCTCCGGGAAACGCGAGGTCCTCTTCACCCAACGCATGTCCTGCCTTTTTCTTGTTTAGGGCCTCAAGGAATGCCGAGTAAATGTTGGCGAAGCACTCGAAGTAACCCTCGGGATGTCCGGACGGGAGGTGCGACCATTTCGCAGCCGCGGGATACATCCTGTCGCGGCCCCGCGACAGGCGAATCGTCGGCTTGTCCACGTAGGCTACATGACAGTAGTTGGGGTCCTCCTGCTTCCATTCGAGCGATGCCTTCGCGCCGTAAATCCGGACGCGGAATCCGTTGTCGTGGCCGATGGCGACCTGCGAGCTCCAGTAGATGCCTTTCGCGCCACCGGCGTACTCGATCAGGATCGAGGCGTTGTCGTCGAGCGCGCGGCCTTCGCCGATGCGGTCGAGACGCGCCAGCAGGGAGCGGATTTCAAGCCCTGTGAGGTGCGAAACCATGTTCTCGATGTGGCTCCCAATATCGCCGACGCAGTTGGAAACGCCGGCGCGCCGAGGATCCGTCCTCCAGGCAGCCTGCTTCTGGCCGGTCTTTTCGAGGGGCGTCGCGAGCCAATCCTGCGGATACTCGGCGGCCACAAAACGGATCGTGCCCAACTCGCCGTTGGCGATCATCTCGCGCATGTGCCGCACGATCGGGTAGCCGGTGTAGGCGTAGGTGACGCAAAAGAGCAAATCCTTCTTCCTTGCCAGCGCGCCGAGCAGGCGAGCGTCGCGGCTCGAGGTGGCCAGCGGTTTGTCGCAGACGACGTGGATGCCGTTTTCGAGGGCGAGCCTGGCGACGGGGTAGTGCATGTGGTTTGGCGTGACGATGACGAGGAAATCGATTCTGTCGGGCCGTTTGGCTTCTGCCCGGATCATCTCCCGGTAGTTTCTGTAGAGCCGGCTGCTAGACACACCTAAGGCTTGGCCTGTCTCGAGCGTGTTCTTATGATCTTGCGAAAAACACCCGGCGGCAAGTTCGGCCGGCCCTCCCATGGCAATGGCCTTGCGATGGACCGCTCCGATGAACGCGCCCTTGCCTCCGCCAACCATCCCATACTTGAGGCAGGAGGTCTTCGCCACGGATTCCTGTCCTTCGATCATTCAGCGTCTCCTCATATCTTGGTGATCTTCGAGTCCTCCCCAGATAACGTCACTTCTTCGAGAGCCTGGGTTTGATCTTGTTGATCGCGGCCTGAGCTTCCGCCTTCACGGACGCATCGCGGGCGAAGCTTTCCGCAAATGACAGAGCCTCCGGGCAGGCAAACCGCGGCAGCACACCCAGGATCAGTTTTTTCTCTTCGGGCCGCTTGGCCAGGCGGGCTGCCTGCTTGAGTTCGGCGACTGCTGATTCGGGTCTCTGGTATCTTTCCAAACCGACCATTCGCACCAGACCTCGAAGCGCCAGAAGACGGTGCGTCCCGTTCTTGGACTTATGCGCCAGCGGGGCGACATCAGCCTTCGCCGCAGGCGTGGGCCAAGCTGCGAGCGCACGGACGGCCGCGTCAAGGACTTCCTCATTCTGCTCCTGAAGCGCCTCGCGCAGGAGCGGCAGAGCGCTGTCGTCGCCGATCCGGCTGAGCACACCATAGAGACGCACCCGTGCCTTCGGGTCCTTGTCGGCGGCCAGCCGTTCCTTGACGGCGTTGGCACGGCCGTCGGGATTGGCGATTTTCTGGGCCAACAAGGCCGCTGTCGTAACCGCTTCCGTTTGCTCCTTATCGTCGCCACTCTTAAGGAGAAGATCCAGGACTGCGGGTATATCGGAAGGTGTGCCGATCGTGCGCAACGCTCTTAGCGCCTGGAGTCGGACTCCGGCCGACGACACGTTCAGCGATGCTGCGACGGTGCTCTTAGCGGCAAAAATGCGCCGATCAGCAATGGCCAGAAGAAGTTCACCTTGGACATCATCACCCGGCTTTCGTGCCAACAGCGCAAGCACGGCATCATCAGCCGGGCGGCCCTTGAGCATCCGGAGCGCGCTTCGGGCAGCGCTTTGCTCTGCGCCGCGGGATTTCGCCGCCGTCTCGGCGAGGAAAGGCACCGAGGATGCGTCCCCCACCGATTCAAGAGCTTTCAACGCAGCGATGCGCACCGGCCCCGCTTGGCTCTGTGCCGCCTGGAGAACGGTTGGAAGGACACGCTCCTTTGGGTACCTGGAGAGCACGGCCAGAAGTTCGACTTGGGCGCTTTCTGACAGCCCGGGCAGAAGGCTGCAAATCGGACCCACGGCTTCGGGCTTTATCACATCTTCGATTTTGACGATCGCAGCCTCCTGCATACCGGGATCCGATCCTTTGAGCTGCTCCATCAAAATTGCGGGGGCGCGATCCCCCGACCCGGTGATCTTGCCAACCATGGCCGCTCTGCGCATGGAGGCAGGGAGGGCCGAGTCTCTCAAAAGCATGTCGTAGAGCTCGACTGCGGCGCCTTCGCTTTTCGCCGCCAGCCATCCCTCGGCGCACTCCATCACGGATGCGGCGACTATCGCCTTCAGGTCCGCATGCGTCCCCGGGTAGCAAGCGATGAGCGACTTGGTGGCTGTGTCGCCGCCGATCTCACCGAGGGCAAGAGCTGCGGCTCCAGCAAACTCGCCGTTGCTCTCAAGGAGCGGCGCAAGGGACGGCGCCGCCTCGGCGCATTTGCGATCGCCCAGGGCAGCAATGACTGCGGTCTTGGTCGCGCCGCCGACTTTGGATAGGGTCTGCAAAAGCGCTTTGTCCGCCGCCGAGCCGGGGATCTTCTGGAGCGCATAGAGGGCCATATCTGCCGTGCCCGGATCCAGAAGCATCGCCTGAAGAATGGGCACCGACGCGTCTCTTCCGATCAGACGAAGCTGGCGGCAGACGGCCATCTTCGCAACGGGTGTTGCATTCGCTTTGAGGAATCCCAGGAGCTTGGTCTCGCACTCGGCCCGCAGCGCCGGGTCGTCCTTGCGGGCATAGACGTAGTCGCGGAGCTTCCAGAACGGCGCCGAGTCGATCCCGCCGTCATAGGAAGCGATTTCCTTCAAGATCTCATCCAACGAAGCTGGTGCCGCTGTCGTCTGGGCGCGCGCCAGGGAAAAGACCGCAGCAACGAGGGCCAAGGCAAAGAAGGTCGCACTGATTCGTCTCATCGTGTTGGGATTCCGCATGGTCGCACCTTTCATCAGGCAGGAAGCTGCCAGGGCTTCCGGTAGGAGCGGCTGAGCAGGCGCTCCGCCTCCGGATCGCCGATGATCGTTTCGGTAGCCGCGTCCCATTTGATCTTGCGGCCGACCTCAATCGCAACAACACCGAGATGGCCGACACTCGCCGAGCGATGCGCAACTTCGCAAGGGGCAATGGTCAGCGCGCGGCTCCTGATGCAGTCGAGGAAGTTCTGGTAATGATCCCGGCTCCGGTACAGCCTGATCTCGTTGGGACCGATGACCTCATTCACGAGGCGCGCAGGCTCGCTCTCGAAGCCGCCGCGATCCACCCAGATCCAGCCGTATTCGCCGATCCATTTGGTGCCGCTCTGTATCTCAGGATAGCCTCCAGCCAAAATAATGGGCGTTCCGTCGGCGTAGACAGCCTCGACCCAGTAGCGCGTGGGGCTGTTGTAAATGCCGGTTGCGGGAAAATCGCCCTTTCCCCAAACCTCGACTGGACCGGTGTTTTCCAGTCCCAATCCCCAGTGAGCAATGTCGAGGTGGTGGCCGACCCAGTCCATGAGCTGGCCGCCGCCGAAATCCATGTTCCAGCGCCAGTTCATGTGGACACGCGCCTTGCAATACGGCGCGTAAGGCGCCGGGCCGATCCATGTTTCGTAGTCGAGTTCCGGCGGCGGCGTCTCGATCTTCTCCTGCCCGAACGTGCGCGCAAAGTCGTAGTGGCCGGATGGAAGACCGACTTCGACACGCTGGATCTTGCCGACGCGGCCGTTGCGCACAAGCTCGCAGGCCCGGTGAAAATCGCTCTGGGAACGCTGCCAGCTCCCTGTCTGCCAGACGCGCCCGTACCGTTTCACGGCGTTACACAGAGCGCGGCCCTCACGCAGGCTGTGGGTGAAGGGCTTCTCGCCATAAACGTCCAGGCCGGCACGGAGCGCAGTGATCGACAGAATGGCGTGCCAATGGTCGGGAACCGCGATCGACACCGCGTCGAGATCGCCCCGCGCGAACAGCCGGCGAAAGTCCTTGTAAGCAGCGCAGTCCTTGTTCCCGTATTTATGGTTGACGATGTCGCGCGCTTCCGCCAGGTGGCCGTCATCCAGATCGCACACCGCCACCCACTGGACTTCGTCTTTTTCCAGAAAAGCACGCATGTTCGGCACGCCCTGCATTCCGTAGCCGATGCCGGCCATGACGATCCGGTCGCTCGGCGGCACAGCGCCGTTGAGGCCGAGCGCCGACGCCCTGACGATAGTCGGAAGGGCGGCCGCGCCGGCCATCGCCATGGGGACTTTCTTAAGGAAATCGCGGCGACCAAACGAGCGTTGTGTATTCATCGTGTCTTACCTCTCACGAGTAAGGCAAGGAAGAGGGAGCAACATACCATTCACCTGTCTGTGCGCGCGATTATAATCCGCCGGAAATGCTGAAAATAGCGGAAACCCGAATTTCGTTTTATAATGCCGCAAATCCCTTGGCCGGGATCACTCATGAAAACGACACAGCTGATCGCTGCGTACACAGCCGCGCGCATACAGAGCCGCGAGCGTAAGCAAGCGGGTCGCCACGAAAGTGCACATGCTGTAACTTTGGCACGATCCCACCCGCTACCTCACGGTCGCGGCTCTGAACAATGTTGCTCGCACAACCACAGGCGAGAAAGGAGCCCGGTAATGCGCCCTGCCAATCCAAAGCCTCAGAACATGAAAGATCGCAATGGCCCGACTAAAGATGGGAACCTCCTGACGCGTCGCTCGCTTCTCAGCATGGCAGGCCTGGGCGCCGTGGCGATGACGCTCCCGAAAGATCTGCTTGCCGTTCCTGCCGGCAGGATCCCCATAGCAGTCCAACTCTATTCGGTGCGCGGCGATTGCGCCAAGGATTTCGACGCTGCCCTCGAGCAGATTGCCAAGATGGGTTTCGAGGCCGTGGAGTTCGCGGGCTACTACAACTACCAGGGAAAATCCAAGGAACTGAAAGCCAGGCTCGACGAACTGAATCTCCGCGTGTCGGGAACCCACATCGGCTTGGACGTGCTGCAGGGAGAGGCGCTCAAGAACACAATCCAATTTCACCAAACCATCGGCTGCAGCTTTCTCATCGTGCCCAGCGCCGGCGGCTTCACCGATCCCGAGAAAAGCAAGAGCCTTGCAGAGGTGTTTAACCAAATCGCTGAAGCGCTGAAACCCTTGGGCATGGCCTGCGGGTATCACAACCATACCGGCGAGTTCAAGAAGGAGGGCGACAAGACCTACTGGGAACTGTTTGCCGAGCGCACGAGCCAAGATGTGATTCTGCAGCAGGACTGCGGTTGGACCACTGCGGCAGGACTCGATCCCGTCGTGTTCATAAGAAAATACCCCGGCCGCACCAGGACGGTGCATTTCAAGCCGACCGTGGTGGGCGGCGATACGGCCAAGAAAGCCATTATTGGACAGGATTCCGTGGACTGGGCGAAAGTCTACGCGGCGTGTTCCTCCGTCGGAGGCACGGAGTGGATCGTCATCGAACAGGAGCAATATCCGGACAACAGGCCCGCCATGGAATGCACGGAGCAGTCCCTTGCGGGTTTGAAGAAGATCCTCGCCGGGATGCACGAATAACAGATCGTTGGAGGAGAACAGACCATGGGAGAAAAATCCACGAAGACGACGGCGGTTGTGGCCCTGATGGCTGTGTTTGGTTTGGGCATAAGCTTCATTATTATTGGCGCAATCTCGGAGGAGATGAAGCAGAGCCTGGGAATCACGAACGCCGAGATTGGACACCTTACCTTTGCGCTTTTTCTCACCAGCATGATCGTGCAACTCTTCATCGGCCCGATGGTGGACAAGTTCGGCCACAAGCCGCTTGCCGCTCTGGGCTTTTTGGTCGCGGGCGGCAGCATGTTCCTCTTGGCCTTCTCGACCAGCTTCAGCACGGCCCTTGGCGCCAGCGTCCTGCTTGGCATCGGCGCCATGTGTCTGAACACGGTGGGCAATACTCTGATTCCGGTGGTCTTGTTCGACGGAAAAGATCCTGCACGCGCGAGCAACTTCGGGAACGCGTTCTTCGGTCTGGGATATGTCGTCACTCCCCTCATATTCTCGATCTTTGCCTCGCTGGCGCTGGGCTACAGAGCGGGGGTCTCCATGATCGGCGCTCTGCTTCTGATCTTCTTGTTCATCGCTGCCGGCACACGGTTCCCTCAGGTGGCCACAGGATTCCAGTTCTCGATGGCTGTCAGGTTATTGGGGAAAGGCGCGGTCTTGATCGCAGCGATCGCCTTGTTTTGCTACATTTCGCTGGAAATCAGCATGGCAACCTGGAGCAAGCCCTATATGACGGAGATCTTCGGAGGAGAGAAGAGCCCGACCGCCGTGACGAACGCAGGGCTGGTTCTCAGTTTCTTCGGCGTGGCCATGATGCTGGGGCGCTTCCTGACTTCTACCATAAAAAATCTGACGTCAATCGGTGTCAAGGTAATTGCGGGGGCCGCCCTGATCTCCATTCTCGCTATCCTGCTCATGATTCTGACCCAGAACGCCGCGCTTGCGATCATGGCAGTGATCCTTGTCGGGCTGGTGTTTGCGCCCATTTTCCCAACCATTGTCGGCATCACCTTTGCGAAGTTTGAGCCCAGCCTCTATGGCAGCATATTCGGGATCATTTTTGCGGTGGGCCTGCTGGGCGGAACATTTGTTCCGCAAGCCATCGGCAGCGTCAGTGTCGGCGCTACCGTCCAGGGGAGTCTTTATATCGTAGCCGCGATGGCGGCCCTTCTCTTCATTGTCGCCCTTTTTATCGGGAAACCGGGGACGCTCCCCTATTTCCCGCCAGGCCAATAGCTCAACTGTGCCGAGTCCGGTGGAAATAGGGGAGCGTCCCCGGTTTAGGCAATGCATGATGGAACCCGACTCACCCATCCCACCAAGGTTGGTTACTCATGACGAGCAGGGCTCGATTCAGGCTCACCGGTTCTCCCACCAAGCCATGGCAACCGTTTTTGAAATAATATGCGTGCACGAAGACCGCGTCTATGCCGAGCAGGCCGCCCACGCTGCCTTTGATCTGATCGATCGTTTGGAATCCGATCTGACTTGCCATCGTAGCAGCAGCGACATTTCCCGCATCAACCGGCTGAAGCCCGCCGAGGATGCGGCAGTGGGCATGTGGACAATGGAATGCCTGCTCCTCGCGCGGCGCTTCTATGCCGAAACCCGCGGCGCCTTCGACATTTCGCTGGGTTCAGGCTTCGAGGCGCTCGAGATGATTCCCTCAGACTCGCGCGTGCGGGTCCACTCCGCAGAGGTCAGCCTGGATCTCGGCGGCATCGGCAAGGGTTACGCCCTCGATCGCGCCGGAGAATTGCTGCAGGAATGGGAGATCGACCGGGCACTCGTTCATGGCGGCTTCAGTTCGGTGCTTGCGCTCGACCCCCCGCCCGACCGCGAAGGATGGCCGCTGACGATCAGTCTTCCTGGCGCTTCAGCGGTGCTGGCACGCGTCGTCGCGCGGCGGAGCGTCTGGAGCGCATCCGGAATCCGCAAGAAGGATCACATCGTGGATCCCCGGACCGGGCTTTCGGTCCGCAACCGCCCGGCGGCCTGGGTTTCAGGTTCGATCCAAGCGCTCAGCGCCGCCTGCCGAGCGCGCAATCTCACCGTGCCCGGAGGGATATCCGAAACACGGGACTCGCCTGCAGCGGCCGCGGAAGCCTTATCGACAGCCTTCATGATCATGCCAATGGAAGAAATTGCGAGCTACTGCCTGCGATATGCCGGTGTAGAAGCGCGTCTTCTGATATCCGACCCGTCGGGCGCGTCGATCTCACCGGTCTTGGTTCACATGAGCGCTCCCGCGATTCAAGCACCAGAATGACCCGATTAGGCCCGCAGGTTAATAAATCTTTACTTGATTTAGATCTCTCGCTGAGGCAGATTCTTCGCATAGTACAGAAAACTTAATCCTTGCTTTGCTAGGACGGCAGATGATTAAAACTCGAATTTTTGAGGTATTGGAAGACCGCGGCCAGAAGCAGCGCTGGTTTCTCGGCGAACTCGAGCGCCGCGGTTATCCGGTCAGCGAGAGCTACCTGTCTCAGATCAAGTCCGGAGTCAAACAGCCGGGCCGGAGATTTATCGAGGCGGCTTGTGAGGTGCTCGGCATGCCCGAGCACGTTCTGTTCATTCGAAAGGGAGAAAAGGCAATCATGGCGCAGAAGGGAACCGCAAAGGATCGGAAAACAAAGCCAGCGGCGGCCGAAGGGAGGAACCCGATCAACGTCGCGATCATAGGGGTAGGGAACTGCGCGTCCTCTCTCGTGCAGGGTCGTTATTTCTATCAGGACGCGGCAGAGGATCAGTTGGTCCCGGGAATCATGCACGCAAGACTCGGCGGCTATCACATCCGCGACATCAACTTCGTGGCCGCGATCGATATCGACGCCAACAAGGTCGGCAAGGACCTTTCGGAGGCGATCTTTACCTATCCGAACAACACTTACAAGTTCTGCGACGTCCCGCATCAGGGGATCCGGGTCGCGCGCGGCATGACCCACGACGGGCTCGGCAAGTACTTGTCGCAGATCATCAAGAAATCCAAGGGCGGCACGGAGGACATCGTCGGCCTGCTGAAAAAGGCCAAGACACACGTCGTGGTAAACTATCTGCCGGTCGGATCCGAAGAGGCTACCAAGTGGTACGTGGAGCAGGTGCTGGCCGCGGGATGCGGCTTCGTCAACTGCATCCCGGTTTTCATCGCGCGCGACCAGTACGAGTACTGGCCGCGCCGCTTCCGGGAGGCCAAACTTCCGATCATCGGCGACGACATCAAATCGCAGGTGGGCGCGACCATCGTGCACCGCGTCCTGACCCGTCTCTTCCAGGATCGCGGCGTGCGCCTGGACCGCACGTACCAACTCAACTTCGGCGGCAACACCGACTTCCTCAACATGCTGGAGCGGGAGCGCCTGGAATCGAAAAAGATCTCCAAGACCACGGCCGTCACCTCGCAGCTCGACTACGAACTCCCCGCCGAGGACGTTCACGTCGGCCCTTCGGATTACGTGCCCTGGCTCAAGGATCGGAAGTTCTGCCACATCCGCATGGAGGGGACGACCTTCGGCAACGTGCCGCTGCATGTGGAAGTGAAACTTGAGGTCTGGGACAGCCCCAATTCGGCAGGTGTCGTGATCGACGCCATCCGCTGCTGCAAGCTCGCGCTCGACCGCGGCATCGGCGGGCCTCTGCTGGCGCCTTCGGCCTACTTCATGAAGTCGCCTCCGGAACAGTATCCGGACGATATCGCGCGGAACAAGGTTCAAGAATTCATCCGGGGATAAGAGGCTCCCACCGCGGCAAAGTCGGTCCCTGTCACCGATGGCGCCCAGACAAGCAATCGAAGTAGGACCCTCTAGGGGTCCTGCAGGAAAGCCCAGGGCTTACGCCCTGGGCTCTCCGCTCCAGCCCTTCGGGGTTGACTCCCTGGTTCTTCGGGGTAGGCTCCCTGGTTCTGGTATGCCAAGGGTCGTTTGGGCAACTCGGTGCGTGTCAGCGGATTTACCGCGTCGCTCTGCCGGACGCCTCAGACGCCGAGGGCGGAACGGCGCAGGATCTCGTCGCGGTCACACTTACGCTGCACTTGGTACCCTTTAAGCGGCAGGATATGCTCGTGAACGGCGTCGAGGATGTCGGCCGGGAACGGGAAGAACGCGTCCTCGACCTCGTCAGCCGGGGTGATCCAGTTGCGCGCGCCGACGACGACGGGCGGCGCGTCGAGTTCGTCGAAGGCAAGCAGGGAAATGTTTGCAGCCATTGTCTGGAGTGCACTACCGCGGACGCAGGCATCGCAGGCCAGCAGGATCTTGCGCGTTTTCCGCACCGATTCCAGCACCCTTTCGTACCGGAAAGGCACGAGGGAGCGGGCGTCGATGATCTCGCACTCCATGCCGAAACTCTTCTGAAGCTGTGCGGCCGCTTCAAGCACTCGATACAGCGTGGCTCCGCTTGACAGGATCGTCAGGTCCTTTCCGCTCTTTTTGACCTCCGGCTCCCCGATGGGGATCTCGTAGGCGTGCGCGGGCACGCCCCCGGGAACGAATTCCTCCGCCATGTCGTAAATCCTCTGGCTCTCAAAGAAGATCACGGGATCCGATCCGAGCAGCGCCGAATACATGAGCCCTTTGGCGTCGTAAGGCGTGGCGGGGAACACCACCTTCAGGCCAGGAACATGGGCGCACATGGCACTCCAGTCCTGGCTGTGCTGGGCACCATACTTCGATCCGACCGAAACCCGCAGCACCACCGGCATCTTCAGCAGCCCCCCGGACATGGACTGCCATTTGGCGAGCTGGTTGAAGATTTCGTCTCCCGCACGGCCCATAAAATCACAGTACATAAGTTCCACCAGCGCGCGTCCCCCCTCCAGAGCATACCCCACCGCAGTGCCGACGATCGCCCCCTCGGCGATGGGCGTGTTGAACAGGCGGTGATAGGGAAGCGCCTCGGTCAGGCCGCGATATACCCCGAACGCGCCGCCCCAATCCCGGTTCTCTTCCCCGTACGCAATCAGCGTAGGATCCTCGTAAAAGCGGTCCAGTATGGCTTCAAAGAGCGCATCGCGAATCCCGATGCATTTGCTGTTGGGCAAGCGCTGCCCCTTATCGTCAAACGCCGACCGGCTGCGCTTGGCGAGCTGTTGGAGGCGCGGGTTCCGGCTCTTTGGAATCAGCGTTTCCGGCTTCCGCGAGGCCAGGCGCTCGATCCTCCGGTTGGAAAACATGACCCGCTCGAGCTCGCAGCCGGTTTCCATGAGGTTGAGCCGGGGTGAAAGCGCGGGATCGATCGCCTTGCGATAGACCTTCATTATCAAATCCTCCACCTGCTTGCTGATCTTTTCCAAGTCGCCCTGCCCCAGGATCCCCGTCTCGACCATTTCCCGGGCGAAGGTGATGATTGGATCCACCTGCTGCCACATCTCCACTTCTGATTTCTCCCGGTAGGAGCTTGCATCGGAGGGCGAGTGGCCGCTGAAGCGGTACGTGACCGTGTCGAGCAGGACCGGGCCGTCGCCCCGAAGGAGGATCTCCTTCTTGCGCGCGATCGCGTCGGCCACGGCCAGCGGATTGTAACCGTCGACGCGTTCCGCGTGCATCTGCTCCGGATTCAGGCCGGCGCCGAGCCGGGCCAGGATCCTGTGCCCCATGGTCTCGCCCACGGGCTGGCCGCCCATGCCGTAGAAGTTGTTTGCGAAGTTGACGATCAGCGGCAATCCGCGGCGGTATTCCCCATCCCAAAGCATCCGGAACTGATCCATGGTTGCGAAACAGAGCCCTTCCCACACCGGACCGCACGAGGAGGAGGCGTCGCCGATGTTGCAGATCACAATTCCGGGAGCCCGATTCACATGCTTGAACAGCGCCGCCCCGACCGCGATATCCCCCGAACCGCCCACAATCGCGTTATTGGGATAGACGCCGAACGGGGGAAAGAACACGTGCATGGAGCCCCCGAAACCTTTGTTGAATCCTGCCCCCCTGCCGAAGATCTCCGCGAGCGCGCCGTAGATCAGGTACTCAACGGCCAACTCCCGGACCGACCCATGCGACCCGTCGTCCACCACGCGCAGGCATCGGCCGTCAAAGTATCCCTTCATGATCTCCATCAAAGCCGCATCCTCGAGTCTCTCCACCGCGGAGAGCCCCTTAGCCAATACTTCACCGTGACTGCGGTGGCTCCCATAGATGTGGTCCTCGACGCCCAGAAGGAACGCTTGCCCGACCGCGGCGGCCTCCTGCCCGATAGAAAGGTGACCGGGACCGCGGTGTTGGTACTCGACGCCTTTGTACCTTCCCTGAAGCTTGACCTCGCTCAGCATGGTCTCGAAAACCCGGATGATCAGCATGTCACGATACATGCGCACGATCTCCGCCGGAGCGAATCGATCCAGCTCCTGGCGCATCGTCCGGCCGTACTGGTTCAGCGGGATCGGCACAAACTCCACTTGCCCTCTGGCCCGCGCTTCCCCCGGATGAATCGTCAGCATCTTGGTCATAATTGCGTCTCCAAAACCTCAGCGCGGCCGTGCGCCCCGCCTCGCCTTCAGCCTCAGGGCTGCTGAAGCGGGACCGGTGCGGCGTCCGCCTTCTGGGGGGAGAGGATCTCTACGCCCAGCGCATTGAGGAATTCGAGCCACTCCGGCAATGGCTCCTGGTCGGTTACGATCCTCGAGACATCCTCAAACTCGCAGATCTTGAAAAGAGAAGGGGTGAGAAACTTCGTGTGATCGACAAGCAGTACCGTCTCGCGCGCGTTTCGGATAACCTGGCGATAAAGGTGCGCACTCTCGATGTCGCTGGCACTGACGCCGAAATCGCGGCTCAGACCATCCGCTCCAATGAAGGCCAAGTACCCCCGCAACTGCTCAATCGTCGATGTTGCCAGCGGCCCCACGGTGTCCATCCGCTCCGGACGATATTGCCCTCCGACCAGGATGACGCTCAGATCTGAGTTGGATGCCAACTCCACCGCAAGGCGCGATGAATTGACGATCACGCGCAGCCCGCGGCGCCGCTTCAGGTGCGAGCACATCGCAAAACTCGTCGTTCCTGAATCGATGAAGATCTGATCGTTGTCGGTGACCAGACCGGCGGCAAGCATGCCGATCGCCCTCTTCGCCGGCACATTGCGCGCGGCCTTGGACCGGAACGAGAAATCGGTGACGCGCGGCAGGACCGCTCCGCCATACACCAGCTCGATCTGCGAAGCATCGGCGAGCGAACGCAGATCGCGCCGTACCGTCGCCTCCGAAACCGCCATTGCCTTCGCCAAGACCTTCACTTCGATCGCACCGTGCTCGAGGATACGTGTCAATATCAGGTCTTGCCTCTGCTTAGTCGTGAGACTCAATTGAAGACTCCTCCATGAATTGCTTAGTATCGTGCATAAATGGGCAGGAAAGCAATATAAAAGAGCAAAGATTGTTGTCCATTGTGGTGTATTTTTCTTGCAATGCAGGGTGCAAAAAGATAGCATGGCTCTTCTGACCAGGGCAACGAAGCAGCACAAGTAGTTGATAAAACATTCGTTAATTCCGTGCTTGGCGCACGGAGCGAATCTGATTCCCTGAGAGGCAGCCCCTATGAGCAGGATCATCATGCCGAAGGCGGGACAAACCATGGAGGAAGGAACGATCCTTCATTGGTACAAATGTGAAGGGGAGACGGTCAATCGTGGGGAGCCCCTGTTCGATGTCGACACGGACAAGGCCGCCGTTGAGGTAGAAGCGCCTGAGAGCGGGATTTTGCGCAGGATTCTCTGTCCCGAAGGCGCCACCGTCCCGGTTCTCGCCCCTGTCGCTATCATTGCCGGTCCGGACGAAGATGTAGCGGGCGAGATCCAGGCTGCGCAGGTGGAGCTCAAGGCTGCGCTGGGTGGAACCACGTCGGCGCCGGCTCCGGCAGCCAGAATCCCGATCGCTGATGAACAAGCTCTCCGCGGGAGTGCGGAGGCCGCTTCGATCAAGGCGTCTCCTGCAGCCCGCGTGACGAGCCGAAAACTAGGCATAGATTTAAAGGAGATCGCTGTAGGCAGCGGTCCCTATGGGAGAATCCTGTCCACCGACATACTCCGGGCCGCAGATGCCGCAGCGGCTCCGGGTCCCAGCGCCGCGACCGGGGTTTCTCGTCGCCCGCTCGCAGGCATGCGCGGGGCCAACGCCCGCGCCATGCTGTCGGCCAAGCAGCGCATCCCGCACTTCTACGTGAAGGTGACCGTCGATGCCGATCCTTTGCTTGAATTCTATCGCACGCAAAAGGCTGCCTGTGCTTGCACGATCAATGACGTTGTTACCCTGGCCTGTGCGCGGGTGATCAAGGAATTCCCGGTTTTTCGCAGCAGGATCGAGGAGGATGCCGTGGTCGAGTTTCCTGCCGCAAGCATTGTGTGCGGCAGAACGTTATGGGGAGTGAAAAGCTGTTCCGCTGTCAATTAAAGCAAATAATCCTCTACGACTGCACATATTTTCGTCGATAAGGCGCCCTGCGGCCATTTCGGCTGCCTTTATC
>Ga0315282_10007836_pt1 | contig 17442 bp, 11 predicted proteins | sample YL17G07_20_MG_FD_203693 | JGI IMG/M metagenome (GOLD analysis project Ga0315282, IMG submission 203693) | Sediment microbial communities from Yellowstone Lake, YNP, Wyoming, USA - YL17G07_20 | ecosystem: Environmental > Aquatic > Freshwater > Lake > Sediment | place: USA: Wyoming | collected... | reverse complement strand
TTGAGTTTGAAGAACCCACCCATGGAACCGGGTTTGGCTTCCGTTCGCTCCTCGATCAGTTCCTTCATCTCGGCAATGGGGGTAAGCCTCTGGTCTTTCGGGAAGCCGAGAGCCATGGCGAGGTTACTCGCCGGGTCGGCATCGATGGCCAATACTTTCTGCCCTCGTTCCGCCAGCACACGCGCCATCCCGGCCACAAACGTGGTTTTTCCGACACCGCCTTTTCCAGTAACTGCAAGTTTCATGAGACCCCAGAAACGCATAGAGCAGAGGGCAGAGCGCATAGCGTTAAAGAATTTGTTTTTGCTCTATGCTCTATGCTCTTTGCTCTTTGCTTTTATTAATTTCCACACTACCGTCTCCGCGAGTATGACGGCATCTTCTACCGGAAGATATTCACTCACGGAAGCGTCAAAGAGGATACTTCCTTCGGCCGGAAATTCTGCGTCCCCACGCCATAAAACCAGGGCCAGGGGCACAAAGGGGAACGCTTGAATCTTGACTCCTACATCTCCAAATTTCAAGGGTTCCCCTTGAACCTCCTCGGCCATTGACAGCAGATTTTCAGGCTCTTCCCCAAAGAACTTGATCAAGGGAGATTGGCAGCGCATGCGGAAAACAGAATGGTAAAAAGTTCCCCCCGGAATTTCGGAAAATGAAACCCACCGCTCAGCCAGTGGGGTTCCCCCTCCCTTTCCCAGATAATGGAGAATTAAGATCTCCTCTCGAAGAGGAATCGGCCCCTCCTCGTTTCCGGTCTCGAACGTTCCCCCGGGAAAGGATAGGTAAAGCTCACGGCCCAAATACCTGACCCCGATCCGCGCTTCATCCCGGGGACCAGGCTCGTACCAACCTCCACATTGGGCGGCCCGCTCCTGGAGGTTAGATTTCAGGAGGCCCGCAACCGCCATCTGGCGGGCCGCTTGGTAGTTTTCTTGCTTGGGTAACATGGAAATCCAGACCCGTAGGGGCGACCGGCGGCTCGGCTGAGCTCGCCGAAGTCCGGCCGCCCCTACAATCGTTACAGCTCCAACCACGAATGGGAGTACAGGCTTTTACCCAGCAGAACCTTCGTGGTTTTGACATATTCGCTTTCCTTCGGGCTCAACGCTTTCAGGTTTGGCTCCTCGCCATCCATCACCCGGTGGACCAGCTTGACGATCTCGGGCATGCCGCCCTTGGCGATGGTCAGCAGTTCCTTATCATAGGCATCGACGATCGCCGAGTAGAGCCCGTACTTCATCAACATGATCAGGTACGTCCGATTGAGAACGGGACGTAATTTGTCGGGCGTGCCGTTAGAAATGTTGGATAGCCCCACGATGGATTTGGCTTCCGGAGCAATGTCCTTGAGCATGGACATGAACTCCAGACAGGCGAGAACCTGGTTGATCTCCACGCTCACCGGGCTGACGATGGGGTCGATCCAGATGTCTTCGGTTGGAATGCCCAGATTATTGGCCTGGTAGATAAAATCCACGGCGTGGGATGCTCTCTCGTTGGCATCCCGGGGCATCCCTTCCTTTCCCCAGAGAAGGCCGATCACATAGGCGCTATAGGTCTTGGCCATGGGCAAAACCTTCTCCAACCGTTCGGGCTGGAGAGAAACCGAATTGATCAAGGCCTTATCCTTATGGATCTTCAAACCCGCCTCCATCGCGGCGGCGTTTGTGGTATCCAGGGACAGAGGCTTATTCACCGCCCCCTGGACCGTCTTGACCATCCAATCCATCACCTCTTCCCCGGCCTTGCGGGAAGGGCCGATGTTCAAATCCAGATAATCGATGCCCACCTTCTCCTCATGCTTGGCCATCTCCAGGATGGGCTCGGCCCGTCGTTCTCGGATGGCCGGACCGATTGTCTTGGACATGATGTTGATATTCTCACCGACGCAGACGACCATCTTTCCCCTCCTTATTAAAATTGCCCGTAGGGGCGACCGGCCGGTCGCCCTTACATCATTCTGGTTTCCACATCTTCAGGAACGCCGGGATATGACCCGCTTCTCTCGGCCCGATGGAGATCTTCCAGTCGGGCAGTTCCTCTTCCAACTCTCCGCTGATGACGGCCGCATAGCCCGGGATGATCAGCTTGCGGTGCTTTACCTTAGCCGCAATGCCGCACTTTTTCACGAAGGGTCCGATGACGTCCGCGCCGAATTTACCCGCCGCCCAAGCGGTCATAACCGACAACCCCTCGGTGTCCTTGACCAGCAGCCAGCTGGGTACGCGGCTTCCTTCGATCTCCCCCGAAACGATGAAGTACGTGAGGGAGAAGTTGGAGGTAATCAGAACCGGAGAATTTTCGTTCGGCCCGCCGACCTCATAAATTCCCTCGGTGGTGGCCATCGGCCTCTGCGGATCGGTGTAGATATTCATCCGCTCCAGCAGGAGGGGAAAGAGGCTGTGCCCCTCGAGGTCAGAGAGGACCACGATCCCTCCGTACTTGGCAATAAACATGGAAGCCAGGAGCGCCTCCTTCATCGGGTCATCCGTCATTTCGCAGGGGAAAGTGATCGTCGGAAACCCCAGGGGGCGGAACTTTTTTAACAGCGCCGCCCGCCGCATGATGACTTGTTCTTCCAGGGCCTTCTTGGGCGTGCGCGCCCCGGAATCCAGGACCAAATCCTTTAAGCCGGCGGCCGTCAATTTCGTGGTCAGCTCGACGAGTTCGTCGAGGCTGCCGGCTTTGACCGCCAGCGGAGCGGAAACCTCTTTGGCCAGACTGGCCATGGCGTCCGCATTCGCTTTGGTGGCCGCATAAAGCAGGGGCTTGCGGTCGGCGACCGCTTTGGCTCCCGCGCCCAGGACTTTGGGGTCGTCGCTCATCAATACGACGCCTTTCCCGTCGAGCTTTTCTCTCACTTTTTTCACCAGGGCTTCAAACTTGGCCGGGTCCCCGGATTCCCCCTTTACGGCCACCAGGTCGGCCTGGAGAACGAGGCCGACCCGTTCAAATTTCAGCTCGCTCAGCTTCTTCAGCCGTCCATCCACCTCGGCGTCGCTCATCTTGTCCGAAACGAGAACGGCAATCCCGGTGGGGTTGACGAATCGTTTTTCATGGCGGAACATGACCGTCTCCCCGCCGATCTTCAGGGTTTTATCGCCCACGCCGATCGCCACGGGTCGAATGGGGGGGGCCGAGGCCTGTTCCAGTTCGGCCTTGGCCTGTTCCGAAACATAGGGGCAGGACGCGAGCTCCGCCTGTCCGGCGGCCAGTTTCATGGCAAAAGCCAGACAGGTAGGAACGCCACACTCACCGCAGTTGGTCTTGGGAAGCTTTTTGAAAATTTCAATTCCTGTCAGGGCCATCTTCTTCTCCTTTTATAAAATGATATCAACGATGACAATCGGTAGGGGCGGTTCGCGAACCGCCCCTACATTTTCAAAACAACGAAGGCAACGAAAGTGCCGGGTGTCCCTTTTCCGTCAGGAAAGGCAGAATTTCGTCTTCCGTCGTCCCGATCGTCTCGTCGGCGATCATGTCCGGGAAGTTGGGGATACCGATCTCTTCCGAACGCTTCTTCAGGCGGTCCATGATCTCCTCCTTGAGCATCTTGGGCATCCAGACCAGGCGCTTGATGCCCGCTTCGGCCATGATGAACTTCTTGCTGCAGATGTAGTGTTTGCTATGGCCGACAAAACCGGGGGTGACCGAACCGCCACCCACCGAGCCCGCGAGCGTCGTAAACTTCATCCCGCAGGGGGTCATACCGGGAAAATCCCGGTTGACGGTCATAATCCCGTTGCACATGGGCAGAACGGCGGCAATGCACTCAAAGCACCCACAAGAAGTCATGGGGTCGATCATGATACTGTACGCGTTGTATTTCTCCAGCTTCTGGCGGGAGGCCTTGAAGACGAATTCGTTGACCCCTTTCCATTGACCCAGAACGGGGTCGATGACTTCAAGCTTGGGTACGGGTTGGTTCGGTCCCGTGGGGTTGATCTCATTGGAGGCTTTGCCATCCAGCCAGTTATACGCCCCGCAGAGTCCCGTGCGCTCCGGCGTGATTATGCAGACGTGGGTCGGAGCAAAGGATTGACAGAGGGTGCAGGAGTAGAAGGTCTCCTCGGTCTCGTCGGTCATGCCCTCGATACGGGCATCGCGCTTCTGGTAGGTCGCCCGGGCCTTCTCCAGCATCTCCTTGACCTTGGACGGTTCCGTGTAGATCTTCACCTGGACTTTATCGAAGATGGAGCCAAAGTCCTGGTGGTATTTGGCGTAGAGGATATCCCCCAGGTGCCTCAGGGTAAACCCCTTATCCACGGCTCCCTTGCCCACGCGGACCCAGGCGATGTCCCGCTGCCCGATGTGCATGATCCCCTGGGCGTAATTGACCAGATGATGGATTTGCCGCTCCAGGATGGGCTCGAAATCTTCCTGCATCTTGCGCCCGGCCACCTCGGCAACGATCGCCAGAGGAAGTTGGCCTGGAGGTTTGACATCCTTGATGTCCGGGCCGATGACCTCGACCTTCCCGTCTTCTACTTCGTTCATATCCAGGGTCGTGGTCCATTCGACCGCGGGAGTCCGCCCCCCGCCGCATTCCAGGTAAATGTCTTCCCCGCGGACACGCTCTCCCTCGAAGGCCGGCCCATAGGCCAGCGGAATAGGCACCTTGGCCACGGTAACCTTCAAGCCCCTGACCTCCACGGCTTTCTGGACGATCTGGTCGTGGGGGATGTTGGAAACGACGTGCTCATACGTGCAGATACCGGTGGGCAGGACCTGAGGAATGGGCGTATCGGCGATAACCGGGAATCCCCAGTTGATGGCCCCGGCCGCGTTGGCGTACCATTCGTCCGAGACAAAGCCCAACGGCAGGGCAAAGGCAAAGACCCGGTCTTTGTTGTAGATCAGGATCTTGCGGTAATCTCCGGGGGCAATGCCTCCGAACGACATGGCCGCCCGGGTGGCAAAGCCCATCGCGAAAACCGTGGCCGTGTAATCCGGTCCGAAAGAGACCAGGCGCGTCGGCCAGCCGATCTGTACCCCCGCTTCCACCAGCTGCTCAGAGAAACGTTTGCCATCGTTCTCCGAGGCCATGAAAACATAGAGGTTCTTCTCCTGCAGCTCCTGGGCGATCTTGGCGGCAATCTCCTTGGTGGGCGCTGCCCCCAAAATGGCCGCAAACCCCGGGGCCGTTCCGTCGACGAACTCCACACCCCGCTTTCTCAAAATGACGTCATCGGCGGCCCCCAGCCAAAGGTTCTCCGGCGTGGGGTCTTCCCCCTTGACATAGAAATTGGGATCTTCCAAATATCGGATGGCTTCGATGATTTCTTCGGCGAAAAAAGTGGCCATCCCGGCATCCAGGGCGGGAGCTAAGTACGGAAGCCACACCTTCTCCTTCACCAGGGGAGGGATGAGCGCTTTACAGCGCTCCAAAATGGGCTTCATATCCCCCAGGGTTTTCACGGGAACCCCCAGGATGCCGTAGATGATGGGCAGATAATATCCTGTATTGGGGAAGCCCACCTCTTGATTCGGACCCCACTTCTCCAGGGCCTCCTGGTATTTCTTTTCCGCCCGCTCCAGAATCTTATGGCCTCCCCGAATGGCTGCGGCTGCAATAATCTTAGACACGTTCCAACCTCCCTTTTAAAGACAGTGAATAATAGACTTCAGACATCAGACAAAAGGCGAATAAATGCTCAGACTCCAGTGTCTAAAGTCTGAAGTCTCGTGTCTGATGTCTGATGTCTGTATTTTCAAACGGCATCCAGTTCGCGGCGCATGGCCATATCGTAAAGGACGCGCTCGCGAGCCTTATCCAAGCCAAGAGCCTTGCGCTTCTTGTCGATATGGGCGATCATCAATTGGGCGGCTTTCTGAGGATCCGGCTCGAAAGCCCATTTTCCGCCGACGATCCCCTCCATCTCCTCGAAAAGGAGCTTGCTCATCTCTTCGCTTCCGGTAACAGGGAAGGTCGTCCCGAAGACCGTGTAGACCCCGGAAGCCACGAAGTACTGGCCGATGGCGATGGCCTTCTCGCTCATCCATTCCGGGGCCGCGCCGGCCGCGGGAAGGTCACTGATGTCGTCCCCCAGGCCCCCGTCTTTGACCACGGCGGTGGCGGCCATTAAAATCCGGCTGTTGTCCACGCAGGCACCCATGTGCAAAACCGGCGGTATGCCCACGGCCTCACAGACTTCCGCCAACCCCGCCCCGCAGTATTGGGAGGCGGCCTCTGGAGTCAGCAGGCCGGCTTTTCCGCAAGCCATGGCCGAGCATCCGGTCGTCAGAACGATGACATCGTTCTTAATCAGTTCTTTGATCATGGTCAGATGGGCGCTGTCGTGTGTCGTACGGCAGTTATTGCAGCCGACCACGCCGGCCACCCCCCGGATCCGGCCGTTGATGATGTTATCGTTTAGCGGGCGGTAAGAAGCCCGGAAAAGCCCACCGAGCAGGTAGTTGATGGTTTCGTGGCTGAACCCCACCACCATATCCTGGGTCTGCGAAGGGATCTGCACCGGCCTTCCTTGGCGATTGGGGAAATTATCGATCGCCTCTCGTAAGATCCTCTTGGCCACATCGGGCCCGTGGTGCTCATCAAACTCGATGTGCATGGCTCCCTGCATTTTGGCCCGGCGGTCCGTGGTAATCACCTTGGTGTGGTAGCATTTGGCCACATCCGCCAGGGACTGCATTTCGCACTGAACGTCCACCACCATGGCATCCACCGCCCCGGTGACGATGGCCAGCTCCTGCTGCAGGAAATTTCCAGCCACGGGAATTCCGTGGCGCATCAAAACTTCGTTAGCCGAGCAGCACATCCCGGCCAGATTGATGCCCTTGGCCCCCTTGGATTTGGCGTAGGCCTGGATCTCCGGGTCCTGCGTGGCCACCACCAGGAGTTCGGGCAGCAGCGGTTCGTGTCCGTGCACGACCACGTTCACCTGGTCTTCCTTGAGGACCCCCAGATTGATCTTTCCCAGGATGGGCTGGGGATTCCCGAAGAGAATGTCCTGGAGCTCGGTGGAGATCATCGAGCCGCCCCAGCCGTCCGCCAGGGCGCAACGCGACCCCTGGAGGAGCAGGTTCCGGTAATCCTGGTCCACTCCCATATGAGTGCGGTGCATCAGCTCCACCACTTCGCGGTCAATGCCCCGGGGGACAATCCCCAGTTTTCTCCAGATTTCCTGCCGTTTCAGGGGCGCACGCTTGACGAAGTAGAGTTCTCCATGCTGTCGGCCGAATTCTCCCAGCAGCTTTTCCCCCACTTCGATGGCGATTTCTTTCGAAGAGCGATCCCCGATATCGATCCCCAGGTCCAGGGCCACCTGATAGAGTTTCTGCTCGTCCTTCAGGGCATATCCGGGGACTTCGCCCTTGGCGGTGGCCAGGAAAAGCTCGGCCACTCCCCGGGCATGGTCCGAATGGGCGGACGTTCCGGCGGCGATCATGCGGACGAAATTCCTCGCCGAGATGGTCTCGGCCGTCGCCCCACAGATGCCGCGCCTCTTGGCCCTCTCCGCCTCGCCCTCGGCCTTCTTCTTCGGAGCCGGAACCCGGCACGGCCCCATGGCACAGTTCTTACAGCAACTCCCCTCGGCGCCGATGGGGCAGGGCTTCATCTCCTCTGCCCGATCAAAAACAGTGCTCACCCTGTCGGCTTTGGCCTTGGCTAACATCTCCAGAGTAGCCTTATCCACGCTTTTTTCTTCTGCCATTACAATTACCCTCCTCGTTCTGTAGGGGCGGTTCACGAACCGCCCCACTTCCTTATCCTTTTAAAAGATCTCCGATCATCCCTTTAACCAGGGCAATTGCCTCTGGGTGACGCATGATTAAGATGTTCCCGCCCGCCAGAAGCAGGATCATCGCCGTAACTGCTTCCATCAAGATCCCCCGTTTCTTGGGGTCACCCAGGCGGGGTTCATCTGCCTGAGAGAGCTTCGCTTCCTTGGTTTTCCAGACTTCTTTAGCCAGGTTACAGACGAGCGGAAACTGAAGGCGTTCGTCTTGTTGGGTCAACGCCGCCATACGGTCCCGCTCCATCACCGAATAGGTGTATTCGATCCCGTAGCCCAGTCCGCCGGTAGTCGGATCTACCAGAATCTGGGCATCCGGCACGCCCAGGTTGCCCAATAGGACATTCAACTGCTTGGCCAGGTTGACGTCGATGGGCGAGGAAGCCACCAGGGTGTGTTTATAGGCGATGGCCCCGGCCCCGATTTGTTTGTAGTTCTTCTCGCCCACCGGGCCGATAATCAGATTCTTCCCTTCACACAGTTCCGCAACCCGTCTAAGCGTATCCGCATCTTTCTCATCGTTCGCGCAACCCCAAACGATCAGGGGAACCGTTACCGCATCGGCCACTTGCTTGGCAATCGCCGCCGCTTCTTCCGAAGGCCGGTTCATCCCATTGGGATCCGTGCTCGCCAACTGTAAACAGATCATCTCCGCGCCGTAAGTGGTTATGCACTTCTTGGCCCAGGCGACCGGGTCGTTAACTACGTCTTTAAAAGGCTCCAGGGCAGCTCCGGGCCAGTCCTCCGGCGGGGCATCGTAAACTTCCATGGCGATCCGTGGAGGATGAGGCATCTGGCCTTCGAAGAGATGAAGGGGATACATCGTCTCCCCGCCCACGGTCACCGCTTTGTTTCCTACCCCCAGAGTGACTTCCTTAATCTTCCCCGTATAATTGATTTTCGGTATTTCCACAGCCACCTCCTTCTCAGGCGTCATTCACCGCAGAGCCCGCTGGGAACGCAGAGGAAAATAATCCAAAAGTTAACCTCGGCGTTCTCGGCGCTCTCCGCGGTGAATCGCTTTTTATGCTGGATTTTTCCGCTTCTCGCTCCCGTACCATTCTTTGCTGAACCAGTATCGTTCCCCGCATCGCAAATATTTGAGCTTTTCTTCCCGGCTCTGGATCTTGACCCTCCAGCAGTGGGGTTGCTCCGGAATGCCCGCTTCATACTCCGCGCCCACCACCTTCACTTTCTCTCCACTAAACAGCGTTTTCTCTTCCAAGTTCTTGGCCAAATCGATCACCCCTTTCTTCATTTATTTTATTAGGACGCAGATTTACGCAGATGAACGCAGAAAAAGATGGAATTCATTCCGTATGCTGACTTCTCCTTTTTTGAAGATCCTGTAAATCTGCGTTCATCTGCGTCCAATAGAATTAATGAATCATTTTCCCCATCATTTCCGCCACAATCTGGACGGCGGGCGATTCATCGGGCAGGCTCAGCAGGGGCTTTCCCTTCATCTCGTAATCGGAGATGAATGGGTCCACCGGAACCGTTCCCAAAAGGTCAAGGCCTTGCGCTTGAATCTCCCGAGAAAAACCAGAATCCAACTCCTTCGGCGCCCGGTCAACCACCAAATGCTTTTCTTTGACGGAGAGCTTCAATTCATCAATCAGCTCCCTGATTTTCCCCACCGTCCGAATTCCCTTGATGGAATAGTCGGAAAGGAAAAGCAAATAATCCACCCCCTGCGTGGTTCGTCGGCTCAAGTGCTCCATCCCCGCTTCATTGTCCATGACCGCGTAAGGATAATTCTTAACCAGCATATCCAGGTGATGACGCAGGATATTATTAGCGTAACAATAACACCCCGGGCCCTCCGGTCGGCCCATGACCAGGAGGTCCAGACCTTTGGATTCGACCAGGATCTCGTGCAGTTTCATCTCCAGGTACGTCTCTTTGGTCATGCCCGGGGGCAGTTTGCCCTTGGTCTCGAAGAAATCTTCCCGAGCCGTTCCCAGGCTTTGCTTCACGGGCAAACCCAGGGCGTCCGCCAGATTGGCGCTGGGGTCGGCGTCCACCGCGAGGATCGGCCCGTAGCCATTCGACCGGAGATAACGGATGATGAGCGCCGAGAGGGTCGTCTTCCCGGTTCCCCCCTTCCCGGCCATGGCAATTACCTTTCCCAAATTATCGATCCTTATTCTTTCACCACAGAGGCACAGAGAACACAGAGCAAAAAAATCATTAAGTAATTTCGCTTTTATATCTTAATCTATCTCTGTGCTCTCTGTGTCTCTGTGGTAAATATTTCTTTTCTTTCCGCCAAGCGTGCCCTCACTCCCGGAAACTCCTCCAGGTTCGTGTGCGGCAGGAACATGGCGGCCACATAGTTGTCCATGAAAGACGGGCTTTCGCTTAGTTCTACGTTGGTCATCATCCGACAGATCCGCTCCCCATCGTCGAGCATTTCGTTGCAAAAGGAGATTAACCGCGCTCCCAGCAAAGAGCCATTCCCGATGAAGAGAAAGCGGTCGAGGGGCAGCTCGGGCAGAAGCCCGATGGCGATCGCCCGCTCCACGTCGATGAAGGAGCCGAACGCTCCCGCGATGACCACTTGCTCCAGATTGCCGATGGCAAGGCCCACCGATTGCAAAAGGGTTACATAGCCGGCATACATGGCCGCCTTGGCCCGGATGAGGTTTTCGATGTCCACTTCCGTGACCACGATATCCGCACCGATGGCGGCATCTTCCCCGTAGGCCAGGACATATTCCATCCCATCCGACCCCTGGCGGATGCGCGGAGTCGGGAGGTCGACGTTGAATTTCCCCTTGGGCGAAATCACCCCGGCTTCCAGGAATTCCGCCACCATGTTGATCAACCCCGACCCGCAAATTCCCTTCGGCTTGACCATGCCGATGGTCAAAAGCATGGGCTCAAAGGTCACGGGGTTGAGGCGAAAATCCTCGACCGCCCCCAGGGTGGCCCGCATCCCGTGCTTGATCCCCCCGCCCTCGAAGGCCGGCCCGGCGGAACAGGCCGCGGTCACCATCCACTCCGAATTGCCGATGACGATTTCTCCGTTTGTGCCAATGTCAATGTATAACGTCAGGGGTTTGCGCTGGTAGATGCCCGAGCCCAGAATGCCCGAAACAATGTCCCCTCCCACATAGGAGGCCACCGAGGGAAAAGTGTACAGATGAACGTGCTCCCCAACCTCCAGCCCCACCTCCTCAGCCCGCACCGGCGGGATGAAGTTGGCCACCGGGGTGTACGGGGACTCGCGAATGTATTTCGGGTCCAGCCCCAAAAGCAGATGCGTCATAATGGTATTTCCCGCCGCAGTCATGTGCGAAACCCGGGCCAAATCGATTTTCGACTTGGCCGCCAGCTCCCGGACGATCCCGTTGATCGTTCCCACGACGCTCTCCTGCAGCTTCTTCAATCCCCCGGGCTTTTGGGAATAGACGATCCGGCTGATGACGTCATCCCCGTAACGGATCTGGGGGTTGTAATCCGAGGCCTCCGCCAGCGTCTGCCGGCTGTTCAAATCCAAAAGCTGCCCCCAGACACTGGTGGTTCCGATGTCCAGCACGATGGAATAGTGCTCCTTCGTGGTGTCCCCCGCTTCCAGCTGGATCAGTTTCGTCCGCCTGGACCCGCGGAGCTGATACTCTCCCAGCTGCGATTCCATGCGCGTCTGCACCATGGTGGCGGTCACTCGCCACTCCGCCTCCCGCAGGATAAACGGCAGGTTTTTGAGCAGGCGGGAATCCACCGAAATCCCTTCCAGTCCGTAGAGCTTCTTCAGCGCCAGAAGCAGTCGGGAAAGGTCGGAGCGATTGTCCTTGAGCGTCGGCGGCTCCATTTCCACATACTGCTTGCGCAAAGCCGGGCTGAAGCACCATCCCAGCACCAGCGACTCCAGCTCCTGGTGAGAAACTTTTCGCCCGGCGACCACCCGCTCCCGGGTTCGGGCAATAAACCGCTTGTCCAGCTCCGATTCCACGGGAATACGCACTTCCAGGTCGCTTAGGATGCGGGTTTGACAGGCCTGGCGCAGGCCCTGGCCAAATTCCTCTGCGGATATCTTCGGTCCCCGGAAGCTCTCGACTTCGCCCTTCTCGATCAGGACCTTGCATTTTCCGCATACCCCTTCCCCCCCGCAAGAAGCCTGGATATAAACCCCCGCTTCCATTGCAGCCTTTAGGAGGTTCTCTCCAACAGGAACTTGAATTTCTCGGTTATGAGGTTGAAAATGAACCAGCACACATTCTGGCAGGGATGTAGGCCTCCGAAGCCCGTCCCTGCCATCTCCCTTTTATTAATTATATTTTTACCCATCAGCCATGGAATAGCAATGATTTCACTCATATAAAAAAACTTCGGGTTACGTTCGAAGGGTACTGGAGCCGCATTCCCTCAAGCGAGTTCTCCCTTCCCTACCTCGGACATAACCTCTAGAATCACATCACACTTGGCCATGATCTGCTCGTCGGTGAAGTGCTGCAATTTGATGGCCTTGCCCGGGCATTCGGAAGCGCAGATGCCGCATCCCTGGCACATGGCCATTTCGATCTCGGCCACTCCCTCCTTGTTGATCACGGGCACATTGTAGGGACAGACCCGGACACAGGTCAGGCAGGCCGCGCACTTCTCCGGGTCCACTACGGAGACAACCCCGCCCACCTGGATTTGGTCTTTGGCCAGAATGGTACAGGCCCGGGATACGGCCGCCGCGGCCTGAGAAAGGCTCTCGTCAATCATCTTGGGCGAGTGGGCCATGCCGCAGAGGTAAATCCCTTCCGAGGCAAAATCCACGGGTCTCAGCTTCATATGGGCTTCCAGGAAAAAGCCATCGGCATTGCGGGGTACCTTAAGCATGCTGGCCAGTTCGGCGGTATCCGCCGGGATGGTCGCTGCGGAAAGGACTAAAAGGTCGGGATGAAAGGATAGGTTCTCCCTCAGAACGGGGTTGTAAACCGTAACCCGCAATTGGCCGTCCCGGATGAATACCTCCGGCTTACGCTCCTCCTCGTACCGCAGGAAGCGCACCCCGGCTTTCCGGGCCCGGGCGTAATCTTCTTCCAGCAGGCTGTACATACGCATATCCCGGTAGAGAATCGTTACCCGCGCCCTGGGGTTCAAACTCTTGATGGTCAAAGCGTTCTTCACCGCTTCGGCACAACACACCCGGCTGCAGTACGGCCTCTCTTCATTCCGCGACCCCACGCACTGGATCATGACCACTTCTTGGAGCGCATTACCTTCGGCCCACTTCGTGGCCAGTTTCTTTTCCAATTCCAGCTGGGTGAGAACTCTCGGGTCTTCCCCGCAGAGGTATTCTTTGGGCTTGAGCTCTTCCCCCCCGGTAGCGACGATGGTGACGCCATGCTCCAGCTCGCGAGCCCCGTTACCTTTGCCGCACCCCACGCGGGTTTTATAGTTCCCCACATAGCCGGAGAAGTCGGTGATCTGGGCGTTGGTGAAGACCTGAATTCGGGGATGGTTCGTCACCCGATTCACTACCTCGCCCAGATATTTTGGGATGTCCTTCCCATCCAGGGTTGTGCGTAAATGCCGCAAATTGCCGCCCAGCTCCCCTTCCTTTTCCACCAGGATGGCTTCAAACCCCTGCTCGGCCAGCCCCAGAGCCGCAATCATTCCGGATAAGCCTCCCCCGATGACCAGCCCTCTTTTGATTACGCCTTTGGTCAGCTCCTCCAGCGGGCGGATCAAACGGGCGTTGGCCACGGCCATGCGAACCAGGTCACGGGCTTTGGAGGTAGCTTCTTCTTTCTGGTGCATGTGGACCCAGGAGCATTGATCGCGGATGTTGGCCATCTCGAAAAGATAGCGGTTCAGGCCGGCCTCCCGGATCGTCTCCTGGAAGAGGGGCTCGTGGGTGCGGGGGGAGCAGGAAGCCACGATGACCCGGTTGAGCTTGTGCTCTTCGATGACTTTCTTGATCTTCTCCTGCGTGTCCTGGGAGCAGGTGTAGAGGTTCTCGTCAGCATAAACAACGTTCCCCAGAGAGGCAGCATATTCCTTCACCCCCGGAACATTGACCACCCCCCCGATATTATTCCCGCAACGGCAGACGAAGACCCCGATCCGGGGTTCTTCCTCTTTGACCTCCCTCTGCTCGGGGTACTCCTTCCGGGTCACCATCGTTCCCCGAACCTCGGACAAAATCTCCGACGCTGCCGCGGCCGCCCCGCTGGCTTGAGCCACGGTCTCGGGGATGTCCTTCGGCCCCTGGAAGACCCCGCAGACAAACACTCCTGACCGGGTGGTGGCCAACGGTGCCAGGCTGTCCGTTTTGGCAAACCCGTAGGCGTCGAGTTCAATTCCCAGGTTCTTAGCCAGCTCCTTGGTGGACGCCGATGGAACCATTCCCACCGACAGGACCACCAGGTCGAACTCTTCCTCTTTGATTTCTCCGGCGTCATCGATATACGTGATCCAAAGGTTTTTGGTCTTGGGGTCTTCCACGACCCGGGAGATGGCGCAACGGACATAGCGAACGCCGTATTCTTTCTTGGCCCGTTCATAATAGCTGTCAAAACCTTTCCCGTAGGCCCGAATATCGATGAAAAAGATTGTAGGCTGGATCTCTTTCTCGTGTTCTTTAGCGATGATCGCTTCCTTGGTGGCGTACATGCAGCAGACCGCCGAGCAATAGGGGTGGTTCTGGTCGCGGCTGCCCACGCATTGTAAGAAAGCGATCTTGCGCGGCAACTGGCTGTCTGAGGGCCGTTGGACGTGCCCCATGGTCGGTCCGGAGGCAGATAGGATGCGCTCAAACTGAAGGGCGTTCAATACATTGGGGTAGCGCCCCCACCCAAATTCCTGGGACGAAAGGGCGCTGTAGATCTCATACCCGGGCGCCAGGATCAGGGACCCCACCTGCACCTCTTCTAGTCTCTCGACCATATCGTGATCGATTGCGCCCAGTCCGCATTTGTAAAAGCAACTTAGACATTCCGAACATACCCCGCAGGCCAGACACCGGGCCGCTTCGGTCTGGGCCTGTTGGTCGGTAAATCCCAGGTTCACCTCGTCAAAAGACCGGATACGTTCCCCGGCCGTGAGAGCCTCCATGCGCACTCGCGGCGTCACCCGGACCTCACCGCGAGCTACCCGCTCGTTAATTTCCTCACCGGTCAACTTGACCACGGGCAATTCCGGCCCAGACTCCGGTTCCAGCTCTTGGCCCTGGAGATAGCGGTGAATGCTGGCCGCCGCTTTGTGCCCTGCGGCCACCGCTTCAATGACAAAAGCCGTGCCGCTCGTAGCGTCGCCGGCGGCAAATACACCCGGACGCGTGGCCGCAAAGGTATTGGGATTGACCGCAACGGTCGCTTCCCGGGTCACCCCCACGCCGGCACTCTCCGGGATAAACCCGAGACCAGCCCGCTGTCCCACAGAGAAGATGACATTATCACAGGGGACGACATGTTCCGAGCCGGGTATAGGAACTGGCCGGCGGCGACCGCTTCCATCCGGTTCGCCTAATTCCATGCGGACGCAGCGCAGGCCTTGCACTCGGCCATTCTCGTCTCCGATGATTTCGACGGGGTTCGACAAGAAATGAAAGGGAACACGCTCTTCTTCCGCGTGCTGGATTTCCAGCGGGTCTGCCGTTGCTTCGACGCGGGAACGTCGATAATGGACGTGTACTTCCTTCCCCAGCCGGACAGCCGTTCGGGCACAGTCCATGGCCACGTCACCCGCCCCTATCACCACCACTCTCCTTCCCAGCTCCGGCGGATGGCCCAGGCGCACATCCCGGAGGAAGGGGGTATTGAGCAACACACCCTTCAAGTCTGCGCCGGGGATGGGCAACCGGATGCCCTCGTGCGCGCCTACGGCGATGAGCACGGCTTTGTAGCCCTCCGCGAATAAATCATCCAGATTCGTCACCGGGCTGTTCAACCGAAGATCCAGGCCTAGGTCAGTAATATCAGCCACTTCACGTTCGATGAGCGAAGTGGGCAGGCGATACTCCGGCACCCCCACCCGGAGCATCCCGCCGGCCACCGGCAGCATCTCAAATACGGTTACCGGGTAACCGAGGCGTACCAGGTCGCGGGCCGAAGTCAGCCCGCACGGGCCAGCGCCGATGATCGCCACCCGTTGCTCCCGATTCGGCGGAATCGGCTCCAGAAGGGAGCGGGGTTGAACGTAAACTTTATCGGTGACAAATCGTTTCAGCGCCCGGATGTCCAAGGGCTGGTCTAACAGACCCCGATTGCAGGCGTCTTCACAGCGATGGTTGCAGATTCGTCCGCAGATTCCGGGGAAAGGATTGTCTTCCTTGATGACCCGCAGGGCATCCTCGTATCGGCCTTCGCGGATGAGAGCGATGTACCCCTGGGCGCGCTGGCCCGAGGGGCAAGCATCCCGGCAGGGGGCAATTCCTCGCTTTTCGATGGCGTAGGCATTGGGAACCGCCTGCGGATAGAGCCGATAGGCGGCTCGCTCCTGAGACATGGCTTGATCGAAGCGGCTCGGAATGGCTACCGGGCAAACCTGAGCGCACTCGCTGCATCCGGTGCATTTGCTCACATCGATGTAACGGGGCTTGCGACGCAAAGTGACGGTGAAGTTCCCGGCCTGTCCGTCCATTTTCACCACTTCGCTGTCCGTCATGAGTTCTATGTTCAGGTGCCGGCCGGTCTCCACCAGTTTCGGGCTGATGGTGCACATGGAGCAATCATTGGTGGGGAAGGTCTTATCCAGCTGGGCCATCCGCCCCCCGATGGCCGAATTCGACTCAATCAAGTATACTTTGAAACCGGAGTTGGCCAGGTCTAAGGCGGCCTGCATCCCTCCTACACCACCGCCGACCACCATCACGGCGCCAATTTTTTCGGTTTCCGGAGTTTGCCGACCGGCTTTACTCATCAACCTGCACCTTCAGATCGGAAATATACGTCCTATAAGTCTTATGAGACTTATTATCTTTTCAGGAGCTTCTGCAAACGGGCCAGCAACACCTTTGGGTCGATGGGTTTATCGATGTAATCTTCCGCGTCCAGTTCCAATCCCATACTCTTAGTGTATCGGCTGTCGGCAAAATGATCGCTCACCGCCGTAAGAATAATGACCGGAATGTCCTTGCAAACAGGGTCTCCCTTTAATTCCTTGCAGGTGGCGAAGCCATCCTTGACGGGCATCATGATGTCCAGGATGATGGCGTCGGGTTTCTCCCTCCGGGCCTTCTCGATGCCCTCTTGACCGTCACAAGCGCAGACCACCTGATAGGCCGCGCTCTCCAAAGCCGCTTTGATCATCTCTACCATATCGGGTTCATCATCGACCACCAAAATTTTCGCCATGGGGCTCCCCCTTTTGATGAGTGGGTTCATTCCTAAAAAGGATTTTCCCGGTTCACAATCTGGCTGCGTCTAAAATCGCCGGCACTTTTCTTTCCCATCCGGCAGGGACCAAATGAATCCCCTGGCAGAGGCCCTTGAGTTCCTGGATGATCCGAGCACAGATCCCCACGCCAGCCTTGGCCCGGTCACTGGCGTTGCCCATCTCTTCAATCAACGCTTCTGGGACAAAAATGCCGGGCATATTCTTGTTGAGGAATCTGGCCATGGAGGCGGATTTCAGGGGTAGCACGCTGGCCAGGATGGGTACGCCAAACCCAGCCGCACGCTTCATAAAACGCTGAAAGGTTCCCGGGTCGAAGACCGGTTGGGTCTGAAAAAATTTCGCCCCA
>Ga0315282_10007835_pt1 | contig 17442 bp, 17 predicted proteins | sample YL17G07_20_MG_FD_203693 | JGI IMG/M metagenome (GOLD analysis project Ga0315282, IMG submission 203693) | Sediment microbial communities from Yellowstone Lake, YNP, Wyoming, USA - YL17G07_20 | ecosystem: Environmental > Aquatic > Freshwater > Lake > Sediment | place: USA: Wyoming | collected... | reverse complement strand
CGTCGCCCGCGATTGGCCGGCGGAGAAATAAAGAGGGCGAGGCCGTTCGACAAGCTCACGGTCCCGAGCGAAGTCGAGGGACATGCCTCGCCCCTACGGGAGGCGGACGGACGCGGATTTGCAGATTGGGTAGGGGCGGGTTTCAAACCCGCCCTTTTTATAACCGGCTCGAGGTTGAGGGCGCGTGACAACGCCCCCTACTTCAGATAGCGGTCGTACCAGGCAATGGCCCGCTGGATGGCCTCCCTGCGGCCCTGATTATAAATTTCGAAGTGGGTGCCGGGGAAGAGCCAGTACTCGGCCGGAATGCGATCCTTCACCAAGGCGTACAGCCGCTGGCCTTGCTCGGCCAGCGTCATCAACTCGTCCTTTTCCGCCTCGATGATGAGGATGGGCACCTTGAGCTGGTCAGCGTAGCGGATGGGACTGTAGTCCATCATGCGGGAGAGGTAAGGCGTGCCCGTGAGCTGTGCCCAGGCGCCCTTGAACAGTCCCACGGGTAGGCCGCCCTGAGGAACCGGGTCGATCTCTCCCCGCGCCCGCTTCACAGCTTCCTGTCCGACCTCTTTCTGCATGGCCTCTGTTTTGGTCCATGGCAGGCTCGAACTCCTCGAATCCATGCCGCCCACCTGCGAGACCACGCACTTGACGCGGTCGTCGTGGGTCGCGGTATAGACCACGTGCCCGCCTCCGTAGCTCGAGCCCCACAGCCCGATCTTGTTAGGGTTCACCATGGGTTCGCCCGACAGGAAGTCCAGGCAGCTCTTAATGTCCACGAGTTGGTCCAGGGGGTCCACCAGCTCGCGGATGGCCTGGGCCCGCACCGTAACGTAGCCCTGGCCGTCCCGGGACGGCATCTTGTCACGCATGACCAGCCGGCTGTCGCTCTCCCCCCAGCCCCGGTAGTCGAAGGTCAGCACCACGTACCCGGCCTTGGCAAAGAACGGGGCATAGGCCTGGTTCAGGTGGGACTTCACCCCGCCCCAACCGTGGCAGAGCAGGATGGCCGGGAGCTTGTCCCCTTCCTTGACGCCTGATGGATAGTACAGGTCTCCGGCCAGCCGCGTGCCGTCGGACCAGATGTTCACGGCCCGGTGCTCGACCCCAGCTTCGGCCAGGGCCGTCCCGGCCAGGCAGAAGACCAGGAGAAACGCAAGCCCGAGGGCTAAAAATTTTTTTCGACCGCGCATGAGAAACTCCTTTGGTAACGTATGTCCGCCGCTTAAGACGGCTGCGGACCCTTATGAAACCTCGGCAGGCGCACCAGTCAAACGCCGGCATTGGTCCAGCCGCAACGCAATCAGGTCATGCACCCGGCGCGTGCGGTCCTCATTGTGCTTGCCTTTTTTAAGCGCGGCCCTCATGGCCTTGGCCAGGTCTTCGTCGATAAGGGCCGCGGCCACCCAGTCGGCCAGGGCGTCCAGGTCCATGCGCGGGTGAGGCCCGGCCAGGAGGCTCGCCACCTCCTTGAGGCTGTACATGGGCACGGCCATGGGCCCGGTGCGCGGGCTGAGCCGGTACCCCACCAGCCGGTGCTCGAAGCCGACCTCGGAGAGCACTTTCGCGGCCAACGCCGCTCCCGGCTTCTTCAGCCGCGCTATCTCAGCCCTGCCCCAGCCGATTTTTTTCCTTGAGCGCCTGGGCCACGCGGCCAAGGCTCAGGGTTTTGAGCGTGGACTCCCTGGGCCAGCCGTTCTCCGGGTGCCAGCCTTCCAGCGTGTAAAAGAGCGTTTTAAAGGCCTCGAACTTGGCGCGGTCGATGGAGCGGCCGTTCAGCCGGACATAGTCCCACGCCCCGTTCTTCTTGCCGGGCATGCAGTACCAAGCGTAGCCGCCTTCCCCCTGGAAAGGCGCGGTGTAGATGTAGTCGGCGAACTTCACCATGTTCCGGTGCCGGCCCTGCAAGGTCCAGATGGCGTTGTCCAGGTTCCAGATGCGCCGGCCGAGCTCCATGCCCGCGCCGAAGGTCAGGTCCATGCCGGTCACGGCGTTGAAGAAGCGCGGCTCGCCTTCCCCGGTCAGTCCTTTGTATCCAGGCACGTTGGTGTTGATGAAATCCGGCCAGCGCTGGTCGCAGTAGAGCACTGACTGCTTCCAGAAGCGCGTGTATCGCCGGTGCCAGGCCACCAGCTTGGCCATGTGCTCCGAGTACATATTTTCGGTGCTGTAGTCCAACATGCTGGCGTCGCCGGCAAAGGGCTCGAGTTTCGAGGCGATGATCTCGACCGTCATCTGGGCCGGCGGCTGCGGTGCTCTCCCGGCCCAGACCTGGGAGGACGGCCACCAGAACAGGGCGTTGAAATCGTGTTCGTTGATGTCCCGGTCGCCCAGGATAGTGCCGTAGCCCCATTCCACCTCGGCCCGCGGGTCGTAGCTGTGCTCGGGCAGCCCCCAGTATGGGTATGCCAGCAGGCCGCTTTTGAGGTCCGCTTCCTGCCGGCCCCAACGCTTGGCCGCCCGAAAGAATCCCTCGGCGAAATCGTCGCCCACGCCTTCCCGCAAAGCGATCAGGCGGAGGAAGGCCTCGGCGAAATCGGCCTCGCCGAAGCGGCTGAAGTCCAGGGGACAGTTGATCTCCTTGCCCGGCCCTAGCACGCCCAGTTTGTTCAAATCGCGGACATAGTACAAGCCGCGCAAGGCCTCATAGGCGTTGATACCGTATTTCTGCAGCGCGTCCCCGGCCAGGTAGGCGGCCGACGTCTGCTTGCCGTGACGTGCCTGGTCCGCGCCGCCGTAAAAGGCGGTCTCGACGCAGGTGGATTCGCTTCCCAGCCCGTCATGGGCCCGTTCCTTGCACCCCTGGTGGCAGCCGACGCAGGCGGCCAGCCTGGCGTTGGGCCGCGCCGCCCAGAAGCGGTTCTGGGGCTGGCGGCGTCCGAACCAGGAGAACCAGGAGCGCTCGAGCTTGTCCATGTTCAGGGCGTATTTTTCCTGGGCCCAGAGCCGGGCCTTCATCAGGCCGGCCGGGTCGGTCAGGGGGATGGACCCGCTGCCGATGACGCTCACCGCCTTCAGGTTCTTGGCGCCCCACACGCCGCCGAACCCGCCCTGGCCGGCGGCGTTGCCGGCGTCGTGGATCAGGCAGGCCGCGCGGCTTTTCCGCTCCCCGGCCGGGCCGATGGCCAGCACGGCCGGATGCTGCGTGGTGCGGCCGCCGGTCTCCTCCTTGCCCAGGGTCACCCAGGCCTGCTCGCCGGCGCCGCCCGAGACCTCGCGCCAGATTTCGAGCTGGGTCTGCTAGGCGTCCAGCCCCCACAGCCGGCCCGCGTCCTTGAACTTCACCTCGTTGTTTCGGATATCCACCCAGACCGGCCGGTCGGCCTGGCCCTCGATGACCACGCCGTCCCAGCCGGCATATTTGAGCATGGCCGAGAACCGGCCGCCGAAGTTGGACCGCGTGAACCACTCGATCGGCGAGGACTGCACGCCGATGCCCTGGACCTCGGTCCGGCTCGAGGCGCCGGGCGCCAGGGTGCCGGAGAGCGGCGAGGTCATGAGGGTGACAATGTTGGCCGGGTCGAAACCGCCGATGGTCTTGTCCTTGACCAGATCGAAAAAGAGCGCCGACCCCAGCCCGTGCCCGCCGACCCACTCCTGGTAGGCCTCGGTCTCGAGGGTCGAGCTCTTCCGATCGGACAGGTTCAATCTGAGGATTTTGCCGATATATCCACCGCGTTTCATAGGTCATGTCCCCAAAACAGGATAAGACGATTCACTTCGTGGAATAGCCCAGGCCCCGCCAGCTCGTGGAGCGAAGGTTGACCATGTAGCCCTCGGTCCCCGCCTGTACCGGGAGTTCGCGGGTGAAGGAGATGGCTTTGAGCGGACAGACCTCGACGCAGGCCTGCTTGCCGTCCGGTCCTCCCGGCCCCTCGAAAAAGGGCGCCTCGACGCACAAGTCACACTTGGCCGCGTGCCCGGCCTCGAAATTCCACCCGGCCCGGCTGGGCGTGAAGGGGCAGGCCTTGACGCAGGACATGCAGCCGATGCACTTGGTCTTGTCCACGCGCCTGACGTAACCGTGGGCCGCGTCGGCGGTCAGGGCGTCCGCCGGGCAGGCCGCCACGCAGGCCGGCTCCGCGCACTGCCGGCACTGGGCCAGGGTCAGGTCGTCCGGGAAGGCCTGGAAGGCGCTTTGCACCACCTGGATGCGGGCCAGGGAGGGGTTTATGCGGCCTTCGTGCACCAGGGAGCAGGCCAACATGCAGCTCATGCAGCCCTGGCACTTCTTCGTGTCCACCAGCAGGTAGCCTTGGCTCGCCGGCACCGCGGCCAGGCCCAGTTCCGGCCAAGCCAGGGTGCCCAGGGCGCCCGCGGCGCCCGCTCCCAAGGCCAGGCCGCCGGACAACCGCAGGAACCCCCGGCGGGAAAACCGGCGCATCAGTCTTTCTTTCATCCTGGATTCATCCTGTCTTTAAGGTTGAGGTTTCTCGCCTTGCCCGCCCAGGTTGGACAGCCACCGGTACAGGTCGGACGCGGCCGAAAGGGCCAGGGAGCGGCTAGGCGCTGAGAAGACTCCGGCCACCAATCGGCCCTTCTGAAACACGGCGTCAAAGGCCGTCTTCATGTCGCAGACTGTCGCCTTCATCCCGTCTCGGCTCACGACCTCGCTCCCTTGGCCGTATGCCGAGGCATACTGCGCGTATCGCTCTTCCACCCGGCGGGCCTCGGCTTCCGTGGGTTTCCGGGAGAGGAAGAGCGTCACTTCGGCGCCGCCGGTCCGGTACCGGGCCGTGTAGGTGTCCTGCATGAAGCCCAGGCCCAAGGCGTCGGTCTTGAAATACTTGACCGAGTCCGGTACCTGATCCTTGCTGGGCAGGCGGTCCAGGCCCCAGACCGGCGCGCCGTCGTCAGGCAGAAGATCGGCCGTCTGCCGGGCCAGGGCCAGGCTCAGCCGTTCGAGCTCCGGATCGTCGTGCGAGGCGATCACCTTGAGGTAGTAGCGCCCCTTCCAGACGAAATGATGGGCTTCGGAACGATAGGCGGCTCGGCCTATCTGCACCGCTTGTCCCTCGAGACGCTCCGCGCTGAAGACGCCGAAGGCGTTGGTCGGCGTGCCCATGTCGAAGATGAACAGGTCCAAGAATCGGCTTTTATCGTTTTTACTTTCGAAGCCGGCGAAGGTCAAGTCGCGAATGTTGTAGGAGAGGTATAGCTCGGCCGCGCCGTCGAGTTTTTCGTATAGGGGCAGCGGATTGTAGCGGCGCGCCGGGTCCGCGAGCCGCCAGCCGGCCGGGGCGAGATCGGCCACGCGGGCGGCTGGTCCGCTTTTGGCCCGGGTCGGAAGAGGAGCTAAGGCCGCCAAGACCCCCAGGAACAGCAGCAGGGCCGCCAGCCACAACGAGCGCGGACGACCCCGGCCGGCAGCCCTTTCCCGGACGCGCGGCCCGGTCATCCGTCCCTCCTGAGGCCGGCGGGGGCGGCAACGCCTCGGCCTACGACCGCCTGTACGACCCCAAGACCCTGGCCCTTCCGCTCAACCCCTTTCAGCGGGCCTACATCTACGCGCTTAAACTTGGCCTGGACGCGGTCAATTCGGACATGCAAAGCTTCGACCACCTCGAGGAAAACCTTCGGGCCGCGGCCGCGGCTTCATAAGCGGCCCTCTGACCTTCCGGGACGAAGGGCGTGCGGCCCGCCTGGCGACGGGAGATAGGGTGACATACGGAAGGAGTTTTTCAACTTAAAGTTGCCGTAATATATCGGCGGGTTTCATTCGGGCTGTCCGCCTGGCCATCGCATAAGTTGCGAGGCCGCCCGCAGCCAGGGATAATGCAATAGAAGCAGCGGTGAGCCCGACAGAGACCCTCACCGGAAGACGAACGGCCTGGGCAACCGCGGCGGTGTCTTTAGCAAAAGCGGGCAAAAGGTTCAACTCCCACGGGGTTGAAACGGGAATCGAGAGGAAGCCCAGAAGATAAGAGAATAAGTATCCTACGAGGATTCCGAAAATGCCTCCCAAAAGGGATTGTAGAAAAACCTCACCCATCATTTGCTTCTGAACATCTCTCTCGGTCCAACCGACCGCCTTCAGTATGCCAATCTCTCGGGATCGCTCAACGAGGTTGGAAAGCATGGCTTTGACGATCAGAAGAACAGCGCCTGCCAGTGCTATGATCGACACCAGCAAGGAAAACTGATCGGAAATTTTCGAGACCCCGCCCATCATTTCAAGAAATGAATCGGAACTGCTGACAGAAACCCCGGCGAGTTGCGTGGCAATGCGTGTTTTTACCAGGCCGAGAAGGGATGGGTTCTTCAATCGAAGATAAACGACATTCACGCCCCTCGATCCCCCACCAAGCAGGCTCTGGGCGTCTTGGAGAGGCAGGTAGATATTCGCCGATGCAATCTGGGCTCCTTCTTTAATCTCCAGCAACCCTACTATATTAAAGGAGCGGCCACCTATTTCTATCTTATCTCCCGTCGTTGCATGATGAAATTTTGCATAATGTTTTTCAAGCACAACTTCCCCATCCCTTTGAGGAAAACGCCCTTCTTTGAGCCACTCCTTCACCTTCACCGGGCCCAGACTCGGCTCCGCAAGGTTGACTCCCATGATGGTCCTGAAGCCCCCTTTATCGAACTCCCAGAGGAGGAGCGAAGCACCCATGGAATCAACGCCTTCAACGGCCTTGAGCTTCTCAAGGTCGGAGGGCGGAAGAATTTGGTTGGAAAAGGGCAGGCGAATCCCGCGCATGGAAGCTGGCGGCTGGCCCGAGTCTATGGCCCGTTTTTCCGGCCGCTGCACAACGACGTCCGCCCCCAGATTCTTGAAGGGCAGGCTGAGCGCTTTCTGATAAGCCGCGGAAGTGGCATTGATGGAAACAAAAAGGGCGATTCCGATCCCGATGCCCAGAACATTTACCAGGGTACGGTTATGGCGATGGCGAAGTTCTTTCAAGACATATCGATATTCCATGGCGCGCTCACTTCTTGTTTGTTATCTGATCCAGAGCCGCGCGCAGGTCATCCATGGTCCATTTTCCCTGAAAAAAGATGGGGCCAGCGCCGGTGGGAAAGCCTGCGAAATTAATATCCTTGCCATTCACCGGCAGATTAGACTTGCCGTCCAGCCAGATCACGAGAGGCATATGTTGCGTGATGCCTTTTCGTGCTTTGAACTGTTCCCCTCCCGTGGTTTCTTCATCGTACCAGGAAACGGAGATTTTATTTCCGTACTTTGCAAAGACTTGCTTCATTTGCTCTATCGTGGGTTCCAGAGGGCCATGGTTCAGGTAAAGGATTTCAACCTTGACCGGTTTTGCAGCAAAGGCTGTAAGTGAAATAGCAAATAGCGCTAGAACCAGCAAGCTGAATAGCATATTCCTTTTCATGATACAATCTCCCCATCTTTCATTTGAATGAGCCGGTTGGCGGTTTTGGCCAATTCGACGTCATGCGTGACCATCAATATTGCCATTTCCTTTTCCCGGTGCAGCCGGTTCAATATGTCCATGATGGCTTCGCCTGTATCCGAATCAAGGTTACCCGTGGGCTCGTCGGCGAAGATGATTTTTGGATGATTGACCAAAGCCCTGGCAATGGCCACCCGCTGCTTCTCTCCCCCCGAGAGCGCTGAAGGAAGGTGCTCGATCCTCTGCTTCAGCTCCATCTGGTCAAGCAGCTCTGTGGCACGATGCCGACGTTCTTTGCTGGCCATTTTGATCGGAAAAAGGGGCAGGGCCACGTTCTCCCAGGCGGACAGGGTTGGGATGAGATTGAAGGACTGAAAAATAAATCCGACATTCTCTCGCCGGAACAAGGCCAGTTCATCTTCGGAAGAAGTCGTAATCTCTGTTCCGTCAAGATTTACCTTCCCCTGTGTTGGTTTTTCCAACCCCGAGAGAAGGGAAAGGAGGGTTGTTTTACCACTGCCTGATTTCCCGACCAAGCAGACGAATTCGCCGGTGTTCATGGCCAGGGAAACTCCTTTGACTACCTCCAGATCTCCATATTTCTTACTTAAATCCGTACCCGATAAGAAAATTAAGTTACTCATGCCTCAAGACCTCCGCGGGCTTGATTTTTGAAATGTATCTACCCAGCAATCCGCCCGTCAGACCTCCGATGATGACTGACAGGAGAATGGCAAAGACGGCCAGGGTCCAAGGAACTTGAACTGGAAGCCGCAAGGTTTTGAAAATCTGATCGCCGCCTCCAGGCAAAAAGTGTGGAGTGGGACTCATTTCCCAAGGGATAGGGATATTGACCTTCATAAAGCTTAAACCGTATCCAGCCACCATGGCGATCAAAAGGCCCAGAATCCCTGCCATGAAACATTGGATAATCGACTCCGACATGAGCTGAGAGACCACGTTCCGATTGGTCCAGCCTACGGCTTTCATGACTCCAATTTCTCTAGCTCGCTCGGCAATGTTTCCGGCCATGGTCTTGAAGACGATCAGCACGGCGATAATGATCGCGATCAGGGACGCGGCCAGCGTAAATTTATCGGAAAGAGCAAAAAGGCTGCCCAGGAGTTTCAAGAAAGAGTCGGGAGTAGCCACCGTTGCCTGTTTGCCGAGAATGCTTTTCATCTCAGAGGCCAGGCCGGTGATTTTTTCCTGGTCGGCCTTGATGAAGAGGAGGTTGACATCTCCCGGCGAGTACGGAGACACGGACTGCAATTCCTTGGATGAGGCGGCCAATTTTTCCGCCTCTTCCAGAGGCAGGTACACATTGGCCACGGCAATTTTAGCCGCTCGGGACGCATCCAAAAAACCCACCACGGGAAACGGATGGCCGTCCACGGATATGGTGTCATTTAGTCCAATCCCGAATTGCCGGGCATACGCCTGTTCGACAACGGCCTCTGGTTTGTCCCCATCGAGAAACCGTCCCTCGGTGACGGAAGAGCGGAGAACGCTCGGCCCCACGGAGTTTTTTCTCTCAATGCCCAGGACGATCCAGGCTCGGTTCGGATCGAACACCCAGAGCAGGAGGCCCGTGCCTGTTCCCCTTACGCCGGGAAGCTTCTGGATTTTTTCCACCTCTGCCTTGCGGATGGTCACGGCCGAACAGGGAAAGACCGGCCCGGTCAATTCCTGAGGAACATTTCCGGACCGCTGGATGGTTATGTCCGCTCCGATTTCTTTCAGAGGAACACGAGCAGCCTGACGGTACGCCAGCGAAAGAGCGTTTACAATGATGAGCAGGGCGATGCCGATCGAGAGCCCAACCATGGAAGTCAGCGTCCTTCTTTTCCGGTAGTAGAGCTCTTTCGTCATGTAACGCAGGTTCATAACTCACCTTCTTCTGCATGCGTTCGTGTCCGTGCAAGCCTGTTTCCTTTAGGCAATGAGGCACTTCATTTTTTACATTCATGGCCGCGGGCAGGAAAAGGTCTGGGCGTGGGCGAACATGGGGAGACCTCGGCGCTCCGGCCGCTAAGACCGGAGCGCCGAGGAAGAGTGGATAGAAACCCATCTCGGTCGGCCGTTTCTCAGCCGATGTCGATCGAGAAATACAGGGTGTGGCCCTGCCGCTTTATCAGGAAGAGGGCCGTTTCTCCTTGTTGGAGAGAACCGGCCACGTCCCTGAATTTCGCCACGTTCGGAGTGGCCTGCTGGTTGACCTCCACAATGACGTCCCCGGTCCTCAGGCCGGCCTGGAAGGCCGGGCCGTTCGGGTCAATACGGGCCACGACCACGCCGCTGCCCGGCTTGACGTGAAGACGCGCGGCCAACTCTGGCGTGAGGTCTTGCACCTGGAGCCCCAGGGTCTCCGGCGCTTTCCCGCCTTCTTCGCCTTGGCTTGCCGCCTTTTCCTCGGGCAGCCGGCCGAGCTTGACCGACACCACCTGGCTCCGGCCGTCCCGCATGAAGGTCACTTTGGCCTCGCTGCCGATCTTCGCGGCGGCCACCAGGGGCGGCAGATCGCTTGCGTCCTTGACCTCCTGACCGTTAAAGGCCACGATGACGTCCCCGCGCTTGAGCTGCCCCTTGGCCGGACCGTCCGAGTCCACGTCAGCGACCAGGGCGCCGCCTTTTCCTTCCATCTTGAAGGACTTGGCCAGTTCGGGCGTCAGCGTCTGCACCATCACGCCCAGCCAGCCCCGTTCGACCTTACCCGTGGCCTTGAGCTGGTCCACGACCTCTTTGGCCAATCGGGCCGGGATGGCAAAACCGATGCCCTGTCCCTCGGCGGTGATGGCCGTGTTGATGCCCACCACCTCGCCGCTGAGATTCAGCAGCGGTCCGCCCGAGTTGCCCGGGTTGATCGAGGCGTCCGTTTGAATGAAGTCGTCATAGGGGCCGGCGCCGATGACTCGGCCCTTGGCGCTGACAATGCCCGCGGTGACGGTGTGGTCCAGGCCGAAGGGGTTGCCGATGGCCACGACCCAATCCCCCACCTGGATTTTATCCGAATCGCCCAGGGGCAAAGCGGGCAGGGGGGTGTCTGTTTTGATCTGAATGAGGGCCAGGTCGGTCTTGGGATCTTGTCCCACCACCTTGGCTGGGTATTCTTTCTTGTTCGCCAGCCGCACCGTGATCTTGGACGCGTTTTGGACGACGTGGAAGTTGGTCAGGATGTACCCCTTGGGGTCGATGACGAACCCGGAGCCCAAAGAGTGCATTTTCTGGGTCATGGGCGGACGCCCCTGTCCAAAGTACCGATTGAAGAAATCAAAGGGATCGCCACCCTCGCCCCAGGGACCGCCCCGAGGCATCCCCGGACCGAAACCGGCCGGACCCCGCACCACCTGCTCGGTGGCGATGTTGGCCACGGCTGGCGACGCCGCTTTGGCCAGTGCACTGAAAGACGCCGGAATCTGGGCCGGCGGCGCCACCGCATAAGCCGCCCCGCCCAGGGCCACGGCCAGAACGATCAATACCGCCAACGCTCCGGCCGAATTTTTCCTCCATAAACGACGAATCATGTCTGAAACCTCCCGTGGGTTTTTCTCACCATAAGGGCAAGAGATGTACCAGAAAAAGCCTTGGACGCCACCTCGCTGTTAACGTGTTGTTTTAGTTACACTTTTTTTAATCCAGAACCACAGCTTTCGGGCCGATTCCCGCTTTTTTTCTGGATGATTTTTTTGCAGTCACCCGCCACTGTAAAAAAAATAGTCGCGGCCCGCTTGGGCCGGTCGAACCGGAGCGAAAAGAGGCATGTGCGCCGGCCGCGCGACCGATAAAAAGGCTTGACAACAAGACCCAAAGACCGCCCTTCTAGTCAGGTGTCCCGGAGCCGCATTCCTCATCATGACTTCCGGTCATAGCCGGTGGAGCGAACAAGCCATGCTACAAAGAGTATAGCCAAATCGCTTCGCGGCTTCCAGTCTCTGAGGGCGGCTGCAAGGCCGTTTTGGCGAGCGAGGCGAAGCTGTCTCATCGGGGGCTCTGCAGATGGAAAATCGCAAAAGGAAGCCGTTGCAAAACACAGGATTCCGAGACGAAATCGATGGGGCGAGGATCGAAGCCGTTCGACAGGCTCACGGCCCCGAGCGAAGTCGAGGGGCCGCAGGAATATTACTATATTTCGAGGACTTCGAGCCGAAGCCCGACAAAGAGTTTGGCCGGAAGCCGAAGTTTTGCTACGGCCTCGAGAGAGGGGAGGGTCCTTTCATGAGCATCAAGGTCTTTGTCAGCCCCAGACGGTACGTGCAGGGCCCGAACGCCCTGGCCCAGCTCGGCCTTAACCTTGCTCTTTTCGGCATCAAGCATCCCTTGGTGCTGGCCTCGCCCAGCGCTCTGGCCGCCTGCCAAGACGCGGTCTCGAAAAGCCTCGAAGCGGCCGGCGTCGGCCACGCCTTCCTTACGTTTCAGCGCGAGTGCACCTTTGCCGAGATCGAGCGCGTGAAGCAGGCCTGCCTGGCCGGCGGTCACGACGCCCTCATCGGTTGCGGAGGCGGCAAGACTCTGGACACAGCCCGGGCCGCCTCGGCCGGCGCCGCCATCAGCGTGGGCGCGCAACCCCGGGGCGGGGTCACCCCTCTGGGCGCGAGCGTGCCCTGCGTCATGGTGCCTACCGTGGCCGCCAGCGACGCACCCACGGCCTCGGTCTCGGTCGTCTACAACGCCGCGGGAGTTCAGGAAGCCTTTGTCCTGGTGCGGGTCAACCCCATCCTGGTATTGGTGGATACGGAGATCATCGCCCGGGCCCCGGTGCGCACCCTCGTGGCCGGCATGGGCGACGCCCTGGCCACCCATTTCGAGGCGGAAGCGGCCTTTCACAGCGGCCTCCCGGTCCTGGCCGGCGGGCTGCCGTCGCGCACGGCGCGCATGATGGCCCGTCTGGCCTATACCACGCTCATGGAGTCCGGCCGGGAGGCAGCTCAAGAGGCGCAGTCGGGTGAGGCCGGCCCGGCGCTCGAGGCGGTGGTGGAGGCGAACATCCTGCTCAGCGGGCTAGGGTACGAGTGCGGCGGCCTGGCCGCGGCCCATGCCCTGGCCGGGAGTTGGACCCTGTTGCACGGTCGGTTCGACCCCGAGCCGTTTCACGGCGAGTTGGTGGCCTTCAGCACCTTGACCCAGCTTCTCATGGAGGGCCGGGCCGAGAACGAACTGGGGCCGGTGTTGACCTTTTGCCGGGACGTGGGGCTGCCCATCACCTTTAGGGCGCTGGGTCTGAAGGACGCCTCGGAAGAATCCCTGGCCCAGGTGGCCGAGGCGGCCGCAAAAAGCCTGCTCATCCGCACCATGCCCCGGGCCACGCCCACGCCGGACGCAAAAGGGCGGTTCTACGACCCGGCCGATATCCTGCGTTGTCTAAAGGAAACGGACGCACGGGGCCGGGCCTTGGCCGCCGGCTGACGTGAGAACAGGGATCGCCGAGCCAGCGGCCCGAATGCATGAAACGAGACCCTCACCCTGAGGCTACGATGGCCCCGCCTCAGGTGAAACCCGCGCCGGCCGTGCAGGTGTAGCAATGGTCGGCCACGGCGATGGGCAGTCCTTGGGGCGGGGCCTCCTGCTCTGAGGAAACGTGGGTCGGTTGACCGGCCAGGGGCAGGCCCGCGGCCAGGTTGAAGTCACAGTCGTAGAGGCAGCCCTGCCAGTTCACCGAGACCAGGCTGCGGCACATGAGGCCCTCCGCGGCGCAGGGGTTGAAGCTGTCGGCCAACCGGTCCAGGTAGGCCTCGTAATTTCCCGAGGCCTCGAGCCACTGTTTAAACCGGCCCAGGGGCACATTGGCAAAGGTGAACAGGTGGTTGAAGCCAAGGCCCCATTTCCTTAATAGCTCGGCGCGGAACCGCTCCTCGGTCGGGCCTTGATTCGGGGGCAGAAACGCGCCGGTCGGGTTCACCACCAGGTTCAGCTCCAGCCCCGCCCCAGGCCGGCCGTTGCCCAGAGCGTTCAGTCGACGCAGGGCTTCGAGCGAACGGCCGAACACGCCGGCCCCCCGCTGGGCCTCGGCCTGCGCGGCGTTGAGCGAGGGGAAGGAACCCACCACCACCACCCGACGGGCTATCATTAGCTCCAGCAGGGACTCCCGCTCCGGCTCGAACAGGGCCGTCAGGTTGGCCCGCAGCATTACCCGGCGGCCCGGCCCGGACAGGCGCTCGATCAAGAAAGCCAGGTTCGGGTTCAGCTCGGGCGCGCCGCCGGTGATGTCCACCGTCTCGAACCCTCCGCGGAGCCCGTAGGCCGCCACCTCCTCGGCCGTGGACCGGTCCATGGCCTCTCTCCGTGTCGGCCCGGCCTCGAGGTGACAGTGCCGGCAGGCCTGGTTGCACTGAGGTCCCACGTTGATCTGAAGCGTGCGGGTTTTGTTACGGGTAAGCGTCAGGCCGTGCCGGGCCAGGGTTTGGCTAAAGGACGGCCGGGTCTCCAGGCCCGCCCTCGGCCGATTTTCAGCTTGTCCGGTCACCTTGAATTCCTCGCGGCCCATGCTTTACATGGAGAGCTTGTCCGCCACCTTCAGCATCTGCACGCCGTGGACGAGCGAGGCCCCGCCGCGGATGGCGTTCGCCACGTGGACCGCCTCGGTCATCTCGGCCACGTTCGAGCCCCGCTCGAGGCAGGCCCGGGTGTAGGCGTCGATGCAGTATGGGCACTGCACGGCATGTGCCACGGCCAGGGCGATGAGCGCTTTTTCCCGCTCCGTGAGCGCGCCGGCGGCGAAAACGGCATTGTAGTAGTCGAAGAATTTTTGGGCCAGCTCCGGCGCCTCCCGTCCGATCTCCGCAAAGCGCGGCAGGTCCTCGGGATCGTAGTAGGTCTTCATTATCTTACCCCTTCTTACTTTTTTGTCCGCCCGCGTCTTCATCCGCCCTGCAGGCCCGGCCTTTCAGGTGGAAGAAAAATTTTAGGCCTTTCTTGATCCGCGCGGAGAGATATTTTTGTTCGACAAAGTTCAGGGCCGCGCGCTGGTTGATCTCGCCAAGCGTGGGGTAGGGGTGCACCGCCCCGGCCAGCGTGGTCAGCTTCACCCGGCCGCCCAGCGCCGCCACCCACTCGCCCAGGAGCTCGCCCGCGTGCGGGCCCAGAATCTGTACGCCCAGGGGTTTGTCCCGCTCGCCCAGCAGCAGCTTGATCCGGCCAATGTCGAAGCCCTCGGCCAGGGAGCGGTCGTTGTCCTTGAACTCTTGAATAAAAACCTTATACGGCCGCCCGGCTTCCTGGGCCGCCTTCTCATTCATGCCGATGGAGGCCAGCTCGGGCTCGGTAAAGGTGCACCACGGCAGAAAAGTGTAGTCCGCGCGGCGCGGCAGGCGCAAGACTGCGTTGGCCACGACCACCGAGGCCTCGTAGCCCGCGGCATGGGTGAAGAGATAACTGCCGGTCGCGTCGCCGGCGACATAAATGTGTTTTTGGCTGGTGCGCAGCCGGCTGTCCACGGCCACGCCCTCAGGAGAAAAATCCACGCCCGCGGCTTCGAGGCCCAGACCCTCGACGTTGGCCGTCCGGCCCAGGGCCACGAGCAGGACCTCGGCCCGAAGCGTTTTTTCCGCGCCGTGCTTGTCTTTCAACGTAAGCTCCCGCTCGCCTCCCAGGTTCCGCACGCCCAGTACCTTGGACTCGAGGTGGAAGGCGACGCCCTCTTGCTCCATGGCCTCCATCACGCCCTGGGCCATGTCCGGGTCTTCCTTGCTGAGTATCTGGCCGCTTCGCTGTACCACGTCCACTTGCGAACCCAGGCGCTGGAAGGCTTGGGCCATCTCGATGGCCACCGGCCCGCCGCCCAGCATGATCATCGACGCGGGCATTTTTTCCAGCGAGAAAAGCTCCCGGTTGGTGAGGTACGGCGTCTTGTCCAGGCCGGGCACGGGCGGCGCGGCCGGCGATGAGCCCGTGGCGATGACCCAGGCGCGGGCCGTGAATTTTTTTCCGTCCAGCTCTACCTGGTGCGGGTCGAGAAAACGCGGCCGGCCGAACTCGACTTGAACGCCAAGCCTGCAGAACCGCTCGACCGAGTCGTGCTGCTCAATGGCGCGGATCACCTCGTCGATGCGGGCCCGGACCTGGGCAAAATCCACCGGGCCGGGCTGAGCCGCAGGCAGGCCGTAGCGCGGAGCGTTTTTCATCGCCTGATAGACCGAGGCGGTGCGGATGAGCGTCTTGCTGGGCACGCAGCCGAAGTGCAGGCAGTCCCCGCCCAGGGCCGCTTCCTTTTCTATCAGCAGGACCTTGGCTCCCAGCCGGGCCGCGCCAGCCGCCGCGGTCAAGCCGGCCGAGCCGCCGCCCAGGACGCCGAGGTCGAACTCATATTTCGGCATGTGGCCTTGCCTCCTTTAACGTGCGCCGCCGGTACAAATGGAGAAATTTTTTGGCCGCAAGCGGAAACAGGCCCAGGATCACAAACGAAACGATCAGGCGCAGCGAAAGAATCCCGGACAGCGACTCCAGCCGCCCCAGTTCGCGGCCGGCGTTCACGTACACGATGGTGCCGGCCAACATGCCTATTTGCGAGACCCAGTAAAAGGTGCGAAGCCGCATCCGAGTCAGGCCCATGACCAGGTTGATAACGAAAAAGGGGAAGATGGGCACCAGCCTGAGCGTGAAAAGATAGAACGCGCCTTCGCGCTCGATGCCCGCGTTGATCGTCTTCAGCCGGTCCCCGAAGCGGCCTTGGATAAAATCGCGCAGCACGTATCGCGCCAGGAAGCAGGCCAGCGTGGCCCCGATGCTGCTGGCAAAAGAGATTATCAAAACGCCCACAACCAAACCGAATAAAGCTCCGCCGGCGAGCGTCATGACCGCCGCGCCCGGCAGCGACAGGCCCGTGACCAGGATATACAGCAGCATGTAGCCGCCGATGACCAGCACCGGGTGGGCAACGTACAGGGCCTCGAACCGGGCCTGGGAACCCTTGATGTAGCCGAGGCTCAGGTATTTCCCCAGGTCCAGGGCAAAGAACAACGCCACCAACGCGACCACCGCGGCCGCGATCAGGATTTTGGTGTACAGGCCTTTTCTCGCTTGAAAGGTCATTCGCCGGACTTCCCACGCGCGTGACTTCTTGTGCTTTATTTTATCCGGCCCGGCCCGATTCGGCTATTAAAAATCCGTTAAGGCCAGCAGGGGAGGGAGTTTTAACGGAATGGGAGTTAAAATGGCTATCTGCTAGTCACTTTAGCTTCTCTAGTGATCTGTCAATCTCGTACATAACTATCAGTGTTTGAAATACAACACGCCGAGCATCTTCCCACTTGAGTGGGATCCCTTCGCGCTGCCCACCATGCTCCTGCCGCTGAACGAGGTCTGAAATTGATTCCCAATATTTTGCTAGCTGCTTTAAGAATTGCTTCTCGGTTACACCAAGATTCTCCCCCTGCTTTTTGAGAACTGTTCGAACTCTTGCAATAATGTGTGCTTTATCTGGGTCAATGTCAGAGATTTTAGAATCCTTGACAAGTACATCAGCAAACTCCTGCAGAGCCTCTCTGCAAAGGTGGCCCACAGTTGTAAACTGATTCTCAGACTCGCTTTCCCAAAGCAATGCTTCTGCTTGCGACCATTTCTGGAAAGATACCTGATATTTTTTTTAAATTCATCTGAGGATAGATGCCCCCGAACTTCTTTCTCAACCGTCTCAGCCGGAAGTGACGCTTTCTTGAGTTCTCTGTAATATTGGAGACCTTCCGGCCTTACATGAAATTGGGGGCTGCCATCGGATCCATAAGAAAGACCTAACAGGCCTTTTTCGGAGAGAATCTCAGCGTCAGTAACACTCCCGATGATATTGATACCAACTTTGTTATTATAAATAAACATATCACTGGTGTCGCCTTGGTATTGAAGAGCAACGAATTTCCCGCGTTGCCCTTTCGGGACATCGCGTTCAGCCTCTATAAACTTACAGAGTAATTCGATTTGTTCTGGTTCCAGCAATACGGTGTCAAGAAGCATAAGGCCCCCCTCTTTTGCTGAGATTATAGTAGGTAATGGGTGGCCCTCTCTGAAAAGGCGGCGGTTGTCAAGGGGTGTTTTTTTCTTGGTTGTTTCATGAGGCCGCGCCGAGAATGGGCCCCCCCTTGGCCCGTCGGAGGCG
>Ga0315282_10007834_pt1 | contig 17442 bp, 15 predicted proteins | sample YL17G07_20_MG_FD_203693 | JGI IMG/M metagenome (GOLD analysis project Ga0315282, IMG submission 203693) | Sediment microbial communities from Yellowstone Lake, YNP, Wyoming, USA - YL17G07_20 | ecosystem: Environmental > Aquatic > Freshwater > Lake > Sediment | place: USA: Wyoming | collected... | reverse complement strand
GCGCTCGACGTAGCGCGATTCTCCCAGTGACCGGTGGGTGCCTAAACCTGTCCGCAGTAGTGTTCCGTACGGAACGTGAGACCCAGACCCATCTGCCGTCATATTTGACGGATAGGATAGCTGTGTCCGATTTGATAGGTCTGGTTCGCAGGGGTCATAGTACCCGATATGGCAGCTAATGACTGCCCCATTTTGTTGGGGAAGGACCCCAGTTCTTCTGTCTGAATGCGAAACCAGGGAGCAAGGGAGTACAGACCATGAAACAGGAGGAGTGAGAGTATGAGGTGTGTAAAATCAGTCCCCTCGGCGACGAAGGGACCCATGCCCGTAAGGGTAGGTAACGCCGCTCTCGCTCTCCAGTGTGGTCTTGCCACAGCAGCCACGAGAAGCCCACACAAGCGATTTCATCGGTTGTATAGGCTTCTTGGGGAGCGAGGGTGGCTTGAAACAGCAACCGAAGCAGTCCTCGATAATACTGGCTCTGAGACGCCAGGCGTGGATGGGATGCGTGGCAGCTTGCTACGTGACTCACCCCGCAGAGCTAAGTTCATTGAGGAACTTCGGAATGAACTGCACGGAAACTATCGACCATCACCTGTCCTGAGGAAGTACATTCCAAAGGCAAGTGGTGGTCAGCGGTCGATAGGCATTCCAACAATACGAGATCGAATCGTACAAATGGCCTTGAAGATGATACTGGAACCCATCTTCGAGTCGGACTTCCGAGAGAACTCGAATGGTTTCAGATTAGGAAGAAGTACGCTGGAATGCGTGTTGCCGTTATACCGATACGGGAACAAAAAGATCGGGTATGACTGGGTAATTGAGGGCGACATCAAGGGCTGCTTCGACAACATTAACCATGAAATTCTCATGAAGATGGTCCAGCGTAGGATTGCAGGCAAAAAGATACTGCGATTGCTATGGCGCTTTCTTAAAGCGCATGTTGTCGAGCATGGAAAGCGGACCAAAGTAGAGAAAGGCACGCCGCAAGGTGGGGTCCTCTCTCCACTGCTGGCGAACATATACCTGCATCGGTTCGACCAGTATTGGTTCCGTAATTGGGGACGTAGTACTGCAAATCAGCGACAACGAAGACTACGAAAAGGTCTAGCAAACTGCGTGCTATTCAGGTATGCGGATGACTTCATCCTTATGGTGAAAGGCACCAGGGATGGGGCAGAAAGCATAGTACGCGACGCAAAGCAGTATTTTAGTAAGCATTTGAAACTGGAGCTGTCAGAGGAAAAGACTCGTGTAGTAGCGTTGGAGGAGGGATTCGAGTTTTTCGGATTCAGAATCCAACGTGTACGCATGGGACACTTCAGCTGTGTAAGAATGTGGCCTACCCATCGGAATGTAGTTCGGCTTGTGACAAAGCTGGACCAAATGTTGGGTAAACAGGCAGACGCTGACGACCCCGCCATCAAGATTACGGAGCTTAACCGTGTCTTAAGGGGCTGGGCGAATTATTACAAAGCAGTCAATGCACAACGACAGTTTCTCTTTGGAGATTACGTGGCTGATCGCTTGTATCAGTCATGGTATATCAGGAAGAAACACAAAACAGTCAAACAAACGCTAGTAGAAACAAAGCAGAACGGTAGGATAGTCCACACGCGTGAAAAGGTCCGTGTGGAGCTATTCAAGATGAGCTCATTACAGAGTATGAATACCCCAATGAATTTCCACCGCATTTTTCGATACAGACACATTAAGAACCCGTATTTGACGGGCAATCATGTGACCTGCATCGAAGAAGATCTACAACCCATTGATGATGTCCGTGATATCCACCCAATCGCCCATCAGTACGATGAAACCTATCTCATCAACCGCGTCAAAGCGTTTGAGAGAGATGGATGGCATTGTACTACTAAGGGATGTGGCGAACGGGTTGGACTAGTTGCCCACCATATCGAACCTATCCCTGTCGGTAAAAGTTTCGACCCTGAATGGGTGCACAGAGTCGAAAACCTACGGACCCTTTGTACCCAATGCCACCGAGAAGTACCTCGTAAGTAACTGAACTCCCTGAAACTCCCTGTGTAGACGTAAACAGATAGAGGGAGGGAGAGCCCGATGATGGGAAACTATCACGTCGGGTTCGGAGAGGAGGGTGCGTGCTTCCTGCCTGAAGCAATTCAGGAAAGGCGACGTGCCCTTACCTGTATCCGTTCAGAACCAAGCATCTAATATGGTTTAGAGACAGAGCCCTATTCGCTGCCCGGGGGTGTAGCCCCACCATCAACGAAACGTCCGTTTCATGAGACTGTGAATCTCGAAGATGGGAAAGAGCTTGTTAGGGTGTGGGTATCTCTTTCATCCGTCTGATTTCCGCGTCCACCATTCTGCTGTACACTTCCAGCTTCACCAGGGGCTATCATCTGGGGAGAACGTCGTGTTCCTCCGACAGGATTGTGTCACGCAGCTCATTTTCTTTGGGGAGGAGATTTCTCGCCCAGCCCTTAACCGGTGCGAGGCTTGCAGTTTCTTCCGACAAAGCCGGTCACTTTTCTTAATTCTTTTTTCGTCTCGGGGAGTTTTGCATTGTCCCTGTGATACAAATGCGAGAGGGCGTCGAGCCTAGGAGTAGCGTTTGCCCCGACGAGAAGAAGTTCCTCAAGATCTTCGGAGAGAAAGTGATTCCTCATCTACACACAACCTAGACGATAGAACTGTGTTCTGACCTATCCCCAGAAATCATATGTGAGCGAGGATAGTACCTGAGGCCATGGCTTGTGCTAGACAACCTCGGCAAATCAGGAAACCGACGACCACTACTCGTCTAGAGGGAACAATGGTCTCGGTGCCTTTCGGAACTCAAGTTGTTTCAGGTTAGATGGCGAAGCGCCGGGAGTGTCTAGGATGAAAACGGCTTTTGCGAATGGCTCGTAGGATGCCCTGAACCCGATTGGACATTTCACGAGAACGATCTTTGCATCCTTGGGTTCAAGTCCCATGAACCTAAACAACTCCGGGTCATGGCCGAGGTAGCGGTTCTCAGTGAGAAGAACCTGGATCTTGCCAACCTGGAGGACGGCAGCCTTGCCTATGTTGTTTTCCGTGTCTTTGAGCATTTGGCTTTTTGCGATCAGCACACCGCCTCCTAGCTTTCTCACGATTCCTGTTATTTCGACTGGTTCGTAGAATCGTCTGCCAAGCTTTCCGCCAACTTCCAGCGTCACAACCTTGCCGACATCTCCCTCAGTGATCCGCATCACGGCCTCAGGATCTCTTATGGGGATTAGGGCGGTGCAGTCTACTCCTGCTTCGAGCAAGGCTTTGAGGACAACTGTGCTATCGCCCGGTGACCCGGAGTTCGTGCTGTCACCATCGTAGAAGACAACCGGGCCGCCATCAATCTTCATTGTCTCCTCGATGGCTCGCGTAACTGGAACTGGCTCCACTAGGAAGCTTCGTCTTGCTCTCCAAGCGGAATCGCAGAGCGATTTGGCAAGTTGCTTGCCCTTGTCCTCATCATCATCGGTGACCACGACAGAAGACCATCCTAATTCCTGTATGTCTAGCCATGGCTGAACGGCAAACAGTGAAGCTGACACGACGCCTTCTTGCCTCTCGACGCCAACGACCGCGTCCATGAGTTCCTTGAACGGGCCCTTCCCGGTGTTGTGCAACTCCGCTGGGGTGATCATCGGGATTTTCCTCCAAGCGATCCTCGGCCTGATCGTGCCGCGGATGATCGAGAGAAGGATCTTTTCACCCCTGTAGCCTGTATCGAAGAGGTCTGTATGCGGAGATGTGTGGTATGCGGCCAAAGCTGTTAGCGACTTCACTTTGAGGGCTGTCATGTTCGCGTGCAGGTCAAATGTGACAACTAACGGGGTTTCACCCAACTGCCGTCTCAGGGCATCAAGGAGTTCCCCTTCAGGATCATCAAGCTGATCTGTTACCATCGATCCGTGAAGCGCAAGCAGCACACCATCAATCTCGCCCGCGTCCTTGACTCTCTTCAGGAGTTCGTCCTTGAGATAGTCAAAGGCAGGTTGCTCGACCCTTCCACCGCTCACGCTCCACGCTCTCAAAGTCGGAACAAGTTCAACATCTTTCTCAGACTTAGCCGCGGCGACGAAGCCTCCCAGCTCGCTCTTCTGTCCGTATCGATCGAGCACCTCTTGGCCATAGCATAGGCCCTGATCTTCAAAATCCTTTAGAGGAGCCGAAAGCGGGGAGAACGTATTCGATTCTTGCTGAATCACTCCGACGGCTACTCGTATCACAGTGTTCTCACCTTGCGACCGCTCAATGATCACTGTGTGTATATTACTCTTCTTCTGACTCGTGCACAGCGTGCACAGATTTAATCGGAGGCTGGGCAGCACCGTTTGTCGGGAACTAAGTAACTGACACATCAAGAATCCGTCGGCTCGTTCATGTGAATGTAGACCGCTCTCACCCATTGGCGGGATCGTGGCCGCTTCAAGCGCGCTGAACCGACCCCCTGAATTCTCGAAGAGAATAGTATTCGAAATTCATGCTAGGAGTTCAGCCCGCAACTATCTGAAATCCTAATGCGTTCTGTGTAGTCCACTGCTGCAACCACACGTGGATAACGCCTGCTCCTTCGCTTACCAGTCCTAGTATCCTCGCCAATCTAGTGTTGTGAAAGCCAGAACCTTCACGGCATCGGAGTACTGATCTGGAGAAACACATATATCCACGAAATGAGGTCGCCGTATGAGATTGAAGAGCACCATTACGACATCTTGTACAAGTCCGATAACACGTCTACTAGATTTTGATAGGCGGCTCGGAAGAGAGGAAGAAGGTTCTGATAGAGCCGCACTTGTGAGGGTTCGGGACGAAAGTCTTTCTCGATGTGTACGAATCTCTTTGTCTGCTGAAAATCCTTCAGGACTTTAACTCCGACAGCCGCTACGATCGCAGCTCCGATTGTCCCCGCTTCACGGGGCTTTGTTACACGCGAAACGACGAGATTTGTTGCATTGGCTATGATTTGCAGCCAGATGTCGCTGATGGATCCGCCGCCGATGGCTCTTAGTGGACGGACAGGAACACCGCTTTCTTCGATACTCTCCACTATCCAAGCCAAGTTCAGGGCAACGCCTTCTAGGATCGCTCTGACCAGGTGCGCCTTGGTATGCCGAGTCGACAATCCTATGAATGCTCCTCGGGTCCTAGTATTCATGATCGGTGAGCGCTCTCCAATCAAGTAGGGCAGAAATAGAAGACCTTCAGAGCCTGGGCCCACACTGGATGCAAGACTATCGAGAACACGATACGGTTGATTCCGGGCGGTGGGCGCATCGACTTCAGGGCTTCCCAGCGCTTTCTCAAACCAATTGAGAGATGCACCAGCGCAGTCCATTCCCGCGTATATCATCCATTGTGACGGAATCACGTGACAGAGGGTGACGTACCGCATACTTGGATCTAGAACCACATGATCCAGATTGACGCCCACCCATCCAGACGTCCCGAGGCAAAGGTGACATTCTCCCACATCGACCGCCCCCGCTCCAATGGAGGCAAGCATATCGTCGCCTCCACCTGCAACAACTGGGGTACCGGCTGCAATCCCGATCTCCTTCGATGCCCCCGTAGATATTTCTCCAACTACCTCCGTTGAAGGCACTGGCATCGACAATTTATCTGTCGACAGATCAATGCACGCAGCTATTTCCTCTGACCAGACTCTTCGTCTTATGTCGAAGAGGGAAGTATATGATGCACAGCTATAATCAGTAACATATTCGCCGGTCAGCAGAAATTCGATGAAGTCTTTCACGTCCAAGAACTTGTGCGCTCGAGAATATACTCTGCTCTCGTGTCTCTTGAGCCAGAGTATCTTGGGGAGAACATCCTTCGCTGTGAGAACGCAGCCACTGGTATCATAGATGTGGTTCCGATCGATCCTTCTTAGAATCCAATCGGCTTCGTCAACGCTGCGGCCATCAAGCCATATCATGCATGCCCTTAGCGGTCTGCCATTCTTGTCCACCGGCAGCATTCCAGCCATCTGGGCACTGAAGCTTAACGCTGAAATCTCATTTCCCGAAATGCGGAGCTTCTTCAGAAGTGACTTTGTTGTGCTGCAGATGGCTCGCCACCAAAGCTCGGGCCTCTGCTCAGCCCAGGATGGTTTAGGGTAATCTACGGCATACTGATAGTATGATGATCCGAGGACAACACCTCTTTCGTCGCAGATTACGCACTTGTCCCCGTTGGTTCCTACATCGTGCGCAGCTAGTAGGCTATGACGCATAGGAGGTCAACTAGCGAAGCGATATCTGTCTTATTCCGGCCTCGAGCACATCGAGCATCAAATCTAGCTGCTCATCTGTCATAATCAGTGGAGGCTTGATCTTTATCACGTTACCGAGATTAGGGGCTTTGCTTAGTGCTAGTATTACGCCGTTCTTGAGTGCATGCGAAACGACGGACTCAGCTTCCTTGATGGCAGGCTCCTTGGTCTTCCGATCTCTCACCAGCTCGACGCCGAGAAAGAGACCCACTCCGCGAACGTCTCCAATCAGATCGTACTTTTCTTTCATTTTCTCCAGCTTTGTCTTTACGTATCGACCCGCCGACTCAGCCCGTTCGAGGAGTCTCAGTTTCTCTATGACGTGCAAGTTTACAAGCGAGGCTGCGAGCAGCAACGGACTGAATTGAAAGGTGCTGTGATCTTCCCAGTAGGCAAATCCCTCAAGTTCTTCGTTCGCAAGAGTGCCGCCGATCGGCACTCCACCGCCCAGCGCTTTGCCAAAGGCAATGTAATCAGGCTCCACGTTGTAATATTGAGCGGCGAACCACTTGCCCAATCGTCCAAATCCGGTCTGCAGTTCATCAAAAATCAACAATGCCCCGGATTGGTCGCAAATCTTCCGGACCTCTTTCAGATATTCTGGGGGGCAGGGAATCTGACCCGCATTTCCCATGATTGGTTCAACGATGACGCCTGCCACCTTTGAGCTAGTTCCCTTATTAATCGTCTTCTCAAGGAACTCAGCGCATGCTATTCCACACGAGGTATATTCCAATCCAAGCGGGCACCGATAACAATAGGGATGCGGTGCCTTGACAAAATGATCCGCGCCGAAGAATGGGAACCTTATCGACGGAATCCTCCAAGAGGAGGCCATTGTGCCCAAAGTGCTTCCGTGATAGGAGTCCCATAAGGTCACAAAAGCATCAGCTCCTTTCCGGTTGATCATTGCAAGCTTTACTGCGCACTCGATGGCCATGGAGCCTCCTTCGCAATTGAACGTGATCTTCTTCAGCTTTCCAGGAGCGAGCTCACACACCTTCTGTGCTAGTTTAAGTTTCGGAACCGTATCAACATGCGAACGAACATGGGTCAACCTCTTTGATTGCTCATGAATTGCGGCGACGACATCTGGGTGGGAGAAACCAACGTTAAGCGACCAAGCTTGCGCGGTGCAATCTAGGTATGTTTTACCTCCCAGATCTCGCACATATGGAGTGCCTGCAACACCCTCGAACATTACCTGATGAGAATCGCTGTAGAGCAGCTTTTTTCTAGCTTCAACTATCTCGGCTTCGGAAATCTTTGTCAGTATCGCCTCTATCTCTTCGTCGGTCATGGTTCGACCGGGGACGGGTTCCGAACTGCTGCTCATGTTGTTCTCGATCCCTACGCAATATGCTAGGAAGAGCGCATGACCTAGTTAAGCTTCTGCCAAAGAGATTACACAGCATTGCATATTCCGCGCATGGTTCCTTGAGAAGCGATTTCGACGCACCTTCCCTGCACCTTCTGAAATCAGTGCACTGGTGTCGAAGGTCGCACCCTTAATTAGGAGCGACGACTTTCGTACGGAGACATCGATGAATCCCTCGAAACAGTGTTGTTCATTACCGATGAACTGAATAATGTGATCAAATCATCGAATCGTTTTGCGGAAATCGAGGCAGGCTATGGCGAGGGCAAGTGATGCGTATGGCGGTCACAACAAGTGAACACTGTCTCAACACAAGGAAAGATTTCGAAATCGTTGATATCACGGCGACGGTTCAGGAAGCAGTGAAGCAGTCACATATCCGTAACGGTCTCGTGACGATGTTTACACCCCACACCACCTGCGCCATCAGAATAAATGAGGCGGAAGAGAACCTTCTGCGTGATATCGAAGTTTTCCTAGACAAAATTGCGCCAGGACGCGGTGACTACGCCCATAACGAATCACCCATCGACAAAAGGGTCAACGCCCACAGTCACCTTCGATCGCTTCTACTGAATACGAGCGAAACGATACCGATTCATGAGGGGAATCTTTGCTTAGGTCGCTGGCAAAGAGTCTTCTTCATCGAACTCGATGGACCGCGTAGAGAGAGACGATTCTACATTGAGGTTCTAGGCTAGACTCTTACGGGTGGTTTCATTGGCCGACTTCGTGATTGGCGGAACCGTAGCATGGAGTTCTCTGTGACATAATCTCAGTCCCGTAATTCTCCTTGAGCTGCGCGTTGCTTCCGATGCGGTCTTGGTGGCCATGGAGGTTGGTCGCCTTGTGGATCTTCTTCAAGGTGATGCGCTTCATGAATCGCAGTATCGCGTCCTCAAACGTGGTTCCCGTTCCAGTATCAAAAATCACGACCTTATCTGCTGCGATCAGCCCCAGACGAATGCCAATATCGTAGCATAAAGCGTCGATCACGTGAACGGATTCTGGCATGGAGCTTGTCAGCAAGTACTCAGGCGAAATCTTCCTATCAGAGCAGGCTAGGCGATGGAGGCCTTTGAGACTCCACACCCGCACATCAAAGGAACGCTGACGCAGCAGATGACGCTGTAAAAGGAATGGACCTTTGCAGGCAATGAGCATCCAGAAGCCCGGCCTAGACTGAAAGCAGGTCGGATTGGAGCAACCTTATTGAACTATCTGCGCGTAATCAGTGGACCTCCTGTTCGGCCGTATGATTTCGATCGCCTGACCAAGTTCACTTGACTTTTGACATCGAGTTGACGCTTTTCGGTAGCAACGGGCAGCCTTTCCTAGTCGGGTCTCGAAGAATGTGCCTTGTCTGAATCTACCTCGACATCTGACTCTTAACGCAACCTAGTGTGCGTATCCTACCGCCAATTCCACAAGGACGCACTTCAACCGAAACCAATTCTACCCGCGAGCTTTCGCTGCTACTCTATCCGAACTGTTCGCTTGGTACGGGCTGACTCTCGAATCGCGCAGAGAATCTTTGTAACCGCGAGTCCGTCTTCCCCCGTCGCCATGGGTTGCCTGTTCCCGGCTATGCATTCAATGAAGTGTACGATGCTCTCTCCCGCGAAGCCTTTCGACTTTCCATGAACCGTGGGGAAGATCAACACATCTGGTTGTGTGTAACTTGTCTCGGTCGCCTTGTCGATACAGTTGTTTCCAACGATGGTGATGCGGATCGATCCCTTTTCACCAACGATCTCAGCAATGAAGTCTCCCAGCACGGGTAGCGTGTTCGGCAACATCCAAGCGTTCTCGACGGTTGCTACAGCCCCTCTCCTGAACTCCAGAATCGAGGCGAAGAAGTCGTCACTGTTGAATCCCTTCGATGCCAGAACCTTGGACCGAGAGACCGAGTAGACTTGTTCAACCTCGTCTGCAACTAGCCATCTGACCAAGTCGACACTGTGACTCCCCAGCCAGAAGACTATCGATGACGACTTCGGCAGCCAAGTGAGCATCTCCGTGGGAACCTTGATCGCGTTGCTATGTCTCATATACAGGAGAAGTGGGGCGCCCAGTTCGCCCTTCTCGATCGCATCTTTCGCTGCAGCAAACGGGGGGTCCCATCGATTATGGAAGTCTACCATCAGCTTGACCCCTGCATCCTTTGCCGCTCTAACTATCGCCTCCGCATCCTCGACTGTTGTCGCGAGAGGTTTCTCGACGAGCAGATGTTTGCCAGCCATGGCAGCGTCGACCGCAGGCTGCCTATGTAAGTAGTCCGGAACGACTACTGCTACAGCTTCCACTTCGGGGTTGCGGAGCATGTCCCTGTAATCCTTGTAGTATGACTGCGCACCGTACTTCTTCGCCAGGCCCTTCGCCCGCTCCTCATTGACATCTGCTACAGCAACAAACTTAGCTTGAGGATGTTCCGAATACGTGCGAGCATGAGTCTCGCCCCACATTCCCGCACCGATCAAACCCATGCCGACTTGCCTCAAATCTACCACGCCATTGGAACGCTTCACATTTGAGATAAGACTTTCTACACTTCAGGGTCAGGAGCTGGCAGGCATCTAAGGGGGGAGGAGGATCTTTCCAGTCTTGCGTCCTGTGTCGAAAAGGTCCGTGTGCGGAGATGTATGGTATCCGCCCAACGCTGTTACCGATTTCACTTTGAGGGCCGTCATGTTCGCGTGCAGGTCAAATGTCGTAACTACTGGGGTTTCACCCAACTGTCGTCTCAGGGTATCAAGGAGGTTCCCGCGAGAACGTAGAACCGAAAACCTAGCAAGAAGGCAAGTTGACAACAGTTCTGCATCCAACGGTGCTGCCTCCGGCCTGACTATCCTTCCAGGCAACGGTCTCTGCATCGATCAGCTTGACGGTCAAACGCGAAAAGCTATTAGCAACTGCCTCAGCGCAATCCGAGGCGGTTGAAATCTAACTAACGGCGAGATGAGGCTTTGAAGTGCAACCAACCTGGGATGACGATAGGTAGTTGGAGAAGCGTCCTCTTAGTTGTCCTGATCCTGATACTCACAGGTGGGGCTATCTTCGCGCTTGACTGGCGAACCTCCACTATCGTTGCTTCCTATGACGGATCGCTTTCCAGCTGTGTGTCATGTGCTTATCCCTACGACTATGAAGATATACTTCGCGCTTCAGCAGGTGACGTTTTCAGGATCAACTTCACCTGCAAGGAACAAGAGAGCGAGATCCTCGTCGGAGTTCTCAGTAAGAGCGCAGCGGGCGAAATCGTTCCGCATATACCCGAAAATCTATCTCTGCAGATGTTGCGTGAACAAGTCACAGCTTCGGCAAAGCGTTGGGGTGAGGGACAGTCAGGCACATTTGAATGGACCGTCGACATTTCCGGAAGTTATGGCCTGATTGTCGTGCCGTACAAGGCGCTCGTAAGCCAGGAGGGTTCATGGCAAATAGGTTTCAAGATCGTCGTTGAGCAATCGACGCGGAACCTTGCGACAACTTATGTCGGCTACACTGTAGCAGGCCTTGGCATCGTCGTCATCATCTCAACTCTGCTGCTCAGTTCGGTGCGGAGACGCCCTGCCGCATAGTTCTCAAGCATGAGCAGTTGTCGGTGTCAGAGTCGATTCCACATCATTGCAGAAGTCAATGACATACCGGACAGTTAGTTGTGGTATACTGTAGTAGCCCACATCATTGAGCTATCCACCCTGATACGTCCCTTAATAAGTAGATTGCGAAAATTTGAGTGAGTGTAGGAGTCAGTTTCCGCTAGAACATTCTCTCGAGGTGAGTTCAGGCTGGAACTACACTCAACGTTGAGCATCTCCATCTTGCTGAATCGCTTCACAAGAAACATACCAGGAGGGGCTCTCAAGATAAAATCGATGTGCTAAAAGCTATGGAGAGACACGTCCTCGCAGAAGGCCAGCTGACAGGACTGCATAGCACAGATTGAAGAGAATCTCAACGTACCATGTAAAGTATTGCCGTGGGCTGGTCCCTTGCTGCGCTGAGCCTAAAAGTGACTTCCAGATGGGAAGGATTTTCCTTCGAAGCCCCTTTTTTTGCGCAAATAATCAGCGTATTCCATGAATTTTTCCAGCGATACGTCAGAGGGCACCACATGGTCTACGCCGGCGCAGTATCCTCCCATTTCTCTCAGTATCGAGATTTTTGAGTCGATCTCATCTCTCATCTCTTCTCCTCCCCTGGCAATCCTCGCCTTGTCCAAGTTTCCACCCAAATAGAACTTGTCTCCGTAGTTCTTCCTAATTGCAATAGCATCCATGCCCGCGTTGACTTCTAGCGGCCATAAGCCGGTGATGCCACTCTCCGATATCAAATCGAGAAGAGGATTCATGTTTCCATCGGAGTCCATCATTATCCTGTCTATCTTGTTCTTCCGAAGAAAACCTGTCACTCTCTTGTAGTGATTGAGGAGATACCGCTTATAGAGTCTGGGCGAAATGTTTGGTCCATGTCTTGACGCCATATCCTCCCACCAGAATACTTGGTCGATTCCGTCACGCAATGTCGTGACCGCATCTCTGAGGGCCTCTACCGTAAAGAACTCCCAGTAGTTTGCCATGTCTTCAACGAGCTCCGGATCTCTATAGAACGCAACGTTGAACCTCTCGATTCCCATGAGTTGCATGCCAAAACCGTACAAGCCTGTTACCGCAACTTGGATCGGACCTTTCTGATACTCTTCACAGTATCGCAGATAGCTGTCCTTGTGCCAATCCTTCGGGTACCTTCTCGGATCCAGCGGATTGAGCCTTCTCTTATATTCTTCCCAACTCTCTCTGTCTTTGACAGGATGGTCTACAAACATAGGCATAGAATAGGTCAACGATCCTCTTCTTCTCCTCGTAATGGAACCTATTTCGGTAATAGTGTCAACGTACTTTTCGTCCTCTCTCACCGTTCCTTCCTTAAATCTTGGGATCGGACCAATGTCTATCGGCAAGAAGTGTCCTACCATCGGTATGCTGCCAAAGTACGACGAAAGATCGAACCCCGACATACTGAGACCGCTACCCAATAATGCGCCGCCACAACTCACTTCTGATCCTATTGCAATGATTCTATCGATAGGCAATCCTTCCTTTATCCATCTTACTATACCCTCAGTCTCGAAGTGATCAATCCATGGTATCTCATCCGGTTGTCGGAAGTTTATCGTTTCCCTATACCTTTCCCTTGGGGTCATACTAATCGCTCTTCCCGGTCCATTTCTTGCATATTTCAACTCCTTCTACGGCGGTTAATGCTACAGCGTCAGCCTCTACGCTTCGGCCGAATTCTCTTGAGACCGCATTCCCGCCTAGTATTATTTTGACCCTATCTCTCAATCCGGCCTTCCTTAACGAGTCCACTACCACTTTCATTTCTGGTACTGTGGTCGTTAGCAGTGCGGACATAGCAAGTATTTCCGGTTCTTCTCTTGCTACGTTTTCAACAAATGTGTCCGCCTCAACATCTACTCCGAGGTCCTTCACTTTGAATCCAGAGGCCATGGCCAGGCTTTTGAATATGTTCTTGCCAATGTCATGCATGTCGCCCTTAACCGTCCCTAGAACAATTCTCGCTCTCGGCTTGGTGTTGCTTCCCTCCATTTGAGGTCTCAGAACTTCGAGTGCTTCATTAGTAAGTTCCGCCCCGTACAGGAGTTCAGCGAGGAAATACGTGTTGTGTTCGAATTGTTGGCCAACATAGTCTAAACCTTTCCTTATCCCTTTCTCTACGATGTCTGTGGCTGGCAGTCCTTCTGCAATTGCTTCCTTGGTCAACTCAATAACGCGGTTCGAGCTGCCTAGCTGGCCTATCGAGTCGGCCAGTTCGTCAAGAACGTTCACACTAACCCCTTTGTCTCACGAGGTATTGCTTGCGCATATAAGAGCATCGAGCGCTATCTCGGTTTCAATGGTCCAACGCGCGTGAGTCTTCAAGCTCTATTCTCCGGATTTGGTCGTATCAGCGTAGCGGCGACTCGCGACCTATGCGATCTGAACGGCACCCATTCCGTCAGCAAAGTGATACGTAAGGAAGTGTTCGTTTCGTCATCTAAGAGTTTCGGTTCAACTTTTTTTGCAAGTTCCACAAGGACGGACCGCACCGGGCCCAGACGAAATACTTTGAGCCCCGCACTTCTGGATGCTAGACCCGACTGTTGTATCCCAGAATGTTGAAAGCATTTGGATCGTTACGCAGTGGCTCACCGTGGAAAAGATACGCCAATTCGCATTCCAGCTCCTGTTGGAGAGTTTATGATGATCCTGAGAATACCAGAGCATAAATACGCACCCCCTAGGGCTGACTGCGAGCCGGAGGAAATTCATTTTAGGGGGGACATAACTGGAAAGGCAATTGTCACTATGATGCAAATGCGAGAGCGTCGAGGCTAGGAGCGTCTAACAACTTTGCAACTTGAAATGACGATAGGTAGTTGGAGAAGCGTCCTCTTAGTTGTCCTGATCCTGATACTCACAGGTGGGGCTATCTTCGCGCTTGACTGGCGAACCTCCACTATCGTTGCTTCCTATGACGGATCGCTTTCCAGCTGTGTGTCATGTGCTTATCCCTACGACTATGAAGATATACTTCGCGCTTCAGCAGGTGACGTTTTCAGGATCAACTTCACCTGCAAGGAACAAGAGAGCGAGATCCTCGTCGGAGTTCTCAGTAAGAGCGCAGCGGGCGAAATCGTTCCGCATATACCCGAAAATCTATCTCTGCAGATGTTGCGTGAACAAGTCACAGCTTCGGCAAAGCGTTGGGGTGAGGGACAGTCAGGCACATTTGAATGGACCGTCGACATTTCCGGAAGTTATGGCCTGATTGTCGTGCCGTACAAGGCGCTCGTAAGCCAGGAGGGTTCATGGCAAATAGGTTTCAAGATCGTCGTTGAGCAATCGACGCGGAACCTTGCGACAACTTATGTCGGCTACACTGTAGCAGGCCTTGGCATCGTCGTCATCATCTCAACTCTGCTGCTCAGTTCGGTGCGGAGACGCCCTGCCGCATAGTTCTCAAGCATGAGCAGTTGTCGGTGTCAGAGTCGATTCCACATCATTGCAGAAGTCAATGACATACCGGACAGTTAGTTGCATTATAGTTGGGGTTACGTAGTTTAGGCTTCGGTGGGGTTTCCACTTGCTATTTTCTGAATTGTGTGGAGTTGTTGAACCTGAGACATTAGAGTTCGATTTTCTGGAAGAATCGTTCGATCTTGCCTTATGTGATGAGTCTTCCAATGGAATCCATGTGTTCCATGATATGCGCCTCCAGGTGGCCGTGAATTGGCTTCCTCCTTCGTCACTACAGAATTCTGTGCCCTGATGACTGCCGGTTTTGGCTGGTGTCTGTCTGCTATAGGTTGTGCGTACCTAGGAAACGGATACAAAAAAATCAAAAAAAATAAACGGGTACAACGAACCTATAGGTAGGTTCGTTGTCTGCGTGGCTTGTGGTGCTTGTCGTTACTTCTCGATATAAGCACCATAGAACTTGTTTCCGCCATCTAGGCGCCACTGGAAGCCCTTCAGGTATCTTCTGTACAGGAAGAACGTGGGCCTAAAGTTCAGGGGGACTATCCACACATCTTTGGTAATTGCTTGATTCAGCATATCTTGCCATATCTTTGCTCTCTTATCAGGATCCGTTTCCTGCTCCTGCTGTTGCCACATTGCGGCAACATTAGGGTTGTCGTAGCCTGTCACGTCAGAGGAAAGTGGGCGATAGACGGTATAGAAGTTGGCATCCGGATCTATGGCGCCATCGCCTCCGCACACACATTCACTATAGTCGTGTTTCACAAAGAACATATCTAGCAGGGCACCTATCTCAGGCTCGTCAACCTTGGCGTTAATGCCGATCTTGCTAAGCTGTCCCTGAATGACTTCTGCGGTTTTCCTCTCCTCCGGTGCGGGGCACCCTACCAAGACATCGTCGAATCCGTTCGGGTAGCCCGCGTCAGCTAGAAGCTTCTTTGCGCCTTCTGGGTCGTATGGTGGCACGTTCACCGTTATACCGTTGTATGGCGGAGGCATGTGTCCAAGAGGATTGGCGGCGCTGGCTCCAAAGCCAAAGAACACGGTCTTATTGATCTCGTCTCTGTCTATGGCCATGGCGACCGCGGTTCTAACCTTAACATCAGTCCAAGGCTTCCTCCTCATGTTAAAGTGTAGGTGCAAGTACATCAAGCCTGCTGGATGTATGGCAGTCAGGTCTGGGTCCGTTGAGAGTTCTCCCCAGTCTTTGGGATCGATTCTATTGAGCCATTGTGTCCCTTCTGTCTTGATATTTGCCAAGTTCACTTCCCAGTCCGGCTGGAATGTCTCAATGATGCCGTCAAGGTAGGGCAGCTGATCACCGGTGTCAGGGTCTTTCCGCCAATAATTCTCATTTCGCTTAAATGATATATGGTCCCCTCTGGAGAACTCAACAAACTTGAAAGGGCCGGTCCCAATCATGTTCTGTTGAAGGTCACCATATTTCTCAACTTCTTCTTTAGGAACAACGAAGAAGGACCCGTTGTCAGCTGGGTTCGCGAACTGAGCAAGCATCGGCGCGTAAGGTTGCTTCAAGGTCATGTTGAGGGTCAGGTTATCGGGGGTTTCGATTGTAGCGATGTTATCCGCATACCCTTTCATAGGAGAACCTGTGTTTGGATCCTGGATTCGCTCTATTGAATACTTCCAATCATCTGCCACAGCTTTCCTGCCGTTGTGGAAGTATACATTATCGCGTAGGTGGAAATTGTAGGTCGTGGGGTTAGGATTCTCCCATGACTCGGCAAGGCATGGATTGAATTTTCCTTCAGAATCTATGTCCAAAAGCCCCTCATACACTTGAACGATAGTCCATCCCTCAATTGCCAGAACACTCTTCTGGGGATCAAGTCCGGGCGGTTCTCCTTCGATCGTAATCTTGAGGGTTCCTCCGTACCTCGAGCTCTTCGTTGTAGCACCGGGCGTGGTCAGCGTGGAGGTTGGCGTGGGAAGAGAGGTCACGGTAGACTGCCCTAAATAGTACGACGCACCCGCAACGGCCAGTACGGCCACCGCGCCGGCACCGTACTTGATAAATTTCCTTCTACTTTCAGGTTTTCCCTTTGTTTCGTTGCTGCTAGACATGCAGACACCAAATGAAAGGTGCTCCCCATGTGGAGATAAAGCTTTGCATAAACAAAGACAGAATCTGTTATCACACCACATTTGGCACACTCATAAGTTGAGAGGACGAGTGTGCCTGCATGAAGAAGACGTCTAGGGACGTTGTGAAGCTGCGACGATGGTGCATGCGAAGACGTGGGGAGGGGGTGTCCGTCAGTGAGATATGCACCGCAGCCCAGATACCTCGCAGAACGTTCTACAACTGGTTGAGCCGGTACGAGGATGGAGGCTTCGAGAACCTTACCGACAAACCCAGGAAACCGTACAGGATTCACAGAACCTCAGACGAAACCATCAAGACCGTAACGGATCTGCGACGCGAGACAGAATGGTGCCCCCACCGAATCGCCGGATACCTAAGGAAGAACGGTGTTGACATCTGTCACATGACCGTCTACCGAATCCTACGCAGGGAAGGCCTCAACCATCCACTAACCAAGCCTCGGGTCAAACGAACCTACCGCCGTTGGCAGCGTAGACGCCCGAACAGCCTCCCGTGAAAATCTATTCGGGAAGGGGTTGGCGTGCTCACTTCACGTTCGCTCCTGAATTTGTTTCCGATATGTGTTCGACTGGGGAAGGGCTGCGTCTGTTGCTCCTCCTACGCC
>Ga0315282_10007833_pt1 | contig 17443 bp, 16 predicted proteins | sample YL17G07_20_MG_FD_203693 | JGI IMG/M metagenome (GOLD analysis project Ga0315282, IMG submission 203693) | Sediment microbial communities from Yellowstone Lake, YNP, Wyoming, USA - YL17G07_20 | ecosystem: Environmental > Aquatic > Freshwater > Lake > Sediment | place: USA: Wyoming | collected... | reverse complement strand
GCAGTCGCCGATGAACGCGACCTTGACGCCCGCCAGCCGGCCGAGCTTCTCCCGGATTGTCATCAGGTCGCCGAGCGCCTGGCACGGGTGGTGGCCGTCCGACAGGCCGTTGATGACCGGCTTGTTGGCGTGCCGCGCCAGCTCGACGATCGTCTCGTGCTTGTAGGTGCGCAGTATGAACACGTCGAGGTAGCGCGCAGAGACCTTCGCCAGGTCTTTGATGGCCTCACGCTCGCCGATGCGGCCGGTCTCCGGCCCCATGTAGATGCACTGGCCGCCCAGTTGGTATACGGCGGTCTCGAAGCTCAAGCGCGTGCGGAGCGACGCTTTCTCGAAGAAGATGCCGGCGACCATGCCTTTCATGACGCCGGAGAAAGTGTACGCCGCGGGGTCGGCCTTCTGCCGTAGGCCTAAGTCCAGGATGGCCTGGATCTCCGCGCCACTAACGTTGTCGAAGGAGAGGAAGTCGCGTTTTTTCTGTGCGCTCACGTTGCACCTCGAAAGGAAAACACCAGCCCCTGCGCGGCACGGCCGGCCGCGCCGTATCATGCCCCGACGTGTATCAGGACTCCCCGAGGACCCGCGAGACGATCGCCAGTCCTTCGTCCAACTCCGCGGCGCTGACGTTCATCGCCGGCAGCAGGCGCAGCGTCGTCTCGTGCGTGACGTTGATCATCAGGCCTTCCTCGAGACAGCGCGCATATACCGGCTTGGCCGGGATGGTGACATCAATGCCGACCATCAGCCCGATCTGACGGATTTCCTTGATCTTTATCGCGTGCGCGGCGCGCAGCGTTTCCAGCCCGCCGGCCAGGTGCCGCGCCATGTCGCGCACATGCTCCAGCAGCTTGTCCTGTTCAATCGTCTCAATGACCGCCAGTCCCGCGGCGCATGCGAGGGGGTTGCCGCCGAAGGTGGAACCGTGCGTGCCCGGCACCATGAACCGGGCGACTTCGCTGCGGGCGAGCATGGCGCCAATGGGGAAGCCGCCGCCGAGCGTCTTGGCGAGCCAGATGATGTCCGGCGCCGGCGCCCGCAGAGTCTGGTAGGCGAAGTAGTCGCCGGTGCGGCCCATGCCGCACTGCACCTCGTCGTACATCAGGAGCGCGCCGTGCCGGTCGCACAAATCGCGCGCGGCCTGGAGGTATTCGCGCGTACAGAGGAAGATGCCGCCTTCGCCCTGGACCGGCTCAACCATGAAGCCCGCCGTTTCCGCGTCGAAGGCGCGTTCAAGCGCCGCCACGTCGTTCTGCGGCACGTAGCTAAAGCCGGGCACGAGGGGCTCGAAGCCCTTCTGCATGCCGGGCTGAGCGGTAGCCGTCAGTGCGGCGAAGGTGCGGCCGTGGAAACCGTTCAGCACGCTGAGGAACTTCCACTTGGCCGGCGTCTTCTGCTTGCCGTTCAGCCGCGCCAACTTGATCGCGGCCTCGCTGGCTTCCGTGCCGGAGTTGCAGAAGAACGCCATGGGCGTACCCATGCCGGTGAGCCGCTCGACCAGCGCCTTGGCCAGCCGCGGCTGCTGCTCCCACAGGTAATTGTTGTGGATGTGCAGGATGCTGGCAGCCTGTCTGCTGAGCGCCTCGACCACCCGCGGCGGGCAGTGGCCCAAGCCGTTCACGCCCAGGCCTGGCAGCAGGTCCAGGTAGCGCTTGCCGTTGGCGTCCCAGACATACGAACCGGCTGCGCGCGCGATGGCAATCGGCGCTCGCGTGTAATTGCCGAACACGTACTGGGCATAGGCTGCCTGGACTTCCGCGGTAGTCATCGTCATTGCTTTCTCCCGTTGCCGTCCCGCCGCGACCAGCGCTGCGGCGGCGCGGCGCTACATCTTGATCTCCGTGCCAATTCCTTCCGGGGTGAAGATCTCCAGCAGCAGCGAGTGCTGCAGCAACCCCGAGATGACGTGCGTCTTGCGCACACCCGCCTGCAACGCGGCCATGCAGGCCTCGATTTTGGGGATCATCCCGCCAACGATCACCTTGGCCTTCACCAACTCCTTGCATTCGGACATGGTGACACTGGAGATCAGCGTCTCGGGCTTGTCCTTGTCGCGCAGGATGCCGGGCACATTGGAGAGGTACACCAGCTTCTCGGCCTTCACTTCGGCCGCGACCTTCCAGGCGACGGAATCGGCGTTGACGTTGTAGAGCTGTCTGTCCGTGCCGCGCGCGATGGGCGCCACGACGGGGATGACGCCGCCCGAGGCGATGCGCTGCGCCAACTCGGCATCAATGGCGGTGATCTCGCCCACGAAGCCGAGGTCGAGTCCGGGGTCTTCCTCGAAGACCTTCTTGACGGCGCGCAGGAAACGGGACCCGCGCCCGTTCAGCGGGATGGCCTTGCCGTCCTCCTGCTGGATCAGTTCGACGACGTTGGCGCTGATCTCATCAATCAGCACCTTGTGCGCGATCTCCAGCGTAGCTTCGTCCGTCACGCGGCGGCCTTTGACGAACGTCGGCTTGAGGCCGCGGCGCTCCATTTCCGCGGTGATCCGCGGGCCGCCGCCGTGGACGATAATGGGCCAGACGCCGACCTGTTCGAGGAACACCACGTCCCGGATGACCGAGGGGAGGACCTTCGCATCGGTCATCGTGCTGCCGCCGACCTTGATGACCACGAACTTGCGGTCGAAAGCCTTCAGGTACGGCAGTGCTTCCAGGAGGACTCTTGCTTTGCCCAGCGCGTTCACAGTCAATCCCTCAGCAACTCGCGTTTCACGCTTCACGTTTCACGTATGGTATTCCGCGTTGATCGAGACGTACCCGTGCGTCAGGTCGCAGGTGTACAACCGGGCGCGGCCGGGGCCGTCGCCCGCCAGCAGCACCACGCTGACTTCGGGCGCCTTGAGCGCCGCGGCGACGGCCGCCCTGTCGAAACCAGCGGGCTGGCCGCCGCGGAAGAGTTCGTGCCCGCTGACGGTCAGCGCGGCCTCGTCCGGATCGAACACTACGCCGGCCCGCCCGGCAGCGGCCAGAATCCGCCCCCAATTGGGGTCGTTGCCGGCGATGGCGGTCTTCACGAGCGGCGATTCGGCGATGGTCCGCGCGATCCTCCGCGCATCGGCGTCGTTCCTGGTCCCGCCGACGTACACCGTGATGAGGTGCTTCGCACCCTCGCCGTCCGCGGCGATCTGCCGGGCGAGGCTGTCGCACACGCTGTACAAGCCGGCGCGGAGGGCGTCGTAGCCGGGGCCGCCGACGCGCGTGACCGGCGGGTTCCTGGCGAGGCCCGAGGCCAGGAAGACGAAGCTGTCATTGGTCGAGGTGTCGCCGTCCACGGTCGTGCAGTTGAACGTACCGTCCGCGATGTCGGCCAGGGCCGCCTGCAAGACGGCCGGAGCGACGGCGGCATCGGTGACGGTGACGCCGAGCAGGGTGGCCATGTTGGGGGCGATCATGCCGGAGCCTTTGCAGACGCCGGCGACATGGACGGGCTTGCCGCCGATCTTGACGATGGCCGCAGCGGTTTTGGGCACGAGATCGGTGGTCATAATGCCGCGCGCGAAGTCGCCGGTGATTTTCTGCTCCTTGGCGAACATCACCGTCCGCTCAATGCCCACTTCGATCTTGTCCATCGGCAGCTTGTGCCCGATGACGCCGGTGGAGAAGACCAGCACTTCTTCCGGCTTGCAGAGGGCCCTGGCGGCGACCCACTCGGCCATGGTGCGCGCGTCGCGCTTGCCCTGTTCGCCCGTGCACGCGTTGGCGCAGCCGGCGTTGATGATCAGCGCCCGCGCGCGGTGCTTGCTCTTCTTCAGGTGTTCGCGGCACAGCGTGACGGGCGCGGCGCAAACGCGGTTCTGCGTGAAGACGCCCGCGGCGGCGCAGGGCTGCTCGCAATACAGGAGCGCGAGGTCGGGCGGCTCTTCCTTGGCGGTCTTCAGGCCGCAGTGCAGGGACGCGGTGCGGAAACCGGGAACGTCATGGATCAGCCCGTCCCAGGGCGTGACTTCAACCCGTGCGGCCGACTGCTTCTTCTGCTTCCCCTGCATAACCCCTCCTGCCGTTGGCCGGTCCCTGGTTCACGCCGGGAAAGGCGCGGCGGACGACGGAACCGGACGCACACGGCAATGGCGCATTCCGCAGTCAAAACAACCCGGCCCCTCGTACCCCGCATGTGCGAGGGAGGGGCCGGTATGCTGTTCCCTCCAATGTCGAAAACCGTACCGCCCCGTCAGCGCTTGGAGTATTGGAACCTGCGCCTGGCGCCTGCCTGGCCGTATTTCTTCCGTTCCACCATGCGCGAATCCCGGGTCAAGTAGCCCTCATCCCGCAGCGGCTTCTCCAGGTTCCGATCGTAGAGCAGCAGGGCGCGGGCGATGCCCATGCGGATCGCTTCCGCCTGACCGGTGGTGCCGCCGCCGCTGACGCGACAGAACACATCGAACGCAGTGGCCAGCTTTGCGAACTTGAGCACCGAGACCACCGCGGTGCGGTGGTTCTCGCCGCCAAAGAACTTCTCGAGCGGCCGGTCGTTGATCAGGATGTGCCCGGAACCGGGCCGCAACCGAACACTCGCCGTCGAACACTTGCGCCGACCCGTGCCCCAGTAGTACCCGCCAGTCTTGTCTTCGCTGCCTGCAGCCATGAAACTCCCAACCTTTAGCCTCGCCCTGTGCCTTCAGCCGCTGCGTGAGCGGCAACACTGAAGCGCCTTGCCTTACGCCAACGGCGCCCAGTCCTCCGGTTTCTGTGCGGCATGCGGATGCGTGGCGCCCGTGTAGACCTTGAGCTTGGTGAGCATCGCTTTGCCCAGTGTCGTCTTGGGGAGCATGCGCCGCACCGATTCCATGACAATGGAGGCCGGGTTGCGCCGCTGCTGCTCGGCCAGCGAGCGCACGCGCAGCCCGCCCGGGTAGCCGGACCACTTCCGGTACTCCTTGGCCTCGTACTTCTTCGGGTGGATTTTCACCTTTTCGGCGTTGATGACGATCACGAAGTCGCCGGTGTCCACGTGGGGTGTGTACGAAGGCTTGTCCTTGCCCATCAGCCGCATGGCAATGGGAACAGACAACCGCCCCAGCGACTGGCCGGTGGCATCAACCTGATACCACTTCCGCTCGATCTCGCCGCCCTTGGCCAGATACGTTTTGAAGGGCTTCACCTTGGCAACTGCCGCCGGCATCGCTCACGACTCCCGGGACTGCTGTAACGCTGTCACCTGCGGGAAAACACCTAAAAAGACAACCCGCCCGGGCTCCCGGGCGGGGCACATAACAGTACGCGGCGCGGTGCCAAAGTCAAGGCCATATTTCAACTCGGCGCCCGGCCGCGACCACGCAGGAAGTTGCGAAGCAGCCGGAGCTTCCCCGCGCCGCCATCGGTAAGGGTCCGAAGACAGCGGCTGGACGCCCGTTCCAGGTTGTTGCATGCCAGCAGGACTTCGCGCTTGTCTCCGCCGTCGCGGCGCCTGCGCCACGCGCCCCGCACCGCGCGCGCAAACGAGATGTTCAGGCGGCAAACGTCCTTCATGCAGCGTTCGGAGCGCTTGAGCCAGCGGCGCCGCAGGCACCGCTCGCATAGCCCCACGACCAGCGCCGCGACCTTCCTCTTCGTCACACCGCGGTAGATTCTCTCCCGTTCTGCGCGCGGCAACACGGCAAAACTGCCGCGTGCGGCTCCCATGGCCGCGGGCGTGTCCAGCACGATCGCGTCCAGGTTCTTCTGCTCGATTTTCCGGCGGGCTGCCGCGACCCGCGACGCGCGGCGCCGGAGGGCGGTGGAGCCGGCGCCTGTCTCCAAGGCGAAGCCGATCAGGACGAGGCTGGCGCGGCGCTGCTTCAGTTCGCCGAGCTGCCGCAGAATGTCAACGGTCGGCCGGAGGCGGAGAGTGAGGCCGCGACTCGACTTCCTGATCTTGACGCGTGCCGTCCGCGCGGGGGTGTAGTCCGCCACCGCCGCGTTCATGACCACGATGTTCGCGGCAGCGACGTGCTTCATCACAGCGCGGTGCATATCGGCAGCGGAGCGGACCGGCACCGCCGCCAGCCGCCTGGACGCCGGGATCGCGCGTTGGACTGTTTCGGGGAGCGGCCCGTGAATGAGGATGACGCGGTATCCTCTGCGCACAGCAGCGCGCGCGATCTCAACTCCCAGCCTGCCCGTGGCGCGGTTGGAGATGAAGCGCACGGGGTCAATGTCCTCGACCGTCGGTCCCGCGGTGATGAGGAAGGTTGGTCGCCGTTTGGGCATAGTCCGCTACGAGGCCACAGCCTTCAGGGCCGCTGCCACGATCTCGTCGGGCTCCACCATGCGCCCGATGCCCTCGGTCCCGCAGGCCAGGCGGCCGCTGGCCGGGCCAAGGAGCGTGTAGCCGTAGCGGCGGAGGAGGGCCGCATTGGCCTGGGTGGCCGGGTGCTCCCACATCCGCACGTTCATGGCGGGGCAGAGCAGCACGGGACAGCGGACGGACAACATCAAGGTGGTCAGCAGATCGTTCGCCAGGCCATGGGCAAGACGGGCCATCAGGTCGGCGGTCGCCGGCGCGATGATGGCCAAGTCGGCGTGCTCGGCCGGCGCGAGATGCGGGAAGGCGCTGTCGCGCGGGCCAATCCGATGGAACATCCGCGTCAGGCAAGGCTGGCCGGTGAGCGCTTCAAAGGCATACGGCGTGACGAGCTTCTGAGCGCCGCGGGTGAGGACGGCGGTGACGCACGCGCCTGCTTTGGCCAGACGCGACGCGAGATCGCACGACTTGTACGCCGCGATGCCCGCGCCCACGCCCAGGATGATGCGCTTGCCGTGCAAGCGGCGCGGGGGCGTGGCGGGGTGGGGGACAGAGCGAGGCATGGTGGCTACCCGTTAACGGCCAGGAACCGCAGCCAGCGCCGCCGGCGGCTGACACGGCTCATGGCAGAAGCCTACTTACTTTGCTCCGGCGCCTTGGCAGGCAGCTTGGCGGGCTCGCCCTTGGCTTCGCCTTCGCCGGCTTCCTCGGACTCGCGCGCCGCCAGTTCCTTGCGCATCTGGTCGGCTTCCTCGCCCATCATGAGGTCCACCTTGGAACCCATGATCTCCTTGGAGACCACTTCCCATTGGTTGCTGCTGTCCGTGAGGACGAGCTTGGGGAGGCCGCGCTGCAGTTCGCGCATGCGCTTCTGGCACAACACGACGAGCTTGAACTTTCCGCCGACCTTGTTCAGCAACTGCTCGAGTTCATGTGCTTCCATGGCACCTCCGAAGACTGGCGGCGCGCCCGGAGGCAGCGCCGCATCTGTTCCGTCCCCGCCGCTATCCCTTCAGACTGCTCCCACTCGCTGCCTGCAATGCTCCGCCAGACGGATCGCCTTCAGCCTGGCCAGCGCCGCGTCCAGCGTGTCGTTCACCACGACGTACTCGTACTCGCCGCACCGCACCATTTCGGCCTCGGCCGTCCGCAGCCGTATCATGAACGACTGCTCATCCTCGCTGCCCCGGCCCCGCAGGCGCCGCACGAGTTCCTCGTGCGACGGCGGCATGACGAACACCGCGACACTGGCCGGGCCGCGGTATTCGGGGCGGCTGCGTATCTGCTGGACGCCCTGGACATCAATGTCCTTCACGACATCCGTTCCTGCCGCGAGCTGCTCGGCCACGAACCGCGCCGGCGTCCCGTAATGGTTGCCGTGCACCAGCGCATGTTCGAGGAACTCGCCGCGCGCCACAGCCGCCTTGAAGCGCGGCTCGTCCCAGAAGAAATACGCGGCGCCGTCCACTTCGCCCGGGCGCGGCGCCCGCGTCGTGACGCTGACCGCCTTCACCAGCCCTTTCTCTTCCAGCACGAAGCGTTTCAGGAGCGTCGTCTTGCCGACGCCCGCCGGCCCGGCGATCAGGAAGAAAAGCCCGCGGCTCACGCTTCGTGCTCACTCCAGGTTCTGCACCTGCTCCCGAATCTTCTCAATCAGGCCCTTCATGGCCACGACGTGGTACGTGACCTTCTCGTCCTGGGCCTTGGAACCGACCGTGTTCGTTTCACGCAGCAGCTCCTGCGTCAGGAAGTCCAGCGGCTTGCCCGTTTCGCCGCCCGATGCCAGGGCGGCTTCCATCTGCGCGAAATGGCTCTGCAGCCGCGCGAGTTCCTCGCCAACATCCATGCGGTCGGCCATCAGGACCACTTCGCGCTCGAGCGCGTCGGGGTTCAGCGGCGCGGACACGTTGGCCTCGGCCAGCAGCCTGGCGATCCGTTCCTTGAACCGCTGGACTGCGCTCCTGGCCGCCTCCGGCGCGGCGTCGCGGATCGCGGCGTGGTGCTCGGCCAGTGCGGCCAACCGGGCGCGGATGTCGGCGGCGCAAGCGGCGCCGTCGCGGCAGCGCATGCCGTTGAAGTCCTTCAGTGCGGCGAGCAGCGCCTGCTTTGCGTGTTGCCAGAGGCCCTCGATATCCTCTTCCGGCGTCTGGCGCACGACCACGCCGGGGAGCGGCAAGAGCGCGCTCCAGGGCACGTCGCCCTTGAGCTTGTGCTTCCGGGCGAGCGCTCGCGCCTGTGTCACGTAGTGCTTCACGGCGGCCGGGCTGATGGCGTAGGCGCCTCCGTCATCGGCCTCGCTGTCAAAGAACAGGCTGACGTCAATGTTGCCGCGCTTGATGCCTTCTTCGGCGAGCAGCGTCTTGACGCGGTCCTCGAACGCCGCGTAGCGGCCCAGCAGCTTCACGGTCAGCTTCAGGAAGCGCCCGTTGACGGCCCGAATCTCCGCCGTCACCCGTGCGCCGGTCTCAACGGTGGCGCGGCCATAGCCCGTCATCGAACGAATGGGCGCCGCCGTTGTTCTCGATACCCTGGGTTGTGTCGCCATATCCGCAGCTCGATGCACGAATCACAGAGAAACGGGCGTTTGCGGCCGGCGAATCCGGCCGTCAGCGCCGCACGTTACACACGACAGCAACTACTCGCCCTTCTTGGCCTCGTCCTTCTTAGGCGCCGGCTCGTCCTTCCTGGCGGGCTCAGTCTTTGCCGGTTCCGTCTTCGGGGTCTCGCCCGTCTTGGCTTCCGGTTTGACCTGTTCGGTCTTCGGCGCTTCGGCGGGCTTCTCCGCCGGCTTCGTCGCGTCCGCGGGCGGTGTGGCTTCGGTCTTCGTCTCGGGCGCCTTGATCTCGATTTTCTGCGTGCCCAGTTCGGTTGTGCCGGGCGTTGTCCCGGTGGTGGTGGCAGCGGGCGCGCCCTCAGGGGTCTCCTCAGGGGCCGTGCTGGATGCGGGAGCCGACTGGCCGAGACCGGCGCCGAGGCTTGACTTGGGCTTGTGCAACACACCCAGTATGACTGCCAGCCCGAAGAAGAGCACGGCCATGTAGACCGTGGCCCTGCGGATGGGGTTTGTGACGCCTTCCACGCCGGCCGCCTTGGTGCCGCCCAGCGCGGCGAGGCCGCCGCCCTTGCCTTCCTGCAGCAGGATGAAGAAGACCATGATCAAACCGGACGCGATGAGCAAGCCCGTGAGGACCGTGTCAATGATGCCGCCCAGATTGCCTGTGTTCATTGTCGCACTCCTTCAGCTCCGAGGCTGTGACAGGCCACGGCTTACCTCGCGGCTTTCACAATGGTCTCGAAATCAGCGGCCACCAGGCTGGCGCCGCCCACCAGTGCGCCGTCAATGTCGGGCTGCGACATCAGTTCCCTGGCATTGTCGGCCTTCACGGAACCACCATACTGAATCCGCAGGGCATCCGCCACGTCCGCGCCGAACCTAGTGCGCACCAGGCCGCGGATGAGGGCGTGGACGTCCTGCGCCTGTCTGGGCGTGGCTGTCAGTCCGGTGCCGATGGCCCACACGGGTTCGTAGGCGATGGTGAGGCACGCCATGTCGTCGGCTTTCAGGCCGGCGAGCGCGCCTTCCACCTGCCGTTTGACCACCTGTTCGGTGACGTTGCCCAGGCGCTCGTCCTTGGTTTCGCCGACACAGGCGATGATCTTCAGCCTGGCGGCGAGCGCCGCCTTGATGCGCTTGTTCACCGTCTCATCGGTCTCGCCGAAGTACTGCCGCCGCTCGCTGTGGCCGATGATGGTGTACTGGCAGCCGGCGGCGAGGAGCATCGGAGCAGAGACGGCGCCGGTGTATGCGCCGGACTTCTCCCAGAAGACATCCTGTCCGCCGACGGCGATGCTCGAGCCGCGCAGAGCGTCCACGACCGTGGTGATGCAGAGGTACGTGGGGCAGACGGCAACGTCGGCTTTGCTGAAACCGTCCAGCCGCTTGCGCAGGTCCAGCGCCAGCGCGCGAGCCTCCTCGGGCGACTTGTTCATCTTCCAGTTGCCTGCCACGAACGAACGCCGTGCCATGCAGAACCTCCTTGAATCACGAAGAACACGAAGAGCACGAAGCGTATGACAGGATCAGCGGTATCCGCGGTTCCTCCAGTGCCCCGTGGCTGCTACCTGCCCAGCGACATGCGTTCCGCCGCCGGGTAACTCCCCAGCACCTCCAGGTGTTTCGCCTGTCCCTCCAGGTCATGGAGCGCGGCGCGGACGTTGTCGTCCGTGACGTGCCCTTCCAGGTCCACGAAGAAGTGGTACTCCCAGGGGCGGCGCTTACTCGGCCTGGACTCAATGCGGGTCAGGTTGATGCGGTGCGCCTGGAAGGGCTGCAGGATCCGCAAGAGCGCGCCGGGTTCATCCCTGACCGACAGCAACAGGCTGCTCTTGTCCCTGCCCGTGCGCTCAGCCATGCGCTCCGCCACCACGAAGAAGCGCGTGACATTCTCGGACGAATCCTCGATGTGCTCGATGACGATGGGGAGGTTGTAGATCTCGGCGGCCAGTCTGCCGGCGATCGCAGCGGCGTGCGGTTCCCTGGCGGCGCGTTCCGCCGCTGCGGCGGTGGAAGGGGCCTCGCGCTGCTCGACGGTGATGAGGTTGCCCTGCAGCCAGTTACGGCACTGCGCGAAGGGCTGCGGGTGGCTGTAGATGACGCGGACCTTGTCCAGGGTGGTCCTGGAGAGGAGGTGATGATGGATGGGGAGGTAGATTTCGCTGGCGATTTTCAGCCGCGTTTCGCCGAACATGTCAATGGACTGGTTGACGCCGCCTTCGGTGGAGTTTTCGATGGGCACCACGCCGTAATCGGCGCGCCCGCGGGAGACGGCCAGGAAGACGTCGCGGATGTCGCGCGCCGGGATGTACTCGACGGACGACCCGAACTTGGTGTGCGCGGCCAGGTGCGCGAAGGTGCCGGGTTGCCCGAAATAAGCGACGCGCGTGGGCCGCTCCAGCGCGATCGTCGCCGACATGATCTCGCGGTAGATGGAGCGGAAGGCTTCGTTGGGGATGGGACCGGCGTTGTGCGCCGCGACCTGCCTGTACACCTGGAACTCGCGCGACGGGTTGTACGGCTTGACGCCTTCCCGTGCCTTGATCGCACCGATATGCCTGGCCGCGCGGGCGCGTTCGTTGATGAGTCTGACGATCTGTGCGTCGAGCGCGTCAATGGTCCTGCGCAAGGCGTGCAACTCATGCTCAGTGGCGGGAACAGCCGCCGGCGCAGCAGCAGGCTTGCCGGCCTGAGCAGCGCCAGTGTCTGTTTTCCTTCCGTGCTTGCGTGCCATACCACACATCCTGGATCGCGCGCCCGCGGCGCCATGCGCGAGCGTGCCCGCGTTACTGGTACCTGATCTCCAACACCTTGAACTTCAGGGCGCCCTTGGGCGTGGGCACCTCCACTTCGTCGCCAACCCTCTTGGTCAGGAGCGCCTGGCCCATCGGGCTGGTCGTCAGGATCTTTCCGTTGAGGGGGTCGTTCTCGCCCTCGCCCACCAGCGTGTACTCCTCTTCATCCTGGCCGGGGAGGCTGAGCAGCTTCACCGTCGCGCCGAAGACCACGTTGTCGCCGCGGCTCCTGCTCTTGTCCACCAGGGCAGCGCGGGAGACCTTGTCGCGCAGCTCGTTGATGCGGCTCTCCAGGCTCGAGAGGTCCTCCCTGGCGGCGTGGTAGTCGGCGTTCTCGGAGAGGTCGCCTTTTTCGCGCGCTTCCTTGAGCTGCTGCAGGAGCTTGGGCCTGCGCGACTCCAGCTCGGCCAGTTCGGCCTTCAACTTGTCGAGACCCGTGGTGGTCATCGGCACGGTGTTCATCAAATGCTCTCCTGCTCCCCTCCGTGGGCGCGGGACATGCCTCAGCCGTTCAGCAACTGCTCCAGCCTGTCCAGACCCTTGTTGATCAACTCCGTGCTCGTGGCATAGCTGAGACGGACGTGTTGTGCGGAACCGAAGGCTTCGCCGGGCACCAGCGCGACTTTGGCCTGTTCAAGCGCCACGCCGCAGAAATCCATGGGCGTCTTGACGGTCACGCCGCCGAACTGGCGCCCGAAAACGCCGGAGATATTCGGGAAGCAGTAGAACGCCCCGAGCGGTTCCAGGCACGTGACGCCCTTGAGCTTGTTCAAGCGGGCGTGCATGAGCTTGCGGCGCTGATCGAACTGCGCGCGCATGGAGGTCACGGCCTCGGCGGAGAGCCGCAGGCTGGCGTAGGCTTCCGCCGCGCCGGCCTGACAGAACGCCGCCGGGTCGCTGGTCGCGTGGCTCTGGAATTTGAGGGCGGCCTTGACGATGTCGGTGGGACCCGCCGCCCAGCCGATGCGCCAGCCCGTCATGGAGAACGTCTTGGACGCGCCGTTGACGGTGACGACGAGTTCCTTCAGCCGCGGCGAAATGGACGCCATGGAGAGGAACTTGATGTCGCCGTAGATCAGGTGTTCGTAGATTTCGTCGGAAAGGGCGCAGATGCCGGCCTTCTCGATCACCGCGGCGATGGCCCTGATCTCGTCCGGCGTGTACACGCTGCCGGTGGGGTTCGAGGGGCTGTTGTGGATGAAGAGCTTCGTCTTCGGCGTGATGGCCTGCTCGAGCTGCCGGGGCGCGATCTTGAACGCGGTCGCTTCCGTGGTGTTGAGGATGACGGGCTTGCCGCCGGCCAGGCGCACCTGTTCGAGGTAGCTGACCCAGTAGGGGGCCACGATGATGACCTCATCGCCGTCGTCAATGAGGACCTGGCAGAGGTTGTACAGGCTCTGCTTACCGCCGTTGCTGACGATGACGTCTTCGGGCCTGTATTCGAGGTTGTTCTCGCGTTTCAGCTTCTCGACGATGAGGCGCTTCAACTCCGGGCCGCGCTTGGCGGCGTACTTGGTGTCGCCCGATTTCATCGCCGCCGCGCCGGCGTTCACGATGTGGGCCGGCGTGTCGAAATCCGGCTCGCCCACGCCGTAACCGACGATGTCCACGCCCTGGGCCTGCAGCGCCTTGGCTTTGGCGTCCACCGCCAGAGTGGCGCTGGGCTGCACCTCACAAATCCGTCGCGCAAGCTTTACCTTCGCTGCCATCGTCCGACTCCGGAGACACAGTCAGTGCCGCAGCACGCGCAACCGGCCCGGCCGCTGGACCAGGGAACGACTGCGCGCGACTGCCGCAGGGCAACAAAAAAACAAAGACCGCCGGCACGGACGGTCCTTGTAACAGGCGCCATACTAGCGCAAAGGCTTGTGGAATCAAGTGCTTCCCGGAACTACTGTTTTTTCACTTTAAGCGCCACGTTGGCGGCGAAGGTCGGGAACTTGAGCAGCAGGGCTTGTCCCGCGGCGATGTCCTTCACTTCGGTATGGATGATCTTTCCCTCGAAGCAGTCCCAATACTCGATCTTGTACTTTCCGGCGTCGAGGGCCGGGACCTGGGCCTCCACGTTGTTGTGTCTGGGGCGAGCATCCGGGGGCGGCATCAGGTTCATGGCCGCGTTGTTGTAGACCCAGGCGTAGAGGCCGGAGTTCCAGCGGTACGCGGCGCTCTGCAGCTCGCCGGCGCCGGTGCCGCCGGTGATGATAAGCGGCTCGATGATCCCGGCGATGCCGCGGCGGTCCTCGCCATCAATGTAGTTGGCGAAGGCGCGGTAGTACGTGTAGAGGTTGTAGTGGTCAACGAAGTCATACCACCAGAAGAGGGGCGTGCCGACGCCGTCGGTCATCCAGGTGGCCCACATGCCGGCGTGCACGTCGGCATCGAGTCCCGAATGCGGGACGCCCACGTTGAAGTCGCCGCCGTATTCAGTGATCCAGAAGGGCTTCAGCGCGTTGCCCGGCAGATTGGAGGCGACCCAGCGCTGCATGCGCAGAGCGGCGAGGGTGTAGGGCCGGTCGGCGCGGTAGGCGTCGGTGGCGACGTAATCCACCAGGGGGCTGCCATCAGGGAGCGCCTCGCGCACGAGTTGTGGGTCAATCCAGGTGTAGTCGGTGGCATAGTGGTTGGTGATGGGGTGGCCGTAAGGGTCGCACTGGCGCAAGTGGGCGATCATCTCGCGCGCCCAGTTCTGCAGGGTCGGGGAACAGTGGAAGCCCTTGGGGTAGGGGAGGCGCTTGCCCTTGTCCATATTGTGGAGCCCGCCGACGAGGTCGTATTCGCTGACGAGTTCCCAGCCAAGCACCGTGGGGTCCGCGCCCCAGCGCGCGGCGATGTAGCGGAGCTTGTTTTTGTGCCACTTGCGCGCGGTGGGGTCCAGGAAGAAATCCTCGGCCGTGGCGACAATGCCGTTGTCGAAGCGGCTGCGGCTATTGTAGGGGTTGTTGTCCCATTCCCAGTCGCACCACTGGCTGAACTTGCCGTGGTTGTCAATGACGAGGTGGATGTAGAGCCCGTGCTTGTGGGCGAGGTCCATGAGGTAATCGAGCTTCCAGGCGTGCTGGAGGCTGTAGCGGCCCGCGCCGTAGTAATCGCGCCAGCGAGCGGTCCATTCGATGCCGACCCACCAGGAGGCCATCCAAACCTCGATCGTGTTCTCGCGATTCTGCAGCAGCTTGGGGAACAACTCCGAGTACATTGCCAAACCGCGACCCGCGGGCGGGTCCTTGTGGAAGATTTCCTTCCAGCAGCGGATGTCAACGGGCGTCGAGATGTTGTGGCCGATGGGGTAGAAGAAGGCCCCCGTCTCGAACTCAAAGAAGCGCCGGTCCTTCTGAGCGACGCGGATGAAGCCCCGGCTGTCCGAGGCGACGCTGACAAACGGCCGCGGCGGCAGCGTCAGTTCGTCAAGTTTCCTCTGTGCCTCGTCCTTCCTGGTCTCGTCCCTTCGGTTCAGCTTGATACACACCTGGTACGTGTACTGGCCCTCTTCGCGCGGGGTGATGCGGACGCGCCACTCGGGCCGCCCGATAGGCTCGAGCGCGTCGTCCACGAACCGCTCGCCGCGGTCGTAGTCCTGGTACCAGAACCCAAGGTGCTCGATGGTCTTGCCGCCGGGCGTCTTCACCAGACAGGTCACGTCGGCCTTATCCGGATCGAACGGGTTGTCCACCTGGCGGTTCAGCTCGAAACGCACCGTCAGCGTCTCGAAGCGGCGCACGACCGGCGCGCTCGCGTCGGGGCCGTCATCCGCGGCGGGGATGGTCCGCAGGTTGACGACCTCGAGCGGGTCATCCTTGCACTCCTTGGCGCGGTCCACCAGGTCTTTGAGCTGCTTGGCGCGTTCCGGCGGCACGGGCTGGGAATTGGGGCCGCCAAGCCCCGCGACCATCTGCTGGAACCGCGACGCCCGCATCCACCCGCGGAAGTTGTCCAGCCACACCTGTCCCTTGTACGGTTTGTCGCCGTAGAAGGTGATGCCGAGCATGCGCGTCTTGGTGGCCTGATTGTCGTCCCACTGGCCGAGATGGCCCAGCGGGGTGACGTCGGGCGAGTCGCCGCGAATGTCGGCAGTGACGGTCGTCCAGTTGCCGGGCACCAGTGACGCGCGAGTGCGCGCCTGGAACCACAGCCCGTCCTTGTCCTTGAGGAAGAGCAGGCAGCCCACGTAGCCGGGGCAGTCGCGGGGGACGAAAACATCGTAGGCCATGAAACGGATGCCCTGCAGCCTGGCCTGATCGCCGTCCACCTTTGGCGTGGTCTCGCGGTACACGGTTGCCGGGTCGGGGAAGCTCACGGGGACGGACAAGGCGTTGCCGCGCGCTCTGTCGCCGGTTGCGACGATCTGGAGGGCGGGTTCAGAACTGTCCTGCACGGGCGCCGCAGCGGTTTCGGGCGTCTTGCCGAACGAGGGCGACGCGGGGCTGTCGGCCTCGTACACCCAGTCCTGCGTGCTCTGTTCCCACGAGAAGATCGGGTCCACGGGTGCCGGGTACCAGCCGCTGCCGGGGTCCTCAACCTTGTTCAGGGCTTCCTCGGCCAGCAGGAACGCCGCCGCGCGGCTGCCCTGTTCTTTCATTGTCCCGGTGTAGTCGCGCCAGAGGAGGATTGCCGCCCAGATCAGCAGCAGCACCGCCGCAACACTCACCGGGATGTTCGGGTACCTGGTCTGGGGCACGGAAATGGCAAAGAGCTTCGCCTGCATGCCGGGCTCGGGTATGGCGACGGGAAGCTCCGATCGTATTGGCTGGGGAGTCTCCGCGGGCGGTGTGGGCGCTATTGCTTCCGTGGGTGCGGGCGACGGCGCGCCCGGTTCCGCCTTGGCTGCGTCTACTGGTGGCGGAGCGGCGGGCGGTTCCGCAGGGGCTTGCGACGCGGACTGTTGTGGTCCCGCGGGCAGCGCCGCTTCCGTGGGTGCGGGCGGCGGCACGCTCGATTCCACCTTGGCTGCGTCTACGGGTGGCGGAGCCGAGGGCTGGGGTGGGGGCGAGGCATCGGGCGCGGATGGCGGGGCAGGGCCTTGTGGTGCCGCGGGAGGCGGGGGGTTCAGGTCGCCGCCTGGCGGCTGTGGTTCGGCGTTGGTTGAGGAGTCTTGGTTCATGGGCATGCCGCGGGCGCTCGGCTTCAGAGTAATCTCACACCCAAAATACACCGCCAAAAGAGCTTACGGTCAACTGGAATTCGCGGAATACGCGCAGAGACAGGTTTCAGGTTTCAGGTTAACGGCACGGGGAGACTGCACGTGTGCGTTTTTGGACACAGGAACCGATTTGCTCCCGGATTCGGCTTACTTTCCGGCGAGCTTCGTCCTGAAGTACGCGATCTCGCGCTCCATCTTCGCCTGGAAGTCTTCCGGTCCCGCGGCCTCATATTCACAATGGATGGAGACTGGCCCGGTGAAGCCGATGCGCCGGAGGTCGGCGAAGACGTCGGACCACGCCACGACGCCTTGGCCCGCGGGCACCCAATCCAGTTTCCTGCGGCCTTCGTCCCCGGTTGCCTGCCGCGAGATCAGCACGTCCTTCACGGCCACGGCCGCGAGGTAGTCGCGCACCATGGCCAGCCCGAAGTTGAAAGGCCCGCCGTCCACGGCCATGTGGCCGGCATCCACATATGCGCCGACGTGCCGCGGGTCCAGGTCTTGGAGCAGGTGCATGAGCGCGGCGCAGTTGAGGCCCATGTAGAGGGTCTTGTCGTGGCACGAATGGGTATGGTACATGATCCGCACGCCGTGCTTCTGGCCGAGTCTGGCCCACGCCGCGAGGTCGCGCCGGAACTCCTCGACGCGCTGCCGGTAGCCCGTTGCGGGATCGTAGTGCACGTAGCCGAGTTTCAGCAGCGGCACGGCCGCGGCGTGCATGGCGGCCAGAATCCG
>Ga0315282_10007832_pt1 | contig 17443 bp, 12 predicted proteins | sample YL17G07_20_MG_FD_203693 | JGI IMG/M metagenome (GOLD analysis project Ga0315282, IMG submission 203693) | Sediment microbial communities from Yellowstone Lake, YNP, Wyoming, USA - YL17G07_20 | ecosystem: Environmental > Aquatic > Freshwater > Lake > Sediment | place: USA: Wyoming | collected... | reverse complement strand
AAAATATCTTTTGTGAGACCGGGCTGGGGAAAAAAAGAGCTCTCGGTCTTAGAATCCGACTAAGATCTCAGTCGAGGCGATGGCTGTTATCAGCGAAGACCAAATGATAAAATGTTAAAAGCAATTAAAATGACATAGCTGATTGATAGCTAACGGAGAACTTTTGCAGGAGCAGAGCCAGCCCTTGATAAGAAACTATTTTCCGGCTATCCTGAAAATTAAATTATAAAAAGGATTACCATTATGGATGTCTATTTTTATGAAGTGTTTGAAGAAGAAGCCAAGGCTCTCAAACGACTCCTCCCGCCGTCTGTTTCCTATGACCTGACTTCAGCCACTATTCAGGAAGCAGGCCACTTACAGCCTCCAGCCCGGCTGATAAGCATTCGCACCCAATCCATCATTCCCCAGGAATGGGCCTCAGCTCTTGATGGCGTTTTGAGTCGCAGCACCGGCTACGACCATCTTAGGCTCTATCAGACTCAGGTGGCTTCCCCACCTGCCTGCGGATACCTCGAAGAATATGCCACCCGCGCCGTCGCTGAACAGGCCATTCTCCTGATGATAGCCCTGTTCAGAAAACTTCCGCAGCAATTGAGGCAATTTGCCGCTTTTGAAAGAGACGGCCTGACGGGTCTGGAGTGTTCCGGCCGAAAACTTCTGGTGGTAGGCGTGGGGCGGATTGGAGGTGAAATTGCTCGAATCGGTCTGGCCTTAGGAATGGAGGTCAGGGGCGTGGATATTGTTCAGCGCCATAACTTTTTGCCTTATGTGGAAAGAGATGAGGGAGTTCACTGGGCAGAGGTAATTATCTGCGCTATGAATTTAACCGATGAAAATCGCGGCTATTTTTCTTATGAATTGCTCAAACAAGCAAAACCCGGAGTAGTTTTTATTAATATCGCCCGGGGTGAACATGTGCCACTGGCCGGCCTTTTGCGGCTCCTCAAAGAGAAACATCTGGGCGGAGTCGGTCTGGATGTTTTTGAAGATGAACCTCTTCTGGCTTCCAGCCTGAGAAGCGGGGCGGCTAATGTCTCGGAATCTCTGCGACATCTTAAAGCCCTTATGGAATTTCCTAATGTCCTCCTCACTCCCCACAATGCCTTTAACACCGTGGAAGCGGTGGAGCGAAAAAGCCGTTTTACTGGGCAACAGATTTTGCATTTTTTAGAGCATAAAAAATTCATCTGGCAATTAGAATAGGTTAGACTGGAGTGTTTTATTTATTGCTGAGAAATTAAGTAATTTTGTCCGGGAAATAGATTTTTCTTATAATCATTGCCATACCCGTCTTGTCTTGGAAAGCTGGCAGCCAGGATAGCGGCAATAAAGAATGCCAGACGGAATTATCAAAATTGATGGCCAATAAAACTGGCAACTGTTCTTAGCAACTTGTTTTTTAAAAGCGATTAGCCTCATATTCTTAGTGTTTTCCTGGATTTTCTCAGAAAACGAAATTTATCTAATGGTGTCTAAAAGTTATACCGCGACTGGAGAGATTGTTTGTTTAGCCAATACACTGTCTAAGCCCCAGAAGTAGTTTGACTAAACAGTTGGGGGATGATAATTTTAAGCAGGGAGAAAAAGAGAAAAACCAGAGAACTGAAAGGAGATAAAGATGGCCGGGCTTACTTATAAAAAAGCAGGCGTAAATATTGACGAAGCTGATTCTTTCATCCAGAAGATAAAGCCGCTGGTTAAGATGACCGAGCGGGCCGAAGTCCTGGGCTCAATCGGTGGATTCGGCGGGCTGTTTGTCCCGCGGATTAAAGGTATGAAAAAGCCGGTGCTGGTCTCATCAACCGATGGCGTCGGCACCAAGCTCATCGTCGCCGACCTGCTTAAGAAATATGACACTATAGGCATAGATCTTGTGGCCATGAACGTGGACGATGTGGTGGTGCTCGGAGCCGAGCCTCTTTTCTTCCTTGATTACATCGCCTGCGGCCGGCTGGATAAAGACCAGCTGGTAGAAGTGGTCCGCGGAATTACCCGCGGTTGCCGCGAGGCCAACTGCGCTCTTATCGGCGGTGAAACAGCCGAGCTTCCCGGCCTCTACGAACCCGGTAAATGGGACTTAGCGGGCTTTTGCGTGGGCATTGTGGATGCAGATAAAATCGTTGATGGCCGCCACTGCCGCGCCGGCGATAAAGTCATTGGGCTGGCTTCATCCGGTTTGCACAGCAATGGCTACTCGCTTGCCCGCCGCGTGTTCTCCGAGGAAGAAATCAAAAGCCGCTGGGGAAAAGAGTTGCTCAAGCCTACTGTGATTTACACACCCATTCTCCTTGAAGCTCTCAAGAAAATCAAAATTAAAGCCATGGCTCACATCACCGGCGGCGGCTTTTATGACAACATTCCACGCGTTATTCCGGATGGCCTTCAGGTGGTCATTCACAAAGGCACCTGGCCGGTGCTGCCCATCTTCCACGAGATTCAGCGCCGCGGTCAGGTAGCCGATAAAGAAATATTCCGCACCTTCAACATGGGCATTGGAATGACGGTAGTGGTAAGCCCGAAAGAAGCCGAGCCGGCCCTCAAGCTTTTCCAGAAGCTCGGCCAGAAAGCCTACCTCATCGGCGAACTGGTCAAAGGAAAACATCAGGTCGTTATAGAGTAATTCGGTGATCGCCTGGCTGATAAGCCGGCGGCTCTGAAACCTGATTACACCTGGTATTAAAAATCCCGGACACCAGAAAAGGGAAATTCTGTCCTGCTTGTAGAAAAAAACTGCTTAAAATGGTAAATTTTATGACGGATTTTTCGTGGGCGGTTAGCTCAGCTGGGAGAGCGCGGCGTTCGCAACGCTGAGGTCGGGGGTTCGAGTCCCCTACCGTCCACCAAAGTTGATTTGCCGCCTCGTCCTCGCCTTCGGCTCGGGCTTCGGCGGGCAGTTTTGCGAGGAAATTAAAAGGTTTTTTGAAATCAATTGAAAGTTTTTGCTGGCTGATTTGGCGGTTCAAGCCGATTTTTTTGAGAAAATTTTTCATCTCGGAAAAATTTTCTTGCAAAGCGAGATTTTTGGCTTGGTTGGCTTCCAAAACCCAGTTTCTGGTGAGTTCGAGCCAATGATTTCCTTTTCGCTCAAAATCGGATAATTTTTCCTCCAGAGTTTTCTTTTCGCTCGTCAGGGCGTTTTTCTTTTGCTGAAATTCAGCAAGTTCAAAAGCCCCTGCAAGATAAGCGTCAGTAAGCCGGCTTATTTTTGTTTTCAATTCCTCAATTTTCTTTTTGAGATTTTGAGCGAAAAGGTCTGATGTTTGGCGGTTCTCATTCCTCCACTCTTTCAATTTATCTAAAAATCTATCCCGCCAAAGATCGGGCAAAGAAACTTTTTGACATTGCTCTTTAATCTGTTCGGCTAATTTTTCCTCCCGCAAAAAGCTACGCTGTGAACATTTTTGAGTTTTGCTTTTGTGGGTGCAGTGATAATAGACAAATTCTAGCCCGCTTTTCTTGACTTGTTTCTCGGTGGTAATGGCGTAGCCGCACTCTCCGCATTTAGCAAAACCCAAAAATTTGAAATTTTTTTGTTTTGGCTTTTTGCGGGGCTTGCCTTTGTCTTTCAAAACTTGCTGGATTTTGTCAAAAAGTTTCTTTGAAATCATTGGCTTATGGCTCCCTTGATGAAGCTCGCCGCGGTAAAAAAAATGTCCGTAATAAAAAGGATTTTTCAAAATATGCTCAACCGATGACAAGGACATTTTCTTTCCGCTTCTCGCGCCAACCAAGCCAAGAGAAAACATTTTGTCGCGAATTTGCGATAAAGTGTAATTTCCAGTGGCAAAAGCTTCCAAACATTCTTTCACTTTGCGAAATGTTTTTTTGTCCGGCTCAATCGTGCGAAGTCGCGGCTCATTAAAATATCGAATCGGGGCTTTTGCCGAAAGTTCGCCGCGGCGTATTTTCTGCCTAATTCCCCGCAACATGTTTTCTCTTAAATTGTCGGTCTAATATTTCGCTTGTCCGAAAGCGACAGAAAGCATAAATTTTCCTTGCGGCGTCGCTTCAAACCAAAATGTTGGGAATTTTAGCGATTGGATTTTTCCGGTATCTACGAGATAAATAATCCGTCCGCCATCAATGGAGTTTCGGGCGAGCCGGTCAGGATTCCATGCTAAAATTCCCGAAGCGTTGCCTTTTTCAATTTCCGAAACCATAAAATTAAAAACTTCTCGGCCCGGCTCTTTGGCGGTTTTGCTCTCGGTAAATTCTCGGACGATAAAAAGATTGTTTTGTTTGGCAAAATCCCGAAGCTCGGCGAGCTGGGCTTCAATGGACAAAACTTGTCTTTCCTCGTCCTCGCTTGATTTGCGACAATAGATGAAGTATTTAATCATAGTTTTTAGAAGTTTTTAATTTTTTAAAAAGGCAACGCTTTACACCGACAATTTAATAAAATCTCGCTTTGCCTTTCGCTTTTGGCGAAAGAAAAAATCGGCTTTTGTTTTTTCAAAAAAAGCAACCTTTCCAAGTTTGCGAACCGCCAAATCAGCCAGCAAAAACTTTCAATTGATTTCAAAAAACCTTTTGATTTGCTCGCAAATGTTCCCGCCGAAGCGAGGGGCGAAGCCCCGAGCGAGGCGACTAATTGAATCTGGTGGTGTCTGCTAGACGATGTCAGAACCTTTTTTGAGCAAAATCCAGACGCTGATTGACGCAAAATTACTTCGCAATTTTGCTATTGGCTCGCGGGCAAAAATTTTCCGGGGACTCAAACTCCTTAAACCCCTCCAATTTTTGCCCGCTCGCCAAAAGTTTTTTACAAAATTTTTTGCGCCGTCTTTTATAAATCATCTAAAAACTTACAATTTACTTATTAAAACGGACTTTTAATGTTTTTAAGTCTTGGATTTGTTACTTGGGTATAGATTTGGGTTGTTCTGATATTCTGGTGACCCAAAAGTTCCTGCACATATCTGACATCAACGCCATTCTCCAGCAAATGCGTTGCAAAGCTATGTCTTAATGAATGAAAAGTGGCGTCTTTTTTGATGCCGGCCACCCGGAGCGCGTTTTCAAAAACTTTTTGAACTGTCCGCTCGGTTAATTTTCCGCCTCGTTCGCTTTCAAAAAGACAGTCGTCCATATTTTTCCCGGCTATTAAACTTTGAAGATCATTTTTAATTTTCTCCGGGAAAATAGTAATTCTATCCTTTTTCCCTTTGGCATTTTTAAGATGAATTGTTAATTCTTCTAAATTGATATCTTTTACTTTTAAATTGACGGCTTCGCTGATTCTCAATCCAGCGCCGTAAGCCAAAGAGATTATCAATTTGTGTTTTGGATTTCTGATTACGTAAATGATATTTTTAATTTCTTCTCTTGATAGAACAATTGGAAGTTTTTTACTTCGTTTGGCGAATTTGAGATTTATTTTTTGAGGAATTTTCAATACTTCGTAGTAGAAAAATTTTATTGCATTTAAGTAAAGATTAATTGTTTGCGAAGAATAGTTTTTGCTTTGTTTATTCAGTAAAAATTCTTTTATTTTTTCTTCATCTATTTTTTCTAAATTGAATTTTTTAAAATCAAAATACTCTCTCAAACAACAGAGATAAGCCTTTATAGTTTTAAAGCTGTAATTTCTTAACTTTAATTCCTGTCTTGTTTTTTCTAAATATTCTTGCATATTTTTATAAAAATTGATAAACTAAAATCAGTAAATGGTCATTAATAATTCTACCAATAATTATACATTAAGTTCGTATAATATGCAACAAAAGGTCGATATTATGCATTCAATTCGTATAAAAACGAGTTATCGGAAATTGTGCCCTCGAAGGCGATCACAGTTCACGGTAAAGTTAGGCAGGTGAGGAAATGGGCTTTTTTCAGGATCAATATAAAAATCTTAATCTCCGGCTGAAGGAACAAGAAGGCAGACCCGGACTGCGTGTATGTCAAATAGGTGCTTTCTGGGCTACCCTTGCTCATTTCACCTCTTCGGAGGATCCAGCCTTGATTGTAATGCCAACCGGATCTGGAAAAACTGCGGTAATGATGGTGCTCGCTTTCGGCCTTGAGGCCTCTCGGGTCCTCGTGATCGCTCCAGAAGTTATACTCCGTGATCAGACCTATGAAAAATTCCGGACTCTTGACGATCTTATCAAGGCAAAGGCGCTTCCCCCAGACATCAAGAAGCCAAAGGTCCATAAGCAAGAAGGTAGGATAACTTCGCCAGCTATGTGGGAGGCACTTAGGAAATATGACGTTGTGGTCGCAACACCTCACACAACAAGTCGAGGATATCATGAAGAGATCGCGAAGCCTCCGAAGCGGCTGTTTGATGTTGTCTTTTTTGATGAAGCCCACCATGCACGTGCACCCAGTTGGGACTTGCTGCTTAAAGATCTCAGTGAGTCGAAGTGCATTCTTTTAACAGCAACACCTTTTAGGCTGGACAAGCGTAGATTGCCAGGTCGTATAGTCTATTACTATCCGATAGGCAAAGCGCTGGATGCTGGGATCTATCGCCTAATTCAATATCATCCTGTCAAAGCTTCATCTACACAAAACAGGAACCTGCTACTCGTTGAAGAGGCAAAAAAATTGTTGACTTTTGAGAAAAACCAGTCACATCGCACAAAACTTCTTATTCGTACAGATAGGGTTCACAAATCCAAGCCACTCATAAAGCTTTATCGTTCACAAGGTATCATTGTTGACGAGGTGAACTATAAGAAAACCCTCGATGAGAACAACGCTGTTCTTAACGATATTAAGCAGGACAAATTGGACGGTGTAGTCTGCGTCGGCATGTTGGGTGAAGGGCTGGATATTCCCGAACTTAAAATTGCAGTACTTCACGACCCTCCGAAGTCATTCCCTTTCACAGTCCAGTTTATTGGTCGTGTATCGAGACCAACGCATGGACAAGTTGGCCCAGCTCATGTTGTTGCCAATCCAGACCAAGTCAAGGCCAGAGAGGCTGGGGAACCGCTACGGAGGCTCTACCGCCGGGACGTAGGTTGGCATAAACTCGTGCCTGACCTTGTTGAGGAGGTTGTAGGACCGCTTCTTAGACAAGACCAAGCTCTTCTGCCAGGACCGACGCAGGATGGTTTTAATGCCAAGGATATCGCCCCTTTTTTTAGCGCCCGTCTTTATGAAGTCGCGCAGGGGGATTTAGATTTTCACGCAAAGCCCGACTTGGGTGATCAGATAAACGTCTTTGCCATCCCCCAGTTCCATGAGAATTTCATGGGGTTGATCACTGAAAGTATAGCTTCACCGCCTTGGGGGACAAGACTTGACTTGGAATCAATAGTGTACGATCTACACGTTTATTACTATCACAAACCTTCGAGAACGCTTTTCGAGTCAACAACTTCAGATGTCATAGCTACAAAAATTAGATCCAAAATCGTTACAGGAGAGCTGAGACGTCTGGGGGGTGAGGAATTAATCAAAGTCATGCAAAGCCGAAAATCGATGGACTACCTCATGGTGGGCTTAGCAAATGCGCTTGGACCATGCGCCGCGCTTCCTACATACAAGATACTGATGGGTAAGGAAGTTCAGGGTGCCGTTGGGCCAACCGAGGGAAGGGTGTTTGTACCAGGACACGCCCTAGCTAAGATATCAGAGGAAGAAACTCGCGGCATCGGAAATTTTCAAGGAAGGGTATGGGCAATCAAACGTGCTCCATTGACAGATTTCATCGATTGGTGCGAAAGAGTAGGAGATGAATTAGTCAGGAATAGGAGTGCGACATTATTACGTGACTTTCCCTTCCTGTTGAACCCACGCCGAGTGAAAAACTTTCCAGACACACCCGTTGAAATTCTGTTTGCCCCTCTACACGTCAATTACTCCTTTACCCTTGTTCAAAGTGAACTTGTATCAAACTCCGTCGCTTTGAACTCTCCCCGATTTGAGATCAAAAACCTTACGGACCGCAGGAAGAGGCTCCAAGTGGACTTTTATCCTAACGCGGACAGTGATGGCATACCACTTACATATGATTTGGAGAGAAATCAATGGAATGTCAACAAAAATGCAACTTATAAAGTACAAGTGGAAACCGGCAGTGAAACTGAACCTTTGCCTCTCCAAGATTTTTTATCTGAAAGCGAATACTGCCCATATATTTATTTAAGTAATGGCGGTCTGATCATAAACGGACAGTTACATCAATCTTCATTCACTTATAGTGAATTGCCGGATGAGTGCTTCTTGAAAGGAATAGATTGGAGCGGGTGCGATATACTGGTGGAGTTTGAGGATCCAGCGAAAGATAAATACCTACAAAGAGGAAAGAAGACCGTTCACGACTGGCTTGAGGAAAAGTTAAAGAAAGAAACCGGTGACGATGCCATAATTCTAAAGGATCATGGAACTGGAGAAATTGCCGATTTCATCGTAGTAGATCCTTCCACGAAGAGAATCGTATTTTACCATTGTAAAGGTTGTCCAAGAACTAGAACAGGAGGTGCAAATATAGGATCAAGTATAGATCATGTGCAGGACGTGATGGAGCAAGTTCTCAGGAGCATTGCTTGGATTAAGACAGGTACTCTCCTGACTGAAATTGTTGGGCGTGGGACGGGTGCCATACCCAGGCCGGCTTCTAAATTTGTTAAAGGAATCAAGAGTAGTGCTACAAAGTTGAACAAGTCTTTCCTTCCGACTACGTGGAGTTATGAGGTCGTCATTGTTCAACCAGGATTAGATTGTAAAAAGGCTGTAAGGCAGACGAATACAAATATTCTTCTCCTTAACTGTTACGAATGGCTTAAGCATGGGATAGGTGCTAATCTGTTGATAATGGGGTATTACCCGTAAAGCAAGAAAGATAATGCAGAGACTTCTTATTAGCGTTAGAGGTCCACGTGAAGCCCTTGAGGCTGCCAAAGGCGGGGCGCATATAGCTGACGTTGAGTACCCAGCTTCTGCTCTTGGTACACCATATCCTTTGAATATCCTAGCAGTTCGCAATAAGTTAAACATGGCAGGATATCAGAAAGTTCTTGTCTCCACTAATATTGGTGAAAAACAGCATGATCGAGCCTCTTCTTGCCAAGCAGCCCTTGGTGTTGCAACCGCTGGCGCAGACATCATCAAGTGTGGCTTGGCTGAGCTTCCATTCCAAGCGGCAGTATATCAGGGGGAATCACTTGTTCGCACTATTAAAAAATATTATCCCAAGAAAAAAGTGATTCCGGCTGTCTTTGTCGATAGTGATATGCAACGATTCTTTAATCCTTTCAATGAAGGCCCGAATCTGGTTGTTAAAATAAGAGCAGATGGCCTTCTCATTGACACCTTTAACAAGTCAATAGGTAAAGGGTTATTGGACTACTGTGATCTCGAAGAAATTGCTAGTTTAGTCTCAGCTTTACACAAGCTAAGAAAAGAGACCTGGATTGCTGGTTCTATTATACTCGAGGAGATGCCAAATCTTTGGACTACTGGTGTTGATGTCATTTGTATTCGAGGTGCAGCTTGCGAACAAAAAGGCAAAGGGCGCTTCGGGGAAGTTAAAGCAAAGATTGTAGCTGAACTTTCAGCAACAATACCAAAATGAAATGGGCACAACTTCCGATAACAGAGCGTATCTGGCTGCGGTGCTTCGCACCTTCGCCCAAATTCCTCGCCTGCAGGCTCGGAACTTCAGATACGCTCAGCCGTTAGGCGAAATGCCCACTAAAAAGAGAGGAGGTTTAACATGAAAATCAAAAACAAAAAGGTGTTTGGTCTATTAGGAGTATTCGTGTTTGTCATGTTGGCAACCAACATGGTATTTGCCCAAGAAGAAGATGTGGAAGGAAGTAAAGACCATCCATTGATTTCACGGTTTCCGGGCTCCTCTATCAGCTATTACGATGTGAAAGAGTTTGACGAATATGTGCTTCCATTGGGCAAACTCGATAAAGACGGTAAGTTAACAAAAAGCCAAAAACTGGAAGGTAAGGTAACACAGATTACATATTATGCCCCAGAAGGCCGTTCTATACTTGAGGTATACCGAAACTACGAGTTGGCAATCAAAAAGGCTGGTTTTGAAACCTTATTTAGTGTTACAAGCAAGGAATTAGGAGATTGGAATGAATGGGCAGGTGTGTTTGCAAATGCTATTCGTCGTGCCAGCAGCTTAGATGCTTACTTAGGTGGTGAGGGACGATATCTAGCTGCTAAGTTAACTCGTCCAGAAGGAGATGTCTATGTTGCCCTTTGTATGGCGGTAGGGTGGTACTCCCATGCAGTGGTCCAACTTGATGTTATTGAAGTAAAGCCTATGGAAACAGGATTGGTAACGGTGAATGCAGAGGCACTGGCAAAGGATATAGCCAAAACTGGTCATGTAGCCGTTTATGGGATTTACTTTGACACTGGAAAGGCAGATGTAAAGCCTGAGTCTGAGCCGACCCTAAAAGAAATTGCCAAACTTCTCCAACAGAGCCCAAAACTTCAATTGTTCGTAGTGGGTCATACTGATAATGTCGGCACCTTGAACTCCAATATGGAGCTTTCAAAACTTCGTGCTGAGGCAGTAGTGAAGGCGCTCGGAAGGTATGGGATAGATGCAAAAAGGCTTCATCCTGTTGGTGTAGGACCTCTGTCTCCAGTTAGTTCTAATAAAACCGAGGAAGGTCGGGCAAAGAATCGGCGCGTAGAGTTGGTAGAACAGTAAATGCTCAAAGAGTTTTTAAGGGCACTTCGCCTAACAGCGGATAAAAGAGAAATCAAAGATTTCCCCAAACCCAGCACTAATTTTTTGAGTGGCGTGGGTTTAGCTGAGAATGTAAAGGGGTTGTTGAAATTGGATAAAGGCAATTGCTGTTGATTTGAAAATTAGTGCTGGGCTTCTTTTATCCGCAAGACGTTAGGCGACATTTCGCTTGGCGGCTTTCTTATAAAAAGCAAAAGGAAATTTCAATGAAAAGAAAACATAAGAAAAGAATCCTTGCTGAGCTAATAATTTTGTGTATTCTGTTTTTTGCCTGGTTTTTGATAGGGGATAAGACATGGATTATAAGCTTATGGAATGCTTTTGAAAAAGACCTAAAATACTTTTATAAAGAAAAACCATGGATCCTTTGGCTCATTACAACAATAATTGCTATAAGTGCAATAATAATTCGAATAATTTTAAAGCCCAAAGAGAGGAAGGTTGAACCTATCGAGATTACACTGCCTAAGCCTTCTCCCCTCCCAATCTTTGAAGTGAAAAACACTAAAGACTTAGGAGAGGCAGCTAATACGATACCATTCATGGAAAATCCAGCAGTCGGGAAATTTATTGAAATAAAAGAAAAAAAGACTTGGAGTGATGTTAAAAAAGAAGTTGATTTCTCTAAGCTTCGGCCTATTGACCTTTCCAGTCAACATAGAGTCTTCTTTATTATTGGCAAAGCCGGTGCAGGCAAGAGCACCTATATGTTATGTAGTCTTGATAAATCTCTCCAAAATAAATCTTGGTTGTTTAACAGAATAGTTTTTCTCAATCCAAATCCAGAAGCTTATTCCCAATGGGCTGAAGCCTTATCCAATTATGATCCCGAAAAAACCATTCTCGTTATAGATGCCTTATGGCGTGGATCAGATACTCATGAGATCTTTAAAAGCCGCTGTTCACATTTATTCAGGTTAGCTTTTGAAGGAGAAAAGATAGGAGAAAGAACCATTGGTCCTTTTAAAGTGCTTATTACAATAAGAAAAGATGAATATAATTCTCTTTTATCTCAAAAAGAGTTTGCCGGGATACCTCATACTGTCTTTTGTGAATGCCAGATCACCTCTGAAAGCCTAGATTTTGAGAAAATTTTGAGAAAGTATCTGGATTCTTACAAAGTCCCATATGAGATTCCACCATATAAAGAGAAAGAGGTTATTAAACAACTGGTCTTAAAAAGTGAGGGATTGCCGTTTTATATCCGCCACCTATTTATAGATTTGAAAGAATCCGGCAGGACCTTTTCGGAAAAAATTCTTGAAGAATGTCCGATCGGAATGGTTAATCTAATATGGCAAACAATAAAAAGACGATACTATATAGAAGATGATACTGTTATCCCTTTCCTAATGTTGTTACTCTTAAATACAGGCAAATATTTCTCCAGTAATTTTTTAAATTTTGTCATAGAAAAACTTGCGCGGAAAAAGATAAAAAAAGACGTCTCCTATAAAATTGAAAGTTTAAGAAAAACATTTTTCCAGAGTTCTTCTAGGGTAGTGGACATCGAAGGCGCTCAAGGTTTTACGCTGGATAGTCATTGGAAGATGAGTCTTCACAGAGGATTAGAACAACCTAATGATATTCATAGTGGACTCCAAGATGTGGTTACTTTCTATAAGAAAATATCAGACGAACAATTTGCACGTTTACTGGAGAAGATTACTATAGACTTAAGAACTTATCTTCAAGAAGGGTTTAAAGATAAGGCAGATGCTTTTCGATGCGTTGATCTTGCCAAGTTGTCCGAAGATAGTCTTAATGATGCCACTGAGATCTATACCAAATCATACTCCTTATCGAAACTCCCAAAAGAGTATATCAATTATGTTAGAGACGAACTTTATGAATTATGGATAAGCAATGTGTGGAAATACAGAGCAGATCCTCGCCATAACCCTCAAGATGTAATTAAGTGCTATAAAAATGCTTTTGATAGATTAGGCGTAAGAAGTCATCTTAAACAACTTAGTGCTTATGCTTATTATTTGCAAACACATGTTTTGCCAAAATGTAGATACGGAACACCAGAGTTTCAGCAATGGAAAGAGAAAATCGGAAATCTGCATGACGAGGTTATAAAGGGTCAGTTAGAGCAAGGTATTAAAGACCCGATAAGTTATCAAACACTTGCGTTATTTTACGAAGATGTAGGAGAAGACGAGAAAGCTGAAAAGGCTTTTCAAGAATCCCTTAAAATAACCCCCTTACATATTCCTACCAGCCAAGCATATGCTATTTTTCTTAAAGGCAGAGGTAAAAGGGAATGGGCAAGGGACCGAATAAAAGCTTTGGAATATTATAAAAAAGCAGAGGAGCAGTTCAAAAAATCAATCGAAATACTCGAAGATAAAAAGAAAGAGCTTGTACCAAAGGAAATAGAAAAATATGAAAAGAGACTGTTAAATGCGTATGCCCTATTTCTTATTGATAAAACAGAATGGGAAAGAGAATTTGATAAGAGAATAAAGATTGATGGAGAAGTTGATGAACTTTTTAATGAATTATTAAGGAAATATCCAGATCACGGCCAAAGCATAAATGCATACTCCCGTTTCTTAATGGGATACGGTAAGATACTGCCTCAATATAAGGATGGGAAAAATCTCCAGAAGGCTGAAAAGCTTCTTAAGGACTTTATCGAAGCTGAGCGAAATAAAAAAGAAAAAGAACTTTCTTATTATATTGCTCTCCATATTTTGGCTATATATTATTATAGGTTAAAACCTTCATTTTATAGGGAACGTCCAAATTTAGAAGAGGTAATAAAGCTTCTAAAAGAGTCTTCTGGAAGTTTTAATCCTAACCACAATTCAATAGCTTATAATGAATTGGGGCGGCTATATATGATATGGGCAAATATCCTCAAAAAAAGAGACTCAACTGCCTACAATGAAAAAATGAACTTGGCAAAGGAAGCTTATGAGAAGGCGATGGAAATAGTTCCTGAAAATCAGCAGTCAGCCATTCATTTGAGTAAAGTTTATTTTAATTACGCATTTTATTTTAAGTATATGGGTCAGGCAGAACAGTCTGAAAAATACATACAGAAGGCATTGGAAGTTACTAAAAAGTTTGCGTATATCCCGTTTGGCTATTATTACTCACTCACTGCTTTGGGAGATGAGATATTAAAAGACCATGACCCTGATATGGGAATAAGAGTTTTTACAGAAGCAAAGAAATTAGGCGAATGCCTTCAAATTAAACCATGGTATGCCATTTATAAACTCGGAGAAATTTATAAAGAAAAACAAGATATAGATCAGGCTTTAGAGCATTATCTTCAGTCCGCTCAATTAGAGAACACTTCTGAGGGGTGGGGAACTCGAAGAGACTCTATTAAACAATTGATGGAGGACTACAATATAAAAAAAGACGAACAGCCTGCTCTCTATGAAAAATGTATTAAAGCTCGCATTTATTGTTCAAAAAAAGCATATGAACTTAACCCTAATGATTACAAAAATTGTGGGGATTATGGAGAAGATCTGTCGAAAATGGGAGAGTTTACAGAAGCTATTTCAATATTAGAAAAAGGAGCTAATCTTATAGTACAAGATAGTAAATTGGCTGAGGATGAGAAAAGGAAAAAACTCAACTGGCTCTATCAAGAAATTGGATATTGTTATAGGGACAGGAGAGATTATCAAAAAGCGGAAGAATTTTTTGATAAAAGTGCGGATACAGAAGATTCCGGTATTGGTTATTTCAAACATACCGATCGGATGTTTGATCTCGAAAAATATGAAAAAGCTGTAATTTCATTCCATAAATTTATAGAAAAATTTCCTTCCTCTGAGGAGGAGAAGAAGAAAGATATATTTTATGATCTGCCAAAAATTTTACAGAAGATAGCAATGAGTTATGAAAAATTGCCTAAAGAAGATGAGTCAATATTAGCGTGGAAAGATTATGCTGATGTTTATTTTTATTCCAAACCTCAAAGTGATAATCGAGTGTATGGAATCATAGGAAATAAATTGAAGAAACGGGGAAAACTTCTTGAAGCGAGAGAGTATTTCATAAAGTCAATCAGAATAAACCCAAATATTCCAGAAAATTTGAGACAACTGGGAGATATAAACCAAAGTTTAAAGAGGTGGCAAGAAGGTATGGTGTGTTACAAACTAGCTATTAGCAAGGAAAGTAACTTACGTTGGATAGAACATAACAAGAGTGGATATCAACTATGTGAACGAGAACATAATAATCAACAAAAGCTTTATGATGCAAGCCATGTGGAAGATTTAATCGATCAAGGCATTATAGAGGAATTAAATAGTCGGATTGATGAAGCATTAGAATTTTATGAAAAAGCTTTGGTCTTATTAAGTAAACAGGAACTCGATGATAGAACTAAGGCATTAAGATATAGGTTCATTGCTGATGCTTTTTGGGCTTTAGGGAGGCGTGACGATGCGTTGAAACTCTACGAGGAGAAAATAAAAGACATTGTAGTTGGTCAGGAAAAGATTGTGGTAGAAGCAATCATATGGTTTATTTCCAGCAAAAGTTGAAAGATGAATAATTTCTCTTTTCATTTCAAAATAGAAGAAAACAGTGAGGAGCCGCCAAGCAAACGGTCGCCTAACACGTTGCAAAAGACTAACGTGCAAACCCTTCGGGCTTCTTTTGCAACGGAAACGTTATACGCCATTTCGCCTTTTATAAGGTCAAAAAAGGAGGCAATATAAATGTCTAACAAATTTTCGGTTGATCTGGATTCCTATATTAACGAAATGTTCACGGAAAATATATCATTATGTTCATATGTTAAGAGAAATAGTCACCGTTTTCTTGAGCAAATAGTGGGATATTGGAATAAACACTTGGAATTATTGTTTCATTTTAATAGGCGTAGTCATGGCATTTCTTTGCTAAAAAGGTCTTTAACGAGTGAAGAATATTATGAGAATCCCTTGTTTTATATGCTTTTTAAGGCTTTTGCCTATGGTGAGTACAGATTTGTAAAAAATTACATACCTCAGAATAGTCATGAAGAACGGTTGACAGGGCATCTCATTTCTGAACTCAGCAACGCCTTGACTATAATTGAGGGTACCTTCAAAAGTAGGGCCATTGATATTTATAGAAAAGAAATTCCTCTTGAATTTTTCTATGCTGATATGTCCAGTAATAGAATGGAGAAATTTACGGGAGCAGATTTTGCCATAATTTTTCATGTCAATCTTCCAGACTATCCTGAAAATATCAGAGCGATTGTATGTCAAGCAAAGAAGTTTAGAAAGTCAAGAGATATTGAAAGAGGCCAACTTGAACAACTTATTTCTTGGGCGAGTGAGGCTGCATACTATTGTTTCTATGATATGGAGCCCTCCGAAAGAACAGCCCCCCTCATTATGAATGCAGAAAGGGTCAAAGAAGAAGTTGATAAAAAAGACAAAGGCAATTCGATAGACCGTAGCACTATATTAGAGCATTGGGATGGCGGTATCCCATTATCAATATTTTTGATTTTTGAACTTCTCGATGTTTATGGAGATAAAGGCAAATTATTCGATAGTATCTGGGAAGCGAAGAGATTTGTCATCGGAGAAAAAGAAGACTTTCCACGAGTAGCAAAAATTTTACTTGTATCTATTGGTGGAATGGCCGGAAAACAAGATCTGCGCGATTTGTCCTCTTTATTCCCATTTAGAAGATATGACGGATAGTAGACTTGGCTGGATAAGGATGGAATACTATGGAGTCCATAAAAGAATAGACGAAACGGCATATAACACGGTGTTTGTGGTTTGCTACGCTCACCCAAATTTTGCTTCGCAAAACTTCACAAACACCGGCAACGTTAGGCGAAATAGCCGCCGTAAAACAAAATCAAAGGAGGAATGATTATGGGTTACATTGATGACAATCTTATAAGTGGGGAACAAGTAGTTTACCGTACAAAGTTACATTGGGTAATCTTTTTATGGCCTATAATTTGTGCTGTAATCGCGTTTATGTTTTTTGCTGGTGGTGGTGGCACTGCTGCTGCTGGAGGATTTTTCCTTAAGGTGCTCCCCATTTTTTGGACAATAAAGAGGCTTGTTTAAGGTGCATTTTTGACCTGCCTGTCTTACTATTTTAATCATTTAAATTCCCTAGCTCAACAAACTTTTTGCTGGCTGTATGTCCAAAATATACCTCGTAGGGCGTGCGGTATCCCAGGCCCTGGTGTAGCCTCTCCGTGTTGTAGAACCGAAAATACGCTTCCAGACTTTGCCTGGCTTCACTTACGGTCTGATACTCATGAAGATATACCTCCTCGTATTTAACCGTCCGCCACAATCTCTCCACTAAGATGTTGTCATATACCCGGCCTCGGCCGTCCATGCTTATCTTTACTTCATTCCTGCTGAGCAGCTCCGAAAACTCCTGGGCTGTAAACTGCACCCCCTGGTCTGTGTTGAAAATCTCAGGCCTTGAGCTCCACAGGGCTTTACTCAAAGCCTCCACACAGAACCTTGAATCAAGCGTATTAGATAGTTCCCAGGAAAGAACATAACGGCTATACCAGTCCATCATGGGCCAGGCGAATGTAAGTTATATCTGCTACCCAGACCTGGTCAGGATGCTCTATCGCCAGCCCTTCCAGAAGATATGGATACCTCTTATGCCCGGGTGAGGAAAAACTCCTCCTCTTATGGGGGAAAATAGCCTGAAGTCCCATCCGCCGCATCAGCACCCTGACCCGCTTCGGGTTCACTATATAGCCCTGAGCCCTCAACCAGGCCGTCAGTCTCCTTACCCCATAAA